>Ga0210059_1011031_pt1 | contig 13874 bp, 16 predicted proteins | sample Ectturendosymbi2_FD_188042 | JGI IMG/M metagenome (GOLD analysis project Ga0210059, IMG submission 188042) | Ecteinascidia turbinata endosymbiont from Florida, USA - Sample 2 (SPAdes) (version 2) | ecosystem: Host-associated > Tunicates > Ascidians > Unclassified | place: Key West, Florida... | reverse complement strand
AATCAACGAACACAAATTTGATCAACGTTCTGAAGTTTGCAAACATCTGTTGGCCAATCCCACGCACCGTTTTAACTTCAAGCAACCGGAAATATTGGGAAGCATCGTCGGTCAGAAGGAACTCACCTACTCGAGTCTCTTCCGATACAGCAATACCAGCCAGATCTCAACGTCGATGGTTCATCCATTCCCCTGCTGCTTTTTAACACATAATGGTCTATATGACGCAACACAGTACGAATGCCCTAAATTGCATCTTTATTTTTCCTTTAACTGTCGCATTTCGTTTATTCCTGATGATGGCTTACGCATAAGCCGAAGCGTCGAATAAAACAATGTTTTCGATTATTGTGGCTGTTTTATTTGTCATAAAAACTTCTATTCTTATTTATTTTTATTGTATCAAAACATTCAAACAATAATGATATCATACTTCATACGTATTATTTGCTGACCAAATTGTAAGTGTTACAAAAATCACACAATGTATTGCAACTGCAAACATCAATTTCTTTTAAAAATGAAACATTTTCCTATACAGTGGGAAGCAGAGTTTTTTCGTTAATTTTTTGGTCTTTAACTAATTTTTTTTTAATGACCAAAAAAAATGAAGCCAATTTGATGATAATGCTTTTTTCCATCATATAAAAATGTCTTAAACGAATAAGTGGGGTAGACATTGACTCAGTTGTAAAGTGTCCGCCTCTCAATGGAAGGTTGGTTGTTCGATTCACGACCGCTGAGTGAATCGCTGTAGCGCTCCTTGGGCAAGAACCTTCATCCCAACCTCCCCGGCAAGAAGCAAATTTCTGGCTTCGGCCTGCCGCCAATTGACGTCACCAAAATCAAATAAGAAAAAATGTCAGAAAATTTTTAATCTATTTCGGACAGGTCACTGAAATGTTTCAGCGAAAAAACAGGCGAGAATGACGTCACAAATAGGGCAAGCGCGTGTTCTTCTATCACAATAACTGACCGTCATGTATTGTCACAATAATATGGTTTGGTCATAATGGTTGGTGGTGCTGACGCAACATGTGCATTAGATAAGGGCACTGTGTTGACGCAGCTTTGCAAGTAATGGTTGTATGGGGCGCAAAATAGAAGCTGAAGAAACTGTAAGTCACAAATCTAAACTTGGGCCAAGCAATTTTTGCGCCCCCCGTCAAAGCGGCGCCCATGGCACGAGCCATGCCTGCCATACCCTAGATACGCCACTGTTCATAACTGTAAAAGCATCAAACCGCGCGAAAGTCTCGGCGAATAGCGGTCGAGTAGAGAAGGTATGCGCTTTGAGTGGAACACACAGGATTGACCAGTGGCGTAACTGACGAGAGGGCAGAGGAGCGAACCGCCACCTCTGGCAAGTTAAACTTAAAAACCGGGCCCTCACTTAGCTTATATTTCGGTTTCAGTGCTCTTTTCGAGTTCAGTGAGTTGTTGTTTTTTGCGTTTTATGAGTATTTTCTTGTGATTTAAAGTTTTGCTAGAGCCATTCACATCCGGATTCACCATTGTTACTAAACATTTTTTCTGAGTTTTGGCTAGTGGGCTCACTTCAGCTTTGTTTTTACAGTTTTACCCCCTGGCTCAAGCCTCCAGTTAGTTTACTGAGGCTGACAGTTTGAAACTTACTAAAAAACACAAGAATTGAGAATGCACATAAATTACGCAAGAAAACTTTCGATTTTTATTATGTGGCTGTTATATGCACAACTTCTGGGGGTCAGAACAAATACGGGCTTGTGTGAGCTGCTATGATTAATCCGCCTGAACTGCCAAATCATGGCGAGGTTTGAAATGATGCATATAGTGTAAGCACAGGTGTGCGGCTGTATTAGCGCAAACCCGGAGTTGCCACATCATAAAACGAAATCGAAGAACGTGAGAATTACTGACATTTGAATACGTAAAAACTAGTGTTGACAAAAAAGCCAAGTTTCGACAAATTAAATCCTTGCAGCATGTGTTAGTAGCCTTACAATACGAAAAATCATATAGTTTTTCATTTTCATTTTTGTAATTTCACTCTTTGGATGCCCCCTGCCTTGGATGCCCGGGCCCGGCGCCCCGTTTGCCCCCCCTGTGCACGCCACTGCTCGAGTGACATATCTTACTGAAACGACTCGAGTGAGGCTATGTGAAAAAGATGCGACGTTTCAACTCAAGTCGCATTCAATTGTTTCGGAGTCGGATGGATTCAGAGTTTTGACTAGCAACCTGACTTTCATTTTAAATGTTAGAATCATTGGAATGTCCACTTCGAATAGCTCTTTGAGCTGATTACTTAGAAATAAAGCTGACTTAGTATGCACGGTTGACTTGTGTTTACGTTTGCTTGGTTTGTTTCTTGTTCACAAGTGTGATTGTTTTGATTGTACCCTTTGGCTTGGTGTTTTCCATGTAAAAGCCTACTGCAAAAGGTTGACTGAATGGAACCTATCAAAGCTGGGGCTACTAGACGCACTTTATCTGAAAAAGACCGGCAGGAAATGTTTACATCAGTTTGTGTGAAAACGGTCGACAGAGGTTCGGAAACTTGAAATTGGAAGTGGTCTCAAAACAAACCCGGGACTTTGTTTTGCAGTATGCCAAATGTGGAGATGATTTGCCATGCTCCGCAAAAACGTTGTTATGAGACTCACAGCGCGACACACAGCCGCAGCAGTGTTAGCATTTCACTTAAGTTTAAACAAACCGTTTGCAAACGGATCAGCTACATTGCCTTGCTGGGTATGACTTAAGATTCTAACATGAAAACAGAGTTCATTTGCCCGGTGACGAAGCATGAAAAGCAGCTGAAGTCATGGTGTTTGCTGGTCACGCCCAGCGATGACCACTTTGTGTTTAGATCATCCTTTCAAGTCAAAGTTGAGATTTTGTGACGTAAGACGTATGTATTTTTATACATTTTTTCACGCTTCACAACGGATCGCTGTTGACTGCAAGCAGCCGTGCAGATGGAAGACGCGCATTTTCCCGGTGTCGTTGGCTGCACTAGCATGACGCGACATTTCCGACCTGGCATGATCGTGCGGCGTGATCTCATTGGACGATCACCCGCCAAACTTTTGTGACAATCTGGATAAACGCCACCTGGAAAAGTTGTTCACCAAAAAAAGAAACATATTTGATTAAGACTATTAAAAGCTTTACGTTTGCTGTAAGCTTTCGAAGATTCAGCCGAATGGGCTCTGCTTTCATCTTTTTGCGATGATGAAAACTCGCACATATATGTATTCAAGTAACTAGTGTCCGCACAGGTAAAGAGTTTGAATCAATCAGCAACTTTGACACAGGAAATCGATTTCACGTAATACCACGTGTTGTCAGTCCTCCAATTTTCTTAAAATAGAATCAAGAACCATATCCACATGGAATCGGTCACGGGATGCCAAGGAATAAACTTAACCGGACTTTACTGCTTAACAGCCCGAACAATGTGTGTTGAACATCTTTCCTATTCCTACTCATGCATCATGCAAGATCTCTAAAAATGGAACGATTGAACCTCTACCAAAGCAATTTTAATTACCTTCATTTGCCTTAAATGGCTTAATTACTTTTTTACGTCCTCACAGCTCTTGATCCTACTGTGTGTTCAAATCTGTGCAGTGTCCTAACGATTTATGCAAGGTTTTGTCCTGTGCTGGCATCGGTCACTTTTCATCAAACAAAACCTAACCACTGCGTTCAACTGCGCTGATGAACTTGTGGACAGTTAACCAGATGTTTTACACTTTTCAGCTTGTGCAAGTCACGAAAGAAAACCTAATGCGGTTTTTATCTCAAGACATGGTTGGTTCTGTCGATGCGTGCAAAAGCATTCATTCATTTTAATACCAGTTATCCCCCTGGGGAGTGTCGGGGGTGCAATGAACCTGGGAGAAGTCGAAATACTTTAAAGTTATACAACACTGGCTCCAAAATGTTTCGAATTGAGCCAACCTTTGGTGCAGTTAGAATTACCTTTCTGAAGTAATTTGGAAGGAAATGACACTATTCCTTGATTTTTGTAAAAAATTCCAGGTGATGGTTTTTCTTCTTAAAATCTCTCGTGACTTCCATCGGCTGCATGTTTTCGCGGTGGAGTTCGATCTTATGTTTTTATAAATAAAATTAATGATGACTTTTCTGAGTATCTATAGAAGCGATTTGCAAAACGTGGAGGTTGGACACAATGTATCTGAGCTTGCTAAACACGTTGGAAAAACTCTCAGCAAGAATTTTACGCAACTTGCTTTTGTCAGTAGCTGCTAGCGTGTAAATGGATTAGCGCGCTGCATATAAAGTATGTTTTTGGTTGAAAGGACAAATCGATAGATGTGGAAGTACAAAGGCCAGCAGTAAAGGAATGTCAGTTGAAAAATCAGAAGCCAGTTCCCGCAAAAACCTACATTTTGAACCTGGATTTACCACCCATTCAAAGGTATATCTTGTTATTTTGCTGAGTTATGCTAAGGTTTAAACTAACATGCTTTCTATTTCCAGCAAATATAAATTGAATTTAATCATGTTCAAAGCAAACCATAAGTAGCTTCAGTATATTTTTCAATATGTAAAGCGTCTTTCACGTGAATATTAGAATTAGAGTATAGGCGTCAAAGGTTGTGTGAACATATACCCGGTCGCTCACCACAATGCAACAAGCATTTTATTTAAGTAGGTTTTATTTCCATGCATGTAATTGCAGCTTTGTTGGTGGATTCGTGAAAGTGAATGTTTGTGTTGTAGGTACGTACAGCAAATTTTTGAATCAGTTCACGAATATTATAATGAAGCTGTCAGAGAAAGTACAATTCCACAATTTTTACTAATTTTTGTAATAAATTTCTCACCATGTTTTCTGAGATTGTCTCTTGTTATAAAGGTCTGTAGTCGTCCTTACAATAGTTGCCAGGTTTGTGAAAGTGTGTACGCAAAAGAAACCCACGATAGTTATTTTTCTAACTCATGTCATTTAGGTATTTTTTGCTCTTTATCAAGGTTCAATATGCCAATAGGTGGTCATTTGATAAGTACGTGTCTGGATAATGCTACTATCCTTCATAGTTCAGCAAGATGATAGTTTTTTATCCATTCATGTTGACTATGGTAAATATTTATACGTACAGATGGAACGCGATTGTGAAAGATGTTGATGCAAGCAAACTGCAAGCAGGAATCGAAATGACTGTTAAGTAAGGGTGTACGCAATACAAGTAGATTTTTTCATGTGTAATATTGCTATGTGCGGCACTACGTACAAGCAATTTGTTAGTGTGTTTCTAACAAGCATTTTGTGGTTGATAACTTGGGATCCTATTAAAGCGGGTGAATATAATCAGTAACTCCGGGAAAAAAATTGGAATTTCGTTAGGAGATTTACGCATAATATGGCTCATTCGTATAAAATAATTTGCGTATTGGCAAAACCAATTTTGCAATAGGTCGAAAAGTTGACAATGAACCTTTTATTCCGGGCAAAGCAAAGTTTTCTTTTGCGGCAGACACAAGTTGCTATGTTCAGTGCTCCCACCTAGCGGATAGTTTCCCCGTTCAGCGCACTGTGTCGTAACAGCAAGTAACGTCAGCGATTCGGTGTGTTGTGAGTGAAGTATATACCGCCGGTCACCAAGCTCAGGCTCTCTGTTCCGTCAACACAATTAAAAGACCTCAAACGTTGCTTTTTCACTGCTATTAGTTTCTGCATTCATTTGTCAAAGTCAGCGATTGCGAAGCCTTCTGACTTAGTTAGTCATTTTAATGGTCCATGAGGGAATTTAGAGAACTTATGTTGCTTTCAACACAACAAAAAGAGTGAGAATGCGCTTTTCCCCTCTTTTTTCTCAATATTTTCTAGTTTCTGGAAGTAAACGGCAAACAATTTTACAACTATCGTCTTCCAAACTTGTAGTTCAGTGCTTGTACAAACCCTTCTCATTGATTTTACGACACGATTTTTTTCGGCGCAGGATAGTCATTGTTCTCGTCTTAGCTGGTCATTTCTGCAAATCCTTGAGGCAATCATTTTTGCCCTAACGGGCTAGATTTTACCCATCGTTGATGTAAGTAAGTATTAAGTTATTGTACATTACCTATGTCACACCAATCCGTCAAAGGCAATGCGTGTTTCTTTTTTTCTCGCGAACTTTGAAAATATTCTTCATAGAGTATGACCTGGATTAGGCCCGCAACCAGCGGGACAAACCGGGCAATTGCCCCTTCCGAAATTTTTGAAAAACATTTAGTTGTTAGGTACAAAAACAAGTTACAATCATTTCTCCCCCAGAAAATATCAACTGGTTGCTGCCCTTATCGTAAAGACCTTACACATTGCTTGTTGATGAAATTTGGTTACACTTGTTGATATAATCAAAATTTGCATCATGAGCTGCAAACCTCAATCGTATATAAGTGACAGGGGAGAATTGAACGGTGTTGTCCTATGCGATGAATAACAAGGATGGTGCACTAAGCTTTGACATAGCGTCAGGAAGAAATACAACGCAAATGAAAAACATGGCATGTGGTACATGAAGGTATTTTTGTGAAGAAAAACAGAAAGTGTACCTATTCGCGTACCACCTTGAAGGTCTTCGCGTACCACAGTTTGGGAACCACTTTTATAATCAACAATGCTTTCATACTTGAGTGTTGTGAAACTGTTTCTAGTGACCAATATTGTGTTGCGTAATGAAAATGGTGATGCTTTGAGCACAGAGTTCATGTTTAATTAACTCATCATTAGAAATGAAGTTACATATGTAGATATTACTCATGCTTCTCATCAAAGTTTAAGTAAATGATTGTCTTATATCGGTTGTTGTTTCCTTTGAAGAAAGAAACTGCCCAACGCAGAACTGGGTGATCTTGTTATTGAGCTAGCGTCTGCTTTGGACAACGTCCTACCTCAGCCATTCAGTGATGAAATTCGTGGCATAAGCGAGGTTACTGGAGTTCCTCTGGGTTACCTTGTTCTTGGAAATATCTTTTATGATATTACAGCTTCTGAAAAAGCAGACAGTCTGTGAGTGTTTTAAACTTAAATTTATGAATTGGGAGCTGTTTTTGCGCTGTGTTTTTTCAGTATTCGTTGTTAGGACTGTATGTCGAAACAAAATGGAATTGGTCTGTGTTATGCCACCAATCTCGCTCCAAACACTTAGGGATGTTAATTTCACTTTCATCTTAGCAGTGAGTGCGTGAAAAAGCATTAATTTCTCAATTCCATTCCTGTAATATTCCTGGCCTTATATTGCTGTAGGGGTGGTAATCCGTGTTTTGTAAATCGTTTTCATACGGTAGTAAAGGAAACGGTAGTAAAGGAAGGAAAGGAAACGGTACGGTAGTAAAGGAAAGGAAGTAAAGCAACGGTGCGGTAGTGTTGCGATCGGAAATCCCGAGCGGCACATGCGCAAAGCTTCGCACTGTGGCAGCAAGCAACAATAGAGATCATGCTCGCAATCTCTCTTCGCGTACGCTAGTCAACAAGTTCAATCGTTCACACGTTAATATCGGCAGAGCTACCACGTCGCAATCTCTCTTTCTATTGCTTGCTCGCGCTACATATATAATGGTGTTATTCTTCACGCACATCCCGTTCGTGGTGAATCACACTATCAATGCAACACCACCGGAGAGGTTGCAACAGTAGTAAAGGAACGGTAGTAAAGGAAACGGTAGTAAAGTAAAGGAAACGGTAGTAAACACGGTCAAACGGTAGTAAAGGAAATAGGTTTCTAAAGAATTAAAGTCTTATTAAATCGTAAGTTTACCAATTAGCGTGAGGCTTTCTTGCATTGACAGCAATCATCATCATCATCAAGTTTTTGTTAACTAGTTAGGGTATACAGTAAACCTCGGTTAATCCGGATTCGGTTAATCCCGATCTTCGCCAATACCGGATAAAACTGCTGGTACGAATGATTTCTAACGTTTTTCTTTATAAAAATCTTCGGTTTATCCGGATTTTTTAATCCGGATCTTCGCCAATAGGGATCAAATCTGCTCTTTTCACATCTCGTAATCCGGATTTTTGTCTCTAGGAGCGATTCGGCAGCTTTCAGACGCAACACAAGCATGCTCAAAATCACCAACGAGCGTACAGAATTATGATAACAACGGCCTCAACTGCGTGCAACATTCGACTAATCGTAGAGACGATTATTGCGTCACACACGGGCAATACTTATGTTGAACATAACGCTCAAGGCACGCCGCCGCACCACGGTTTCAGTCTATTGATCAGTGTTGACTGTTGTGTGTGCTTGTGTCGAACATTATCCCTGAGTGTATTGTATACAGTAAGATGTCTGGAGGGCATTACACTCTAATCTAAATAGAATGACTGCTTATGGACCAGTCGCAGAAACGTGTGCGTCAGTTCAAAACCCAAGATTTCTTTGCAGCCAAGTAATCTAAAATTATGAGCTGGAGACCATTCATAACTGCCCGGATATGGCGGTAACTACTCTGATGTACCATTGTAAAAACATCAATAATTACGTTTTGTTTCTGCGAAAGTCTGCTGTTGCTTCGTAAATGTGTTCAATTTAAGTAATTTTCACCGATATCTCAGTACTTAGATGACGTCAGGCTAGAAACAACCATCTTCGGTTAATCCGGATCTTCGCCTAAACCGGATAAAATTGTCGGTCAAATCGAATCCGGATTAACCGAGGTTTACTGTATAAGACTAAGCTCTACAAATAAACTTTCATCTTGAGCTATGAGTTTTTTGTGAAGACGTCTTTTCTGCAGTTGTTCCGCGTGGAGTTTGTATTTCTAGAGTCTAATTAGATTGTTAATAGAAATGTGTTCAGAAAAAATCTTCTGGCTTCTTTGAGTCAGAAAACTTCATTCAGAACTGTTGGTTACCTCACAAAACCTAATAAACCTTAATCAAAAGGCTTCACAGGATTTTATGTGGTTTATCTCAAAAACGTTTTAGACTTGTTAGTTTATTCCAACAAACGATGCTATTTGGTTGGTGTCATACGCAAACCGTGTCTGGAAACTTTACTCGGTTGGTTATGCTAACTACAACACTACTAAAATCCTGTAAGACTGATGGTGCAGATCTTGAAAGACAACTTTCGTCACAGCGCTTGCACCAGCATTGTTGCAACCGATCAATCGGGTAGAATTATCCAAAGTAGAAACCTGGATTATCCTAATCCCGATTTTTTGTGTGAGATGACCATTCAAGTGGATTTCCAACGTGATGGCAAGGTATAGACTGAAATACGTTTAGTTGAAAATCCAGATGATCCTGTCTGTCAGGTGTTTAACTTTGTTTTGTGATATCCCAAAATCGCGCTAAAAGAAGAGTTTGCCTGCAGAATAGATGATCTAAGCAAAGTCTGCCTCAATTTCGAAATCAATCAATCAAATTTATGAACAGCTTTAACTATGAAAGTTCTGCAAGTGAAAGTGTATTTAACTCTCTTCTTGTTCTACTTCTCAATTCTTGTTAATAATCTAACTGATTTACCAGTATTTCAGTGTAACGAATACAAGTTCAATGAACATTTATTATTTATTTCGCAATTCATCAAAGTGTGCTTCGGTGAACATGATTCTATGTGTTTTGGACAATTTATTATGTCTTTCGTGTGTTTTATTTTACCACTATATTTTATTGTAACTCGTTTACATTCTCTTTTAAATCTAGTCTCTGTTTATGGCCACGACGTACATGGGATACGTTGGCGTAATAACTGGCTGCAAGCATGGCGCTTTCTCAATAACTGGTGACGAAAGGAATTCGGGCACCTGGTGGAAAAACTTTCTATCTGCTCTGAGTGGATCGGAGGTTACTTTCTTCGATGAACGAAGAGTAAGTCAGTTCATTCTGACAACAGGTTATGTGCTCCTAAAAATTCCAGTTTTAACTTCCTGACAATATGTGAGATCGTGCCGTGCCTGTAGCATTGACGTCATATTGTCGAAAGTAGTTAGAGGACCCTTACAAATGGTTGATCTCTTTGAATTAGTCGGTTTTTGTCAGTGAACTAACAAACGTACATTTTTATTTCCATCCTCTATACTCTTTGTTATAACTTAGTCGTGTATTTTTTGACAATCGTAATCTGTTCTTGTATGATCATTAGATTCTTGAAAAAGCGGACTCGTACAAGTCAGCTCTCGAAATGGCCAAAACGATTCCAACGATTGCCCCAGTTTATTTCATTCTTGGTGGACTGCACCCCGATGAAGGAGCCATTGTGGTCAGAGACGGCAAGGCTGTGGCCAACGTGACGTGTCTCGGCAATGACCCAGAACACCCGTAAGTTGCTTTAATTGCAACTTTGTTGGTAGATTCGTGAAAGTGAAGCTTTGTGTTGTAGGTGCGTACAGTAAACTTTTGAATCAGTTCACGAATATTATAATGAAGCTGTCAGAGAAAGTACACCCGTAAGTTGCTTTAATTTTATCCGACTGGATTGCATGTAGTACTGTAAATAATGCAATTATTGCTGTCACGGAAATACTTTTGGGCTTGTTTTGTCTGTGCCCGATTTCTTAGGTCGAGGTTATTGAGTTTGTGCATCAGGCGTCGGTTGCTCAAGCAGAACAAAAAAATGTTGCGCTCTGTGATGAATTTAAACAAAATCACATTTTTGAAAACGAGAGTTTTCTGTGTTTGTCGGACATCTCCGCAACTTCTACTTAGGTGGTTCATTGTCGAGACAAACTATGACCCGTGGAAAGCGCCGCCGGCGTCTGATGATCGACGCGACGCCGCCGTGAAATCTATGAACGAAGTCGGTCCGAAGAACATGACCGCCGAGAAACTTTATGAGGTTGGAAGTCAAGCAAATTGTGTGTCTGATGGTTATGTTTGGTTGGCACAGTGTTTTTTGATGTTTTTCAGCGTTCATGTATTTGGTGAAATGTTAACTTTCAAGCCAGTCTTCTTCCGTTAGCCAGTTGGATTGTCTTAATCACAGTTAGTTCCAAGCGAAATGTTCTTACAAAATTCAAGCAGGCAGAGATCAGATGACTGATAACCGATTAAGTAATGGCGCAAAACGCTAAGTCTTTTTTATGAATGTGAAAGGATTCCTTCATGCGTGAGCTGTTCCGATGCCCATGGCATCTCTTACTGTATATAGACTACACGTTCAAACATCCGATCTCAACAAGTGTTTGCCTGCATAGTACTGAATAAAATCAAGGAAAGTAATCCCAAAAGAAATCTGAAAAAAATGTCACTGAATCCAAAATGGTAGGAGACACACTTCCTTCTGCGTGGCCAACTAAAGGAATAGGTCGCTTATAGTATGGAAAACTACACATATTCACTTACGAGGCTGACCTCTTCCACCCAAATTTCTCCCAAACTTGCCCATATTTCCCCCTAACTTGCCCGAAAAAACTACATCAAAACATGACCTCCAAAAAAAGCATCTGTACTTTCATTTTGGGTGCCATTTTTGTTTGTAAAAGCAAAGCACATACAGCGATTTTGCAAAGGTTTTCACATATTGTGCCTAAATTTCCACAGATTTTGCCCGGATTTTCACCAAATCAAAAGTTTTGGGGGTGCACTTGCACCACCTGCACTCCCGCCTCCTACATCAGTGCTGGTACCTTTGCAAATATTCATTTTGTCCATTTATGTAACGCTTCTGTATGAAAATGACCGATTGCAGTAGTTACTGGTGTGTTGTTTCATTTCAGTGCATGTTCATCTTCAGTAGTACTGTATGTGTGTTAATCACCTAACACCTACCTTGCCCCTGTTGTGTGACTAAGCATTTTTGTATCCTTGTGATCTTTGACTAACTCCTGTGATATGTACCATGTGTCTGAGGTAAGCAAATAAATAAACAAAAATTGGTTTAGTGATAATCGTTGGCAACCAACGCGTCACGAAATAAGTACTGCAAACACAACTTTGTTTAATTTCCAGACCGCTGAAATATATCGCTATGCAAATATTTTAGCAACAGGTTGTCAGGTATGTGTCAAGAAATTAACAATCATTTTGCTGGGTTCATCATTTTCCAAGAAATATTTTTCCAATACTTCTGGGAACCGCCTGAATCCCAGACCGATATTGCCTGTTTGTCGTTGACTTTTTTCAACATAAAACGTTACTGCATTTCTGATTTTCATAAAAACAGATGTTAACTTGCCCGTCGTTTTCCAGGTCCTGTCCATACCGCCAGTATTCAACTCCAGAACAACCTACACAACAGTCATGAGTGCTGTTGATGCTTCTGTTTACCATACAATGATACGCTTCGATCACCCGTAAAGATTCGTTGCAGAGCTTCTCGATCCTTGATTTGTATATAACTCGTCCGTTTTAATTCCTATCTACTTCCTATCGTATCTAAATCGTTCCTATCTAATATAATTATGATTTACTTCCTATCTAATTCATTGTGCTGTTTCATGTCAACGTCCGTTCAAATTCCTGTCTAATTTCAGTCGTATCTAATTTGTTCCTATTTATAATCCTGCCTAGTTCGTTTTGCTGTTTGACGTCAACGTTCATTCTAATTCGTGTCTAATTAGTCCGTAATCCTATGAACTTGAGAAGCTCCTTTTCTGCAACATGTTTGACTTTTGAGGTTTGCAAATGAATTTGGAGTAGTCGTTGTTTTTGTTCCAGGGTTGTACAAAAGACTCATTTAAAATAAGTGTACTTTTGTGGTAATTTCAAATGGCAATCTTTCCTGTCCGCTTGCGTTTGAGATTCATGCAAGTTTGTCGTTTGAAGTTCGTATTTCTGTTCCAAACAGCGCTAGCTGGCCAACTGCAACTGAACCAGAAATAAAAATGATAATTTGAAGACTCAATTATGTTGCCTCGCGAAATTCTGCCTGCAATGTGCGATGACGCCTTGAGCCAGTGTCTTATCCAGGGCGGGCAGTTTGGGGTAACTGACCCCCCCAAACGTCTGTGGCGCCCCTTTGACATAAATGCGCCCCTCTTTGGTGCCTATCGAAGTAGTAACAGAGATAAAAAATACTCAACATAAACATTGCTTTTCCACTGCGTTGAACCTCAGGATTTGCGTCTCTGACCTTGCCTCAGCCTCTATCATCCAATAGTATCAACAATTGCTATTCGGTCGTAATAATTAGAGATCGACCGATATGTCTTTTTTGGGGCCGCTACCGATATATCGGCCATTCATGGACCGATAGCCGATATTTCCCAAATTTTTAATCTTGCTTTCTGCTTCATTATCAAAACAATAATGTATTCTATGCCTTACTTTTTTTTCAAAAACTTCAAAAATCAAGACTTATGAGATGAAATTTTTAAAATTGCAGAATTTCAATATTTTGCTATGATTTTTGATTAATCTGATTAATAATGATGCCTTTGTTTCGGCTGCGACGGGCGATGCATGTTCCATGGTTCATCTTATCTGCTTGTTTATGAAAACGCACCTGCTAGCGCTGCTGCAAGATAACTGTTCTGACTTGGTTCGTTGTGCTTTCTTGCGCAAGTTGTCTGCATGCGTGAGGAATATAACAGCGTTTTGCCAGCACCTACTGAGACCAATACAATCGGCCGTTTTGGCCGATACCGGTAAAATCCAAATAACGGCCGTAGGGCACAATTACCCCTCAAGTAAGTGTGTTAAAAAAGCCCCGATTTAAAGACAAGCACTCGGGCACCTTAGCACATTGGATTTGACCCAGACGTTTGAGTAAACATTTCATCAATTTGCTTACTCCACAGCCATATGCCGTGTTTTTTAAGTTAGCCTACGCTACCTGTCTAGAACTTAACTTTTGAAGCTTTCAAAAATATATTTGAAAATAATACCGAAAAGCTACAACTTTTGAACTCTTTCAAAATTTAATTTTTAATCAGCAAAGTGCTGCTGCTCGAAAGGTGGCGCCCGCGGCCCCCAGCCCGCCACC
>Ga0210059_1011030_pt1 | contig 13874 bp, 11 predicted proteins | sample Ectturendosymbi2_FD_188042 | JGI IMG/M metagenome (GOLD analysis project Ga0210059, IMG submission 188042) | Ecteinascidia turbinata endosymbiont from Florida, USA - Sample 2 (SPAdes) (version 2) | ecosystem: Host-associated > Tunicates > Ascidians > Unclassified | place: Key West, Florida... | reverse complement strand
CGGAAACAAGGGTTGCTCGGGGAGCAGCGGAAACAAGGGTTGCTCGGGGAGCAGCGGAAACAAGGGTTGCTCGGGGAGCAGCGGAAACAAGGTGATTTCTGATATAAAAAGGAGAATCATGGGCGGATCCAGGATTTTTTTTAGGGGGGGTCAGGGTCGAGTTGGTCCGAGTGTTTCTTTACCGCGTAGCGGCCAAGGCCCGAGCCCTCGACGTAAAACTAGAGCAAATATTACCCATAAATCCATCAATTGACATTCGCTTGAAATTTACTGTCTGGACCCACAGGTCGGTCCGCCACGTTATATCGACCAACTGCATTGATCCAGGCACACACTTAGGCTGTGCTATGGCCAGTTTATTCAAAATAAAGTTATTTACATGCAGTATTGGCGATTGCAACTGCAGTAATCATCGATGCCGTCTGTAGCTTCTAAAATGACACAGATGCATGAAATATATAATAAAATAAATAATTTGCAAGACACGCCAGAATACGGGTCAATAGAGAAACAACTGAATTCGTACTGAACTAAACTTTTGTCCAAAAACTTTTCCTAGTTGGTCTGATGTTTATCAGCATCCATTTTCAGCCTGCAGCTAATCTAGCGTAATACATTCTTAGCCTATACCTGATATGTAGTTCACTTTTGAGGTTGAATTTGATGTTTTGTTATTTACTCTGTCACTGAGCGCTCTAGCTTGTGCCCAGTCTAGACTGTGTGTGTGTACTGTAAACATGTACTGCGGTTTAATCGTAGCGGATTTTTGCTGTCTTGCTTTGACTCATGAAATGAGCTACCATCCTCATGAAAGCTGTAGGAAATATCAGTTTAGTCTAAAAACATTAGCTTAGACACAATATTGCTGCTTATTTCACTTTTGCTAAGCGGCCCAATCTTAGGCTTAATTTAGACACCCCCAAAAAAGTCACCTAAAAGCGCATTTGTGCGCCAAGAATTATTCATCAAAAAAGTAACTCAAAATTTAGGGAAGGGGACTTGATCCGTCCTGGACCCGCCTATGAAGATTATGTTTAAATAATCGAGTGCCTTGTGGCTGGTCGTTTCAATAGTAGACATGGCAAGATTCATCTGCTAAGTCCGCCACTCACGCCTTTAAAGCATCCAGCGTAAGAGTGAAAATGCGAGAAGTGAGTTTAAGTCTTACCTTCTGCACTTAACGAATGGGACTAGGAATGACATTGGCGCAAGTAATGCCCATTCAGTTTGGGAGGGTTCTGCGCCGCTGTTCTTCTGCTGCAAGGTCTTGGTTCGTCTAAACTTGTCCCTCAGATTCTTCCATACTTTCTTCACAGTTTCAACTACAACGAAATAAAACAACATCGGAACACATGGATTTACTCGAATAGAAAAACCGTGCTCTTACAAATAAACTCAAACTTACTAATATGCGGTTATGGACTTGACGGAGGTAGTGTTAGTGGTAATGTTTGAACAACATTAAAAATAAACATGAAAGGAAACAACAACAAATCTTAAATCTTGATTCCTTATCACAGAAAAACAGAATTTGAAAACGCGTCAGTATCTTCAACAAGACTACTTTACTTACCAGATGAACACAGGGTCCTTGCAATTTTTTTCCAGGCATTTTCCTTCTGTTTGCTATCTCGATACGTTTGCACAGCAGTGTCATACAGACAAGGATGTCTCTTCACCTCAAGTATAAGCTTTTCCAATTCTTGGTCACTAAATGAATCCTTGGGAGTAAACTTGCTTTTTTCCATGACAAGGCAGTATTAAACTAGGGAGACGCAAAGTCAAGCTGTCGGATTTGAAACGATTGTATTGGACAGCACATGATCAATACTGCTAAAAAGATAGAATGCACAACAGCTTAGCTTAAAGTAAAGGACAAAACGTGGGATGTCTAAGTTCTCGAGCTAAAATGATGTAGGGAGCTGGTTTTGGTGAGTTTCAATATGAAATTCATGTTGATCCGTGCATTTGCGGGCTCATACTACGTTTTCAATGCAGAAACATAGTAAAAAATGCAGCATTTCCAAGTCATTAAAATACAATCCGTGCACAAAATGAACCAGTTGATCTTTACAAAATATGAAAAAAGTTAACTGAAGACCGAACTGAGAACGCTGACATTTGGGGAGCTATTTCTAGAAGGCTGGAAGCCATTTGCTTGATGCAAACCGAAGACTAATTGATCGGCATATGTGCCAGCCCTGATGTTAGTAAGAAAAGGGTTATTGAAGCAACCGATACATGAAGACAAAATAAAGTGAAGTTGTGTATGTATGGGACAATCATATGATGATGCAGTTAAAGGTAAAACGAAAACAAAATACTGCACTCTGTGCGGAGTTTTACAAACCGAGCTTAAAATATTCATATCAGTGGCACCAGGGTGGACGTTTGCGGGGGTCAGTCCAGAAACAAAGTGCCAAACTACCTCTTACTCAATTCAACTGGTTACTTGACCTTTACAGGAATGCATTTCACGATTTGAATCATTCGCCACAGGAGCACCTCCGTAAAAACGCTATCTCTTTTTCCAAATCACACGTTCCCTGCTCATTTCTGCCTTGCAAAATTACGAAGATTGTCCACATTCAGAAATGATATACTCTTTGAATCAAAAAGGGGTGTCATGGTTATTTAGGGGAACTGCACAAAACTTCCCCCTGGGTCCACCACCCTCATGTCTACGCACGCTGTGCCAGGGAAGAAAGGGAAATAATGGATTGGAGTCAAACAACAGCACTTCACCAATACTGTGGTTTGTGAGCAGAAAGAACAGAATAACGGTGTATTAACCATGTTCAAACAAGTGATGGTTTTGGTAATGTCTGTGCAATACAAATGAGGAAAGAGATTTTAAAATTTTAGAAGCTGACTACAAAGTTTAGCTGAAGTGTATTAAAGGAATGGATGTATTTCAAATACCGGTAATTGTGATTAGTAATGCATTTCAACAACAGTCAGTTATGGATATTAAATTGCGTTAATTGTTCATGCTAAAGAATTATGTATAATAGGAAAAAAGGCGGAAGTACGTATAGTACCTCAGCGCAGAATTTATTTAAATGAGCAATACTTTTGACCGGTTAGAAGTTTTGTTCGGTGCTTACGAAATAAACTCGGGTCAGTGAAGTAATTTTGAAATCGATCGGAAAATTGGCCAAATTTTGAGGAGTTCCATGAGTTTAGCAACAGAGGGCTTAGATAGGTTTTGTGAATTTGACAGATGTGTTTGGCTCAGAGGCGACTCATTTAAAGATCCACGTTAAGCACTTAAATCTGTGTTTGGGCCACACGGAGGAAAGTATTCCACAAGCTTTAGAAAATCTTCTATTGGTTTAGAATTTAGGGTTTCCAGTTGAGTTTTTCATCACGCATGACATCAGATATTTATTCGTTTGCCTATTTCGAAAAAAACAAACATAACTCGAATTTTCGTGTTGTTGATTAACATACAACTGAATTTAAAATGTTCAACAGCTAATTTCTCATGATTACATGCGAAACTATTAAGATTCGGGGTGTTTAGGAAAGCTATGTTTGTAAGCGTGGCTACAGCAAAAATCTTACACAGTCTGTGACGAGCGAGCAGTTCCTGAATTCTTACAATTTTACCGCGATGTTCTTACAATATCTGCTCTTCACAAGAAATTGCCGTCTTCATGTTCAAACAAATCTTTTCACATTTGTCTGCCTCGTTCCGCAGCACTGCAAAGAAGTTTCCAACACAGACACATGCGATCGTCTGCACCAACCCACAATGCATAACCGGCAGGTTGCTAGTTTACCTTAAACTTCATCTACAAAAGCCTATCGTCTGTCCAGCAGAATAGCGCACATCCGGGAAAACCTGGACGGTGCATCTTGAAAACTGTCTAGATGCAAAACTTCCTTAGCAATTTCTAGCAGTAGTGAAGCTCTGGGTCAAAACTTACCAAAAAAGCTGCAGGCAATGACGAGTAGGCTTACATGTCATTCAACCACCCAGCATGCTTGCTGAGGAGCAACATACAGTCTACGATAGGCTTCATAGACGGTGGACGGCAACAAAGTCTTTGCACAAACTGCTGCAAACCAAGCGTTTTCGTCCCAACCACTCAAGCAGCCATTATGACGGCGCACGTGGTGAAAGTGAAGTCAGACTTCGCGAAACCTGGCTGAGCGAAGCGAACGACTTGCGTTCCCGACGAAGCCCGCGAGCAAACAAAGGATTCGCTTGACTTACCACCAGTTTGCTGTATTCGTACTTCGCTACAGACAGACACGCTTTGCGCCGCCTCGTGCCAAGCTTCACCGACCGCAACGTACATTTTCAGCACCAGTCAGAGGCGGCGCAGCTTAAAGAGTGAAAGTTAGCGGTCCTTTCAAACTTTACGATAACTCGCGACGCCTCAGTTTGCGCTTTTGAGTTACGACGATCGGGAAGACGCAGAAAGCTTTCCTTTACATCAGGCCTGCACAACCTTTTTAGTGCTGCGGGCCACTTTCACATGAGGAAATTTATTGTGGGCCACAAACGTTTTTGTGACGTAACAATAACCTATTTTGGCGTAACAAATCCCTTGATTTTGATAAGTTTTATGCGATAACACGAGGTGATTCACAGCTCAACAATTTTAAATGAATTTCATGGGGATTGGGTTTTAAGAGCGTTATCGGGATAATTTTGGGGCGCTGATTTCAAAACTGTTGTCAGATTTTTCCTTACGTGGTCAAGTTTTTGAGCTATTTGATATTTTAGATTTATGCAATTGCAGCTTTTTAAGCATACTGTTGCATGAGAGGGTTGCACATTTCATGATTTGTGAAACTTGCTAACATGTTATTTAAACATTAGTGACTTCTTGTAATAACCACGATTTGTAACCTAGCTTATGAAGAGCAATGTGCAGCGTAGAAAACATACAAAGATGTTAAACAAACACAAAACTTCAGTTAGCGTATACTGTATACTTGCAACTGTGACTTACAAAACACGGATGAGAAAATACACAGATATTATGGCCTTGCAATACAAACTTTGTGGTGACAGAAAAGTGTTAAAATGTCAAGAATAACCCAAACATGATAGCATACTCTTTTTTCATACAGAAAATAATGCGCGGTTGGTAATCCTGAAATAGCCTTTTCTGTGTTTTTCGGTAGCTGCTACCAGTAACCTCTCTTTTTCAGCACTAGCAATAGTTCGCCATTATACTGGTACTCTAGCGCCCTGGTATCTTTTTTCCATTGTTTTTATATCTTGGTGGAAGGACTCTCCTTGCTCTTCAATCATCGCTTCAAAGTTATCAGGAAAATAGTTTACATGACTCTGAGGAGAATGAACCTTCACACTCATATTGCACCCTAATTGTTCGTAAGAATTTAACAGCTGTTTTAAAAGATCGTGATATTTAGAGCTTTCAAATTTGAGGAAGTTTTCGAAAACTGCTGTAAAGGACCGCCAAACATTTTTTCCAGGGTTGTCATGGTAAGTGGAAAATATTTGTCCTGCATTAAACGTTGTATCTGTAGGGCCATCAAAACTGCTTGCCTTCAACTTTTCAATGCTCAGTGCAGGAAACTTTTCACACAAATATGCAAAGCAGTCACTTTCTCTATTTAAAAACGGTTTCATCAACCTTAGTTTGACATGGAGAGGAGGAAGTAGCACCTAGTTGGGATAAATCGAAGGAGAATGTATAAAATTACTTTCCCAAATATCAAATCCTTCTATCTTTGGCCAACTTTCCCAAGTCCAATGCTGTTGGCGAGCCCTGCTGTCTCACAGACACAAGAAACACGGAAAGTGTTTGTGTATCCACTTTGCTGCCCAGCCATTATGCACAAATTCCTCTAATTCATCGCAAATCATCCAGTCATGCTCATCAACTATGGTACCAGGCACAGACTATTCTAACATAGGATTGAGATGTAGTTACCACTTATTATCAATAGGCTGCTACTAACTCCCCCCTATGGGCCTACGCAGTTCAACAACAACTGATGAAGCATTTCAGCATTTAAAAGCACCACCAGTGATTACAAAACCTGTTTTCAAGTTAAAAATGGTGGGAGTTAACTTTTTTGGTGAGGTTTTTCAGTGTTTTGCGAAAAACTCCAAAACGTATACTCTGTACCCGCTAATCCTGACCAGATAGACCGAAACGGATGCGATTTTTGGACTCAGCTGCCTCCCAAACCCCCAAATCCCTTACAAATTTCAAGTTCCCAAAAATCCTCTATACCGGTGTTATGAGACCTATAGTTGCACGCAGTGTTGCCAACTTGCATGGATGTAAATCAAATCTAAAAAATTGACATATTTTCGAAGCGTTTGTTATACAAGCTTTTGGGTGGTAGGCCCGTAACAGAAACAACAGCTATAATTTTGATGTGTTTTGATGGCAAATATACTTGAGCCTACAAAAAAATAAAAAAAATTTAAAAAGTCTGCTTACGAACTTATTAAATCGCGGACCACTTAAAACAACCCGCGGGCCGTGGGTCGGGCAGGCTTGCTTTACATTGATGCTGTGTTGTCGGCCTTGCCAGGACAACTTGCAAAACGTAAGAAATCTTACTTGCTCAAAACTTTGTCGACTATAAACGGAGGCAGATGACTGTCCACTTTGCTGTCCAGACTTTTCAACTTTTCCTGCGGCCCAGTCTTTATGACGTCATACGACGCACATACAAACGCTTCGCCGGCGTCAAGGTCGACCAGGATTTGATCATTCTCAATCTATGTTGACACACAATCAAAGTTTATTCGTATGTCGCCAATGCCAACAAGCACTTGGGTTTTTCCATAAAAATAAAAAACAGGTCATTTTTTCATCTTTGCACACTGCTATGCTTCAGACCAGGGCTTCTCAAACTATGGATCGCGACCCCGTTTGGGGGCGCGAAAAAAATCGGCTTGACAAATCACAGGGTTTCCGCACATTTTTAATAATCATTTTCCATACTTTTTCAATACATTTTCTATACTAAATTTAAAAAGTTCAATTCTATTACTTTTCTTCATTTTTCGAAATTTTTAATCATGAAACTGAATTTTACACATTGCAAAACACTGCATAAATAATAAAGTGCTTTGTCTTCAGTAAAATTCTGCTCACACACTTTAGATTTCTTTTCTATTTAAAATTGCCATACTTTTTCAATAACTAATGTACATTTTGGCCAAATTCAATACTTTATCAAGGTCTTGAAAACTAATTTTGAAATCAATATCTTCAATACCGCGTGGGAACCCGGAAATCAGATACAAAAGTTTTTGTAAAATTTACAAGAAAACTAAAAGTAGGCCTGCAGTGAGGGCAATACCGTGCTTCATGCTGTCATTTGTCTTCTAGGACGTCTGCCTGAGCTATCAAATTGATAATAATCAACCATGCAAATAAGTTATGCGTTGTTACACATTACGATGGTTTTAATGTAATGGCCAATATTGACCTTTTTGCATTCATTCCGACACGGCATGCTTGTATTTAGAACTCTAGGTCTTGTTTAGGGGCTAGGCTATCTGCTTTCAGAGCACACTGCGTAGTTTCAGACTAAAGTTAAAAGCTTCATACAGTACAGTTTCAGAAGCACTTTGGACTTCGATTCACGAAAGGTTGGATCCACAAACCATACACAGTTGAAATTTCAGAGGCGACACACCTGCCATGCCCACTGCCCAGGATGAGTTTGTGGAGTTATTAAACGACAAAAGTTTACAACTGCAATTTTTCAAAACAGAATGTCATTTTTGAATAAGAACAAGAAATGAATGCCACGTGATTTCTGATTTAGCCATTCTTGAACTCTTAGCTTTTCGCACAACATATTGGTGTGAAGAGGCATTCTCAAAATTGATAATCGTCAAGTCTGAAAACCGATCTTTTTTGAAAAATGTTGAAAATGTCCTTCGTTGTCATGTATTGATATACGAATGGATGGTCTGTGAAAAATTATCAAGTGCATCCATCCCATTAGTTGCGTTTGATAACTTGCATGAAATGAATTGTTTTTTGTTAATTTTTTCGCCTTACCGTTTCTATTACGTAGTAGTCTTATTACTGTAGCGTTACTTTCGCGGATTGTGCACTTTGCGTTATTTCGTCATAGACAAAAATGCCTGTTGAGATCTGTAATGAAGTGGTCGGCGAACTGTGGACCACTTAGCAGTGCTTAGTGGACAGCCCAGCACTTGCACTTGTGGACTGCGTGGTACGTTGGAACTGGCATCCTCCAAAACGTGGGCTACTGCACCAACATTGCAACACTTTGTCATCATACTGTTTATACCAGGGGTGGAGAACCTGTGACCCGCGTGAACTTTTGATATGGCCCGCATCATAATGTTCGTTACCCAAGTTAGAGTATAACATCGGGTCAAAACGAAGCTCCATGATAAGCAGGTACTTAGATAGTAAGCCAAGAGAAGTCACTCTTCCTCATAGTTAGATAAAGGTATAATTTTAGGATCACATTTATTGATTTTGGGGCCCTCCAGCGATACTACACAGTTCACGCGGCCCGTGGTAGTAAATAGGTTCCCCATCCCTGGTGTATACCGTTATAAAGCATCGTATGGTAACGAGTAACATGACTGCATATATTCAGTTTGTTGGTTACAATGTAACTTACTTGTTCCTACAACTGTAACTTTCTTCCAGACATTGGTAGAGATGAATGTAGGCAGTTTCATAAATTACACTGATTTTATCTTTTGGATTGTATGTTTCACTTTTACAGTATCACAAGGGCAAATTTGTATAAACCAAACAAAAAATATCTCGAAATGTACCTAAAATTAAGCAGTTTATTCATTCCAGAAAACAAAAAATTAGTTTTTATACACCGGAAAAATTTTGCTTACATTGAAAAGTATCTTAGTTGCACGTTTTGTACAAAACGTGCCTTAGTTATCAGTTATCCAATAAATAATAAGATCTGCTATTGGTATACTTTGCACGTAATACCACTTGGGCCTTCATTTCAATAATGGCGAAACGACGGTAATGCATCATCATAACAAAAGGTTGCTGGCCCTTGCATTGGAGCAAAAGAGCTAGAATACAATGTTAGTTTGTATTAAACAATCACATCATCTTTCGCGCGTGCAGCTTCGTTTATGACGACGAAAGGTTGATGACGTGGCAAGTACTGCAACGATACTGATTGCGCAAGCGATGAGACGTTTGCATTGTTATGTAATACACAAACGATTGACCTCGGGCACCAATTTTCTGGTGCATCTTGAAAAAACTGAACCCGGGAACACAGCGGCTTCATGCAGGAACTGTCTTTAACTGTAGATCGCGCGTTTCACGTCGAACGATTAACAGCGCAATATCCCGGATGTACTCGACGTTATTTTGGTATCAACGCGCGAGTCACCACAAAAAGCAGTAAAACGCCATAAGCCAGGTTGTCCAATGATGGCCCGCGGGCACCATTATGCATTTGTCGCGGCTTTGGTTTCAGACTGTGTCATAAACGACCTGTCCTGGATTACGCTTCTATGTTGGAGCGTTGGCGGTTTCTCGCTACTTAAGGAGTTTCCTATTGCAGTTTGCTTGCTGAGAGCGAATATGAGCATAAGGTTACAATGGCACTGGAAACGTAAAGGTAAGTGTGACTATGAAGATTGTTGCGCTGCAAGTTTTACGGAAAAAAAGTGTCGCAAGGGTCTGCTGGCACGCGAGGGTCCTCACATGGCTAAATTTGGACCCCTTTAAAAAAATCTTGGACACCCCTAGCACATGTAAATCAACATGCCTGTTCAATTTGTTCGCGGTGCATTGCGTGGCATCCCATCAAGAAAATTCCGGGGCAAGCAACGAAGTCGATCACCTCAGAGAACAGGAGCGGAACGTACTGGTGTGGCCAGGTGAACGGCCGGATGTAGCACATGAGAGCCTGCGTGGGGAGCACGACACGGTTGGAAAGTTCGAAAACTTCTTCGACAGCGCTGCCAGTAGGCAATAGAGTTGTTTAGAAAAAAAACAGAAAAAGACAATTGCAAAACAGGCCAGCAGCAGAATGAGACAAACCATAGAACACAAGTGCAGCAGAAGACACAGAAGAACCATAGAAGACAAGAATCGGCAAAACATTTGCATAAAAATTGCGTAACGTTTGTATAAAACCCGCATACCTCCATCACTAACGTAATCAAGGAGTAGTTTTCAGAAATAAAAATTACTCTTTGTTCCAACAGGATACAGGCAAGGACCTGCAAAAATTTACAAAAATATTCAAATGTTGAAACGTTTTCCATGCATTCAGTTTTTAAGCTGTAATGTCCGCGCAACAACTGACCTGCAGTAACACCCCGGGTCGTCGTAGAAACACGAGCAGAGGTATCCTCAGGTCAAGATCTGTTACGAAATCAGGCTTGCTTGGTTCAACGGAAGGGAGCATGGTGAACGGCCAGCCGCCCAGAGTGAACGACTGGAAGTAAAGGAGAACGGTCACGTGTCTTTACGCAGCATCAAAGAAAGAGTTATTGCCACGAAAGCTACGCTGGATACACTGTTTGGGCCTTAAATAAATAATGTCACTCAATTTAGCAAGTCATTTCGTTTTTGCAAGTATATGTGTTTTTCAACCCTTTTCTTTACGTGGCCCAAATAACGTTTGGTAAAAATTGCGTGGTCTACTACCTTGTTAGCATAGGCTATGCTTCTATACGCATAAACGAACACATTTCTATAAATTAGCGAATTTATTACTGTATGTATATATGCACTTCAGTGAGAGTCTTGCTGCTGAACACAATCAATGTGTTCCCACGCTGTAATGATTAGATCTAACATATTTTTGTCCAAACTCCGTGGCCTACTCAAAAACTGCGTTATGGTCCACCAGTAAGCCATGGCCCATAGGATGACAAACACTGGTTTAGACCTCAAAGTCACTTCATTTTGCAAGCTACTTTCAATAAGACATCCTCAAATAATCCATCTCGGACATGAGCAGCAGAAGTCGGAATATACTTTTATCAAGTTAAAAAAACTGCGTTCCGCCGCTGAAGGTCCAGGAACCACGGGGCATATCCTTGTAGCGCAACGCTGCACAACCTGCGGCCATATGGCTGCATGCGGCCTTCGGCCGTCCACATGCAATTTAAAATATTTGCGGCCGTCCACATGCAATTTAAAATATAAGACTTGGCGGCCGTGCTGGCGTATATTGAAGCAAACCAACGCAAGGCTAGAAAATCAGTCGACACGATGCGTAACAATCTGGACGGTGATGTCACAAAGAGTTATAGAATGAATACGCAATTCGACATATACCGGATAAAACCTATTCTGTAATTAAACGTATCTCATAAATATAACTCGAACTCATTGGCGGCCGTACTTCACACAAATAAAAGTAATCCGGCCTACAACTGCAAAATGTTGTACACCACTGCTGTAGCGGATCAAAGTGCATGGAATGTACGTTTTGTGATTTCTTTTCATTCAGTTCAATTGGCAAAGGCACGAAAAATAACCCAAGTTCATCAAATTTGGAACTGTCGCGTGTGACGTACAACTTACGTCAAGAGACACGCGACGTCACGAGATGTTACACCGGGTGACGCATGCTCGGCCGGGAACAAGAAGTACATGAAGCGACGTCATCCCAAACTTTTCTCTTCGCGTGTTACGACAAGGTTAAAATCCTGTACACGCATATATCCCAAACACTGACCCGCAGATACACGTCCTTTGATGTTCACTCCAATCACGTGACTTAAGTACAATCCCTAACATATGCGGCCAGGTCCTTAGACGTTTGTTTCCAAACAGTTCGAACTTGCGTAGTTTGATATACACATGCAAAGAACGCACTCGGCAATATCTCGCCCATCAAAACTCAATCATATACTTACTATCTTCAACAATGGCGGTGGACATAAAACCACTGAGAGGTTTGTGACGTATTTTTCAAGCACTTTCCGGACACCTTCCGGAGGCATCGCTTTTACTTCCCGCAGTAAACTGGAGAGTAAACACAACATGGCAACTTCAACAAGAGTCTACACACACTGCAATGACGAGCGTCGTATCCAACGTTGGACAACATGTAACAAGACTGATCGATTATTAAGTATAGTAGGATCTGAGCACCTGCACACAGGCTGTTTGTGAACGTAAACTATTTCGAAGTCGATATTAAATATGTAAATGATTAATAATAATGCAAGTCGTAAGAAAATACTAACACCCTAACATTACTTTCTAACCACCTTGCCAGCAACACGCGCTAGAATCACGACAAGACAAGAAAGATGCATCTTCTGAAATTAGCGACAAACTGTGAAAAATCAACAGAGGGCTCGTGACAAAAGCTACAAGTTCTTTGAAAATTCCTGGGAAGGGAAATATCTGCGCTGACCCCTTCATGACTGCGCACCTGTCGCATATCGCACCTCGGCTTGCAGCGATTGGCCGCAACACTCGGAAGAAATACCAGCGGACGGCTGTGACGTCACGACATCAACGTCACTGCGAAAGTGTTAACTCATTTCAACCCTCATAGTATATGTGACAGTCTTGGCAAGTGTAAAGGAAATCGGACTTCTTGCTTTGGAATGCAGCGATCGATGCGAGCACACATGCAACGGGAAGAAGTATCATTTTCACGAACGCAGTCAGCAAACACCGGGCCAGCATAACAGGAACTAACAGTGCAAGCACAAAACATTCAAAGAAATTAAACGTACTTCCATCATGCGTCATTTCTCTACTGACGGTTAGACGGGCATGTTAAATCTACCGCAGATACCTTACCGTACACAAAGCTTGGCAACAACCTGCTTGGACCTCGTGGGTCTGTCAATAAATTAATGACGTGTGTTCCGGCGTTTTTGCTAAGCATGCAGAATCGCAGCGTGAATGCAAGCAGGCAAGCCTTACGGTGCCAGCAAGTAACCTCCTGCAAAGCTGACTCTTAATGACAATAATGCACATTCATGGAATGATGGTGATGATGAACAAATGGCCAAACTCGACAACACATAACGGAAAAAAAACGAAATTTATAAGAAAAGCAGATACAACCTCGATGACTGTTGGTGAGGATGGGAATTTTCGGGCCTGATACCACCTACGAACGGGAAGTGACGCAATGGGGATTACCCTCAACAGACAAACCCTGGTGCCACCAAGCAGGGTCTCAGGGGGGGCCGCGGGGAAAAATTTCGGGATTGGCCAAATGTTGTCGACGGGAGGGAGAAATTTTGAAAGGCTTGCACAAATTTGAAATATTCGCTTGAAATTTCTACCATATGTTGGAAGGCTGTTGGTGTATCCCTCATCATTGCGGCACTACCAAAGAATCAAAGACTTGTTAACTTGTGGAAAAAGTTAAATTCATTTTCAGTAGACTGGAACAATTGTCTGAAAGCTCAGCAGCGTTACCATATCGATGAAACATTGGAGGCAAAACTTTCTAAGACGCCTGTAACGACTCAGAAACAGGGTTGGATTATCCGGATAACGGTTAACCGGAGTTTTTTTTCTTTCTGATATCCGGATATAATTCTGCCGGTTTAACCGGGTAAAAGAGTATCGTTGCTAATGCGTTTTACACATTTTAGTAAGTTTGAACATTCTTTGTTGCGTGGAGGCTGACTCCCGCTGAGCGCAACTAAACCTTTGTTCACACTTCACACTTTTATTGTCTTATATTTTCAACTACGGTACTCGTAAAATGCACGAGTGAAATTTACTATCAGTCTATCACGTCACAAAGAAAGCATAATGAATGATTATTTTAATAGAAGACTGCATTCTCATGGCAAGGTAAAGTCTGTGAAGTGTCAGGGCTTGGCTGTAAAAAGATTTCAGTTGAAAAGCTTTGAGTACAACCTAGTTTGAAGTGACTAAATTTAAGAGATGGAATTT
>Ga0210059_1011029_pt1 | contig 13874 bp, 9 predicted proteins | sample Ectturendosymbi2_FD_188042 | JGI IMG/M metagenome (GOLD analysis project Ga0210059, IMG submission 188042) | Ecteinascidia turbinata endosymbiont from Florida, USA - Sample 2 (SPAdes) (version 2) | ecosystem: Host-associated > Tunicates > Ascidians > Unclassified | place: Key West, Florida... | reverse complement strand
GCATTTTGTACTTCAGACTGTTTTACCGACCGGTCGATCACGAGTTAGCGAGAAATTTTCCAGTCGATCCCAATCGAAGACAAGTTGGCCACCCCTGATGTATGCTATAATATCACTGCCGTAATGGATTTTAGAACATTATTGTGGAATGAGCTATTGAAAAAATTTTGGCTGAATGCAGTTTTAGGAAAAAAGTTGAGTTGTGTGCGAGCTGGGATGATGTTGAAGGAATAACAAACACTTAAACTGAAGTTGGATCCTGATGTGGTCAGACTGCCCTCCTAAAAAAGGGCTGAAATTCAAAAGCACTTAGAACAGAATTTTCTACTCAAAAATGTGCTCAGATTGTAAAATCAGCATTTTAAATTTGTCTGAAAGTAACTGCGAACTATTTGTTGGTCTACGACAAGATGTATTGTTTGTGCCTTTCTAATGTAAAATTTCCATGTTTTAATACATATATATAATTAGTTATTTTGCAAAACCATTCTGTGGATGATATTGTATTGCCCATGGCTGGGTCTTAGATGTAACTCTACCCCTGACCAATTTTCACTGGTTTTCCCAAAACGTTTTGACTTTCTGTGTAGATAGTTGCTAGACATGTGAGATTACAGCAAGTTATTGAAATTGAGAAACACTTAGCTAGATGGTTCAAATTTGCTTTCATTTCTTTGGCATTGTATGCACACAATTAACTAAATAAATCAACCATATGGACCTCTTTATCCTGAGATTCAACAGTGTTCAGTCAGTATTTTGTGCTTCAATTCAAATGCAACTGGTTAAAAGATGTAATATGTTTTGTTGTCTAGCTTCTCTATTTGAAGATATAGATTGCTGTTGAATATGGACATTGATCAGGAAGGTCAGGAGCAACAGGTATGCTATGAAAAGATTTTGTATATATAACTGTAGGATACTCTTAACCTTAGCCTGACCAATGCATACTAAATTTGTTTAATTGATTTATGGTTAAAGCAGTTGCATAGAATTCAATTACATAATCCCAAATCATTCACATGTGAAGCACATGCAGCAATGCATTACCTAAATCAGTTAATTCAAAATAAATTTGGTATTAATGGTTGACACTGACTTGACAGTGTAGGGTAAGGTGTGCAACGCGGAGTAAAGCAACATGATCTTTTGAGATTTTATTTTTAAACCATTTGCACTGTGCTGGACAGTAAGCAAGTGATTCCATAGTAGGTAAAACAGTGCTGTATTTTTCAGTGTGTGACCAGCATTTATTTTCTCTGTGAAGTACCAACAAATCATAAGGTTTTGCTATATACCAGTGCAGTTTTATGTGGTTTAATATCTGTTTCGTATATTCAATTACCACTGTGTAAATACTGTTAATTTGAGTTTGTCTTTTGTGAAGAACCTCTGCACACAACTGACTGCTGATAGCAACACATCGCATATTTATTGTAAAGAATCTCTGTGCATCACAGACAGTTTGTTGTGAAATACCACACACTCTTAGTGTGACTGCAATAAGCAGCTGAGAGTTATATTTTGCGTGAAGAAGAATAAATAAACACTTATGATAACAGTGTGTATTGTTTACGAATAACAGTGTGTGTTGTTTAAGCATCTCCATATCAGTTACACAGAATCTCCATATTAGTTACACGCATAAAAGAGCTTACCCAATTCACTATGAAATTAGCTGGTTTTGTCTGTATTATTGATATGAAGGCATTTACAAAAATATTGTTTTTAAAACATATGACATTAAATGTTACTTGTTTCAAAAAAAAAGTATGAACAAACATGTTGTTGGAAAATACTGGTATGAGTTTTTGAGACTTTTCAAAACTAAGTATGCAAAATGTAATTTTCATAGTACAGTACTTATGTTTATGTGGTGGTGTATTTGTGTTCTGCAAGGCCAGATATATGTGTTACCAGTGCTAATATATCTTTCAGTGTATGATAAGCCCTACCATTCTGTTTTTAAGAGTGACATATGACAAAATATCTTTAGGATAATGCTTCACAGTCACTTGATGCTTATGGATTGAGGCCCCCACCAAACTTGAATGGACCTTTCAATGGATCATCTTTGGTATGTTTTGTCATATGAATTCAAGTAGGCCTACCTTGTATTTTATTGCTCTGATAATGCATTCCTAATTTTTCTGTTAGCACCTTCACCATTTCTTTGCTCATTTACTGAACTTAGCTTCATTACATATATGTAACTGAATCAACACAGAGTTTTACAACCTGTCATTGTATGATCACATTATTTGATTTTATTGAATCTTGCCTATGTGGCTTATCAGATCAAAATTTCCAAAACAAGTATTTTATTTTAAGTGAAACTGGCAAAATATTTCATGCATGCTTCATGTGGAAAAATATCATGTATTTGCTTTAAGGTACGTAGCCAGAGGTAAAAATAGGCACAAATTAGATCACATTTTTCTAATGGCTGAGGTAAATCCTACCTTTATAGCATATCAGAAACCAAGTTAAAAGAGCAACCTGTGTTCTTAAACTGGGAGGTGGGAAAGGTTTGCAAGGGGGACGTTAGTATGACAGCGACATATCGGTGAAAAGCAGGATAATGACAAATAAATTGACAAATAAAAACGGTAAGCTCTTGGAAGACTCAGAATGTCTTCAAAGTTAGGAAATCCTTATCTGTAAAAATAAAGTCATCTCCTATTACTTACCATTAATGGAGTCTCAAGACCCATTTTTGCGAGTTTCGATCTCGAAGGTTTCAGGACTCGTCTCGGTCTCGAAGGCTGCAGGTCTCGGTCAAAAGCCTATTGTCTTGAAATTTTTAATATTGCAAGGATATGGCTTAGTAAAACTTCTGTAATTCAACGAGTTTTTCTCTGTTGTATTTGCAGGTAAGAAACAACCAAAACAGTTCGGAAAATGCCAGAAATTCGAAAAAAATTCAACGCAGAAGTGATGACGACATTTTTTTGAAAAATTTCGGCAAAATCTACAAATTTTGAAGTCTCGAGTCTAGGTCTCGAATTTCAACTCTCGGTCTCGAATTTTTAACGAGGTCTTGGTCTCGAAAGTTACGGTCTCGTCTCGACTACATCCCTGTTGCTTACAATCATTTTCTTAAAACATATAAATTCAAAGAATTCATTGTTTTTTGCCAAGCAGCAAACAGTATTGCTGGTGCAAATAAAATCCAACTTCTCATTAAAAACCTTGAAAGGAAATCTAATAGTTCTCACCATGAGATTCTATCCAATTTTTTGAAAATAACCAGTTTAATTGTCTCAGAATCGCTTTCCAATTTCTTCAATAATTACATGACTGTAAGTCAGACCTGCACAACTCAAAAAGCTCGAATTGCCAAATTATCAACATAAATTTGCCGCGTGCCGCAAAGGTCTATTTCATTTCGATGTAGAGATTTCGTTGTAGTATGGAAGAAATTCTGGAACGACAATGTACTTATTCGAGGTCGAGCTTTTGCAACATTTTCTACAATTGAAAAAGCTTCCGCGGGCCGCAAGAAAACTGTTCCGTATGTTGTGCAGGCCTGCTGTAAGTGAATTCCCTGATTCCTGGAAAAATGCACATATCACACTAAACCCTAAAGGTTATAACCATGGGCGTCCGCAGGGAGGGCAAAACGGGCATTTGCCCCCCCCTGGAAATTGAGCCTAAGGATCAAAATTTTCTAGAGAACATGAAGTCAGTAGCTCAATTTCGATTAATTGATTTCGTTCTTGCAATGACAGTTTGTTTGCCGGCAAGACACTCACACTGCACAAGAGCCAGGATCACGGTACTGGTGTCATCCAGTAGGGAGCTTGCAGTTCACTTATACTCCATTGCGTGGCCGAACTTGGGAACGGATTTTTCTGCTGTTGTCTTTATTGCGTAACAATACCATGGTTCACTTCCAAGTTACGATAGGAGGCGTTTTGCCGCATGTCGCTGCTTGCTGTTGAACGCAGATACCACGCCTAGTGATTTTTTGTGCCACGCCTAGTGAATTTTAGGCTCATCTAGTGATTTTTCACTGCAATCTAGTGATTTTTTTTCAAAGTATATATTTCAAGAAAATTGGTTATCTTTTTTCTAACTTTTCAACTTTTCATCCCTTTTTTAAGATTTTCAGCCTTTTTCAATCCGTAAACAATTATGTGAATCATAGCTTGAATATTTGCACCATCACAACGAACAAGTGTTTCTAATATGAGTTTCTCATTGTTTGCACCTCCGTGCTATTTAACCCTTGTCTGGCCACATAATTTTACTACGCTAACAGGCCGGATAGGTACAATTGTACCTTGTTTGTTTTTGTTGAAAAACCTTAATATAGATTTGCTTTCTGTATGGCATTTATTGAACTGAACGTTTGAATGCACTAATCCGACGTAGGCTATTTTGACGTTTTGCAATTAAGATCACAGACTAATTAAAAAGCACAGCAGGACACCCATCTAAAACCAATTGCAAAAAGATGTGCAAACTTCAACACCTTCACGAAATCAAAGAAAAAGGCTGACGGTGACGATAGCAGAACAGAACGCTTCGACACCATCGCAGTCACCTCTATTTGTTAGTTACATACTTTGTTAGTTTAAGCCTTGTAAAATTGTAGTCATACCGTTAAGCTTTTCCTTTGGTGACTGGAAGATGACGTTAGTTGGCACCGTCAGAAAAAACAAAAGGTTCCTCCCAAGCAACATGCAACCTGATTTGGAAAGGCCTGTTTACTCGACCAATTTTGCCTACCATCGTGATGCAACAGTCTGTTTATATGATCCAACGAAGAACAGATCAGTGGTGCTTCTATCATCTATGCACATGATGGGAAACAACCAAGCGATGCAACAGAAACAACCAAGCCAGAAATATAATAAATTCCTACAACAAAACCAAAGGGGGTCGATGTTGTGGTAAAAATGTTGGGTGAAATGACACCGTGAAACCGCAAACATTGTGGTTATCTCTTGCATTTTTTACAATATGATTGACGTCGCTGGCTTAGCATCCCACATCATCTACAAGGAACAAAACCCACGATTCAAGACAGAAGATCAACGAAGAAAGTTCCTGAAAGATCTTGCCAAAGAGCTATGTATGCCTTTGGTTGAAGCTCGCAGTATCAACCAAGTTGTGATGAGAAAGCAGTTCATTCGAGGTGCAGTACAAATGATGATTGAACGACGGATTGTGTCACCACAAGAAGCAACAGCTACCTCTACCGTGCATTATGGCAGTCATGGATCCACTCCGATCGTTGGAAGTTGTTATTTTTGCAGAAACCAGAACCGGAAACAACGGAAGATAAGAAAAATGTCAGGGAAAATGCAATACTGCAACATTTCTCACTGGCAATACCTCCCAGTGAGAAAGTAGCTTGTTTCAATAAAAAAGTAAAACTACTAATCGAAAATCATTTTGTTTTCAAGCGCTGTTTTCGTACACATCAGGTGAAGGTACAATTGTACCTATGCGGCCTTTTGTGGGTGAAAAAAATATCTATCCCCCAGAAACGGGTGAAAACTTTTTTCTGCAATTTTGCATACATATTCTACCCTAAAAATGTTGAGATGTCAAGAAGCGTGAGTTCCCTACGATTTATAACAAAAACACTATCGGAATTCAAAAACGCAAAAGTTACAGTTGTACCTATGGGGCCTGACGAGGGTTAATGTTAATTGTTGCAGTATTGGCCATGGCAGTATTTTCATCTCTTAGCAGGAACACTGCACTGGAAATAATTAATTACCTGTTAGGTTGATTGCTCTAAATTAGATACTCGCGAGTTGTGTAATTTTCTGCTCTTGAGAAAAGCTTGAAGATTTTATTATTAGATATGCTTCATCACAGAAGATATGCTTCATCGTAGAAAATGTACGTGCTCTCACACACGTATGTGTTTCCAAACGTCGAGCGCATTTCCAGTACGAAATCTTTCAGTTTGGGAAATCTATCTTTGCTGACTAATTTCCAGAAACTCTTTACAGTCTCTAACACCGTTAGTATTGCAGTAGCCTACGTTTTTATTGAAAGATGTTATGCTTGTTCCAGGAGTAAATGAAATTACCTATTGCAGAGATGGGCAATTAATTTGGCTCAAGGGCCATTTTGAGAAGGTCGCGTTTAGCGGATAGATGGACAGATTTATTTGATGTTACCGAATTCATTGCGCCAGACGGACTATTCAAGACAACGAACGCCGAGGCACCGAAAAAACAGAGGTTGTTCAGTCAGGTGCCCCAGCGGAGGTTAGGGGTGGGCCGTAAATTCTAATTTGAAGAACACAGGAAAGGTATTATTCATTGTTTTTGTGCAAATACACTTTATCTAGCGCAAGAAATTCAATGAAACAAATGTAACCTCACACGCTTTTCAACAAATTTCAAATTTGCAGGTTGTTTTCTGAATGATTCCGCGGGCCACTGAAAATGCTGTGGCGGCCTGTAGTTGGATCACACTGGCTGAATCAAACTGCGTTTATGCAGTCTTCTTTTTACACACTGCGTGGCTTGTTGTATATGTAAGCTTGTGGAAATATACTTAAGGTTTATTTCTGACTTCTGAGTGAGCAAGTGCAAAGCTGTATTTGCTCTGGCGAGTTTTCATAATTCATCTGCGCAATTTTTAATCCTGTGTGGTGTTTTAACTGAAAGTTGTCCGATAGTCGTTGTCAACTTACAGGTCTACTGCTCATTGCTTGAAAGAGTTTTGCGAGTGTCTTTCGTGTTTTTTCTTTCGTGTTTTTTCATCGCTACTGATGTTCTGGTCGCTGAGTATTTTGAAATTATAACTTACTTTCAGAAAGTGCTCGAAAAATGGACATTTAACTAGTTTATGAAAAGAAAAAGCATTTCTGATGACCAAAGTGTAGAAAACATTTCAGACTAAATTTTGAGAAGTGAGGTTCAACCCGCACAAACTAATGTGAGCACCGCAAACGCAGTTGTGGATATTTCAAGACCAATTCAGACTCAGTTGTCTGCAGTTCACAATAATAATGATATTCGATGATACCCCAAGCAGCTTTGCAGTTAGTGAATGTATGGGGCGCAAAATAAGACGTTCAAGAAACTAAAGATAAATTTTTGTCGAGGAATTTTTATGCACCCGTCAGTGGCACCCACGACACGCACCATGCCTGCCATATCCTAGATACGCCGCTGGTCGTAACTCGTAACAATCGCGTTGAGTGTGCTATAAAGAGCACTGTTTTAGGTAAAGCAATACGTTTAGTTTTCAGTCAATTTGGCAAAGCCGTTATTAGCTAGGAAGGGAGCCAGAGCCGGAGCTACCTCTCAAATGGCCCTAGCTCCAGCTCCGGTCCTAAATTTAAACTGAGCTTCGGCCCCGGCTCCTGATTTTTAATATGAGCTCCGGCTCCAGGCAAAATGCCCAGCTCCGGCGCCGCTCCCCTAAATTAATGTGTTTACACGTCATTTCATTCCAAGAGAAAGATAACGCTCCCTCCTAGTGGTTTTAGTAATTTGATAAATCTAAGTTGTTTTTTATGTATATTTTGTTTGTTATTCCTTCTTGTGCACATCCTATTTTTACGCATATAATTACACTCCATTGTCTTTTTCCATCAATTTTATAGGTTCTCAAAGTGGGTTCCGCAGCCCCCAGGGGCTGAAAAACGGTGTTTGTGGTCCGTCCAGTGGCAAAAACATCAAAAAATTAAGAATAATGAACAGTTTGAAAATATGTTCGCAGTAAAGCGTATATAAAACCATCAAAAACCATTGTTACGTCTCTGAAGGTGGCTGTCAATCGTCGTTGTTAATTCACAATTTCAAAAGTTGTGTCAGCTTTTAACAAAACAACAAACAAAGAGACAAGTGGGACATCTGTTTTAGTATAAGCACATATTTTCAGTAAATTGAGACACAAGAACAGGCTGTATGAGCGTTTAATTGGTTGCTGCTGAGACTGCACGCACTTCGTTTGTCTGTGTTTGGACAGGATGCTTACGATTTAAGGTTGTACTTTTTTGCAACTTGTGGAAAGTTATGCGCAGTTTTAGAGAAGCCCTTTTCTACCAGGAAAGGAAGTGGAACGATAGTTACGTGGAATTCCGTTTCACGCTAAAGAAGAATACGGACAGTGTTGATCAAGCGACGTGAATGACCTGTAGCTCATCTCTCTGCAACTCAAGCTTAAAGTCATTATAACTGGAAGAACATCAGACGATACACCGTCAAATTACAGTCATCTGACGCTATAAAAAAACGTGTTCGATTTGATCATTTAGGACAGTCATGTCCAACCCAAATGTCTTACTGAGCCAAAAATTATGTCGCTTTGTTAACCAGAGCCGCACATTGAATGACATATTAATGAGGGCCGCATATTGAATAGCTTACTTTGATCTTAGCAAACTAAATTCAGCTTAAGTAATGTACTGAAACCGTTAGAATTAACTGTAATGATAAGATAAATAGATATATTAGATTTTATTTGGCGGTACTGGATTAATTGCGCTACATGTACTCTTTAAAACAAGAAAAAAAGATAACAGACGTAATAAATCAGCACTGAGGATCACATGCATCAAAAATGTCAAATTCAAGATTATCAAGATAAGGACAGGTTGTCAGTATGTAGGATACTTCTACTACAGCGAAAACTGGGGCGCACAAAACCCCGGTCTTGTTTCTGCGCCATTACTCGCTGCTTATTTCGATGTTGCATACCTTGTTGCGGAGAAGAGATTATCTCATACAGTTGCAGAAAGCGTGACCAAGACGGCTGTTGTGCGAATAGCAGATTTGGTAGTGGGATCTTCAGCAGCCGAGACGATGGAACATTGAACATATTCCCTTGTCCAACTACACGTTCGCGGATGTGTTTGCGCTGTAGGCTGTGGTATTCTCTCTTAATTAGTGACTGAGATAAATGACACCACGTGCCGAATTTCTCGTCAACTGGATGAATCTACCTACGTGGCGAATTGTTGTTATCTTTTATGTTTTGCCGTCGATGAGTTTTTCACTACTAACGGTCTATCATGGGATTTTGTTGGTTCCAATTGCACTAATGGCGTTCCAGCAGTGATTAGTCACAATTCAGGATTTGCAGCACATGTAAAAAAGCGTGTACCGGATGCATTAATTTCACTGCACCATCCATCGATATGCCATTGCATCGAAAACACTGCCACCCCGCTTGCAAGAGGCTTGAATAAAGATTGTGCAGGCCGCAAATTTTATTCGAGGAAGGGCTGTAAATCAACCTTGTTAAAGTCTTTGTGCGATGAGTTGGGTTCGACACACGATATTCTGCTGCACCACACTGAAGTGCGATGGTTGTCAGAAGGTCGAGTTTGCAACAAGGTATGTGAACTTGTTGAATAAATTTCTGTATTGTTTTGCAAGTCCAACAATAGCTGGCAAACGATTTTGATGATCCCACTTCTCTTGCCCGGCTGGCATACATTGTAGATATTTTTTCACTTGTAGACAGCGTGAATATGTCTTCACATGGGGAAACATAAGTCGCTTGGCGGCCGAAGACAAGATTGAAGGTTTTGTTGGAAAACTTGCGTTTTGGAAACCCAGGGTGTTACTGGGAAATTTTTCTGCATTTTCAGGTTTGTTACTGTGACGTTTGCAAATTTTCCAGAGACATCAATTCCAAGCATTGTGGAACATTTAAATAACCTTGAAAAGACGATGCGACGGTACTTTCTTAAAATCAACAGCTGGGTGGATGAGAGATCCATTTCTAGCTGACCTAAACAAAGTTGATTTTGAAAAAGAGCTCATAGATTGGCGTGCTGATAATGGAGCCAAGATAAAATTCTTTTCACTTTCGCCGTCTTTCTGCGCTTCTCAGCTGCAAACCTACAACACTGGCTATGGACGGCGTTGAAAGACGTCCTTCCTTTCACTACCACGTATCAGTGTGACGATGTTTTTTCAAACTTGGTGAAAAGCAAACCAAATATCGAAACAGGATGGATGTGAGACAAGATATTCGACTAGCTTTGTCCAAAATCAAGCCTAGAATATCAAAGCTGGTAGGAGAATATTTTCAGGAGCACGAATCTTACTGAACCTCAGAGGGATCTACTTATAGAGACAACTGTGCAAATGTTGACATGAATAAAAGCTTAGTATATTTCGTTCATGTGCGGCCCGTCTATTGTTTCGTACGGTGTTTACAGCATTCGAGGATCAGCCAAAAATAAATACGTGACTTGGGAGTCTGCGAAATGGAAAGTTTGAGAAACGCTGTTCTAAATAAGTCATCTATTTATGACTCTTAACACTGTTACTTTTGCAGAACAAGTTAGTTTTGACTTTCGGAATATCTGTGCAGATAAACGGCTTAAACTAAACGCACAAATTAATATTCAAAGCTTGATTCTCCCTCAATCCCCGTTGGCACCACAAATGTTTTTTATTTGCCGACTTCTGTTCCTCCCTTTTCAACGTATACCATTTAAAATTCGTGCCTAGAGTACGTCAGTCAACCTACGACCTCAAGACCGCCTTTCAGCTTGACCATCCCACTGCCCGCTTTGATTGATTCACTGCTGCGTTCCTCGTAGCTGCGTTTTCGTTGCTCCCGTAATTGACGTCAGACAGCTTTTCAGCTTAATGAGAATAGCCTATTTTCCAGTTAATACTTGTCGCATCTTGTGTTTTGATTAATTCATTTCAGTCTTGAGTTGGCTTGCTTGCTCTGGCTTTTTTATCCTTCAACATTTCACTCGTAAGTTTTTTCCTGCAAATTTCAGAACTGAGGATGCGCATTGTTATGTGAAATAGATTTCCTTTAAAGAAAATTTGCTGATAGAATCGACTGTGTGGAAGTATAGCGTTTCTTTTAATTATTTTTTCGATATTCGACTTGATCTGCTGTAAGTTTTAACATATGCTTCGTTTTGTTCTTTTTCTTAGACAACAGGGAGCACAGATGTTTTTCATGAATCGCTTTCATCTATGCCATCAATGGAACATTTTTTGACTTTCAAGGTAAGATCAGTAGAGATCGGAATTTTAGCCAAATACTAGATTGTTTGGGTGCCAGTCTGCTTGACTGGGTTGACAACAGGGTTGCGGAGTAGGAGGTAAAATGTCCGACTCCAACTACTACCTTTCCAAAATTTCCGACTCCTTAGAACAGGGGTTCCCAACCTTTTTCTTACCATGTACCCCTTCAGCATTCCAACAAATGAGCATGTACCCCTACAGCATTGCAACAGATAAGGATGTACCCCTTCAGAATTTTGACAGATGAACATGTACCCCTAAAACTCCTTATGACAAAATAATTTCTCATGATTTTTCACAGATATATTTAACAATATACATATAATGACTTTTGAAAATAATATTAAGTGGTATATGTATAAAGATTTGAAAATAAACAACATGTAAATATATATTTTACCTACTATTGCTAACCTTAAATGTACCCCTACCCCAGGTTGGGAACCCCTGCCTTAGAAGAACATGAATGATGTTTGGTTGTCAACAATTTTGTAGGAACTAGCAATCAATGGAAATCGTGGTACACAGCAAGAATTCTCAGTTTCCATAAATTTTTTAAAAGAAACCGTACCATTTCAACAGGCACGAGTTAGGATTCTTAGCTTACGAGGGCAATGTATAAAATGATTCAACTGGACTTCCAGTGATCTTAGGAATCCGACTCTGCCCAAAAACCTCCGGTTCCGACTCCGCAACCATGGTTAACAACCCAGTGATCTGCTCTTTTTTTTGAAAAAAACATTCTTTGGTGTTCAGAAACGTATCCTCTGCAGTTTAATTAAAATAAAGTTGGTTGAGCGCATGTAATCCTTCTTTACTGAAAAATGTTCATATCTCACAAATGTTTTTATATCATTTCAGATATGTGTTATATCATAAATGTCAAGATTTGGTCATGTTATAGTTAGTGTGGGGTAAATGCAAATCCAGAGAACTTTTCAATAGTACTTCTTTTCAATGTTTCAAAAATCAAAATGCTGGTTGCTTGTATTGATGTGGCAGAAAGTTGCTTAAAATTAAGGGACATATGAACCCCGTTGTTAAAGTTAATGGATGTTTTTGGTAAAACAGAAGTATCTCAATGGTTGTCAGTGGAGTATTTGCATTGCTTAAATAAACAAACAAGGTTCCAAGGTGGAACCTTGACCTTCATGAAAAGTTTTCGTTACTAGTCGAATGCATGCATTGCTGAAGACTGCTGATGAGATGAATGCTGTCTTTTCTCAAAAGTAAAATATAACCTGAAAATAAGACCCAGCGTGTTTTTAGGATGATTATAATAAAACTCTTAACCTAAATCAAGTAAAGCGGCTTTCCGAAAATTACCGTGCTGAACATGTTATCTTCACGTTTCAAAACTGATGTAAATATATCATCGTCATCTAGCCTCTAGTGACGAAGCATAACCTGCCTCCTCCGACTTTCGCCGAATATGCCGCCCCATGTTGTACTTGATTGATCAAGCAACTCTTTCAACAAAAAAACGTGTTTGGAATGCACTTTTCCTCAGAAAAAAGAAGATAAGGACAACAAATCAACAAAAGCATAATAAGATGAAAGTTAAAGACTTTGTTAATGGTATATCATCAATATTCAAAGTGAAACAATCGAACTTTTGCCGAATAAAGTCAGAGGTTATATCTTTACAACGAAGCTTTCTAAGAGAAGTACTGTGTATGGAAAGAATTGATAAACCCGGCAACTGATTTTGACTCTGAAGTTTGAACGTTAACAAAATTTTATCATCTTAACTTTAAGAAACTTTAATCTCGGAACTCGCATTTGAAACACCAAAGAGGATCACAAAGTTCAGAACACAAACACATGACTTGATAACTTTCAATCAGCTTTGGTAATCACGTGAAATACCGTGAGCGCACCCAAACGAAGTTGCGCGATTTTGTGCAACTGCACATATTGCGCCACCGTGTATAAATACCTCATAGTGTAAGTCATCACAGTAGTTTATTCTTAAGCAAAGACTTCACCCAAGTTGTTATCCACCCTAAAGCACGTGAGACAAATACCACGGAAGTTAACTAGCATGTGCACAGGTGCGCAAGATATTACTATAATAGCAGGGAGCAAAACATAAAAGAAATCACACAGCATACTATGATATTTACTGTCTTCACACCGACGGAGAATATTTACTGTCTTCACATAGAAAGGCGCTGTCATATCAGCTGATTCTTAACACCGCCATATGTTGCTGCGAGAAGGTCCCAGCGAACCTATCTATAACGTTTTGCGTAGGAGTGGGAGCCTGCCAAGAACAATAGTCAGTTATGCAGCAGTCGCTCCGAAGATAAAACTACTTGTAGTTGAGAGGGAACAGTTGGTTACAAAACAAGGTAAAAGTCAGTTGCTCTGAGTGTAAGGTTATATATACTTAATTCATCTATGCGATAAGTGGAGTTTAGACATTAGTAAAATGTGATGCATTGCAATTTGAGCGGCCAGAAGAATTCGCTGGAACTTTCTCAAAAGAAATGTTGGCAGTCCTTCCGTAATGTGGGCGATAGCACGAGAGGAGATTGGGTCACGACAGTTGTGGATTAGTATAGCGTTGCAGTGTGTGTCGCAATAAGACACAGGCTGAGAACGAGATTTACAATCGTTCGTACGGGAAACGGATATTCAGTCGATAAGATGACTTGAGCGTGGGAAAGGAAATTCGTTTGCTTCTTCTTCTTCATCGTTGGAGCGAGTTCTTTCAATCCACTGCTTGGCCGCACTAGATCTTGGGGCAGGTGTTGAGCAGCCAATCGATTGTCTCATCATCCAGAACCGTCAGGCCGTGCAGTCCATGAGGAGGTCGATGGATTGGACATTGGAGGACAACATGGTCGACGGTTTGTTCTTCTGCGCCACACTCACAAGCCGCAGAAG
>Ga0210059_1011028_pt1 | contig 13875 bp, 12 predicted proteins | sample Ectturendosymbi2_FD_188042 | JGI IMG/M metagenome (GOLD analysis project Ga0210059, IMG submission 188042) | Ecteinascidia turbinata endosymbiont from Florida, USA - Sample 2 (SPAdes) (version 2) | ecosystem: Host-associated > Tunicates > Ascidians > Unclassified | place: Key West, Florida... | reverse complement strand
CCTTGCTAATCAGCGAAAACATAACTTTTACAAACGATGACGTCATGAATTACGTCATAGGGGCCCTCCACTAAAAATTGCCCCGGGCCCCCCTACCCTTTAATCCGGCTCTGCCCTCACAACACTGCTTACTAAATTCAAAAAATGATAAGTGCCTTCCAAGAGCAATCGCTCGCGGAGTACCGAAATCGACGCAACCACCGGTGGCTTTCACGAAATCGACGCAACCACCGGTGGCTTTCGTAGGTGTCGAAGGCCACCTAACTCGGCGAGCTGTTGTGCTGTACGAGCAGTTCTTAACCTGTGACTAATGGGTTAAGTTGGCTTTTTTCGAGGGTAAGGTTTTGGCTAAGTTTTATGTTGCGGCTCATTTTGGGAGATGCGAACACGCAGATAGGGAAAGAAGGCGGAAGTCTGCAAGCGCACGCAAGAATAGAGATTCCACGCTCGGACCAGGTTCACACTACTGTTGCTTGCGCCTGTGCGCCACCACATTCTTCAAGCACTTCCCGATTTGCACGCTCTCAAGACAGGACACTTGACGCGATGCGCCGTCACACGTTGCACTAAAATATTTCCAATTTTGTAGAATGTGGAGTTGCATGTGTGTTCAGTGTTTTGTTCCGTTTATAACAGCATGACTTCTGTGACGTCATAGTACCGTATGGTAATCCGTAGTTTAGTGACTACCAGTAGTAGTCGCTACGCTAGCAGTTTACTCAGTGATGAAAGTAGTGTAAGCCAAAAAAACATTAGCTTGCCTCTAAAAAAGGAAGCCACAAAGGAGCTTTTCTGAAGTTTGGTAGCAAAAAAAACAGTATCAGCCTTCCCATTGTATATTTTTATGGACATTTGAATGCAAATCATGACGTAATTGATTGGAAGTTACCATATTTTGAAAAGTTTGGAAAAGGCCGAGTTAAACGACTTTATACCTCGATAAAGCGTTGGCTTCATCTATGATATCCAACATTTTTTCGGATTCGGTAAAAATAAGCTGATGTTCAGCAAGTTATCTACTTGCTTTTTTAAACTTGCATGCTTTCAAAAGTTCATCCCGGATTTTATCATTTCATAACAAACTTATAATTAACGAAAAAAAGTGAAGGAAAGCAACAACGAAGCAAAACGTTCGGTTCCATAATGGAGGAAAGCGCAGACCTTTGCTGATTGAGTATTACGTCCAATGTTCACAACTTCTTTCTTCTCACAGCTATTGGAAAGAACCACCTTACTCCTCGTATTGAACAGGTTATCATGAGAATCCGAAGTAGATCGGTGCATTGGACTCTTTTAAATTGGTTGATATTGACCACTATATCCAAAGCATCGGGTTATGATCGCTCCTGAAAATGAATAATTTGCATCTATCAGCATGTTCAATAACCTAAAACGAAATTGGCCCAAATATAAGGCAGTAAAACAACAAACACACATTCAAGGCCACGATATGGAATCCAACATTAACGTTGCTAAGTGAATACAAATATTAAGGTTCCTTACTTCCTCTTTGACTGCACACACGGCAAACATGCATTCTGCAGCTGTAAACGCAAAGCACGAGCATGATCATGCCGAAAAAGAGCAGAGCAACAAACGTGATGATCACCGTCTTCACTGTGGGGGATAAAGAGCTGCAAAATATTTAAAATTAGAAACTTCAAATGAAAAAAATAAAATTGATCATATCTGCAGTATCTTCTGAATAAGTACAAATTATGTCATAAGTATATTTGATAAAACTCGTTTTTGTAGGGGCTATGTACATGTCGTTTTGAATACGTTTCGTATACAATGTAACGGTACGCCAAACTTTAAAATGTTGCCAGTGTGTACTGGATGGTTAATTTCGGTGTTGCCTCGATAGAAACACGATAATAACAGCATCAGATACATCAGCACATTTTTATCTACATTTCTTTGTCTTTGTACGTAAACTGAAATAGTCCTAATTTTTAGCTTCGCATTGTTTGCAGTAAGCCATGAATCAAAATCGGCCACATAAGACTTTTAGGCTGTTTTCAGTGATGTTGAAGGTAAGCAATTCAGTTTTAATGAACTTATTAATTTCAATTTTGCTTAAAAATTCTGCAATTACAGCCACCGCAGTATCAAAGCAAAACGCAAGCTCGTATCAACGCACCTCCAAGACGCGACGAGAGAACTGCTGTTGTCGGCAGGATTTAGGTTATGCGTATTTACAACACAGCACCCAAAGATGTCGTCCGATGAGCAACAATATGTTACCGGATGGCAAACATTGTAGTGGGTGCAATGAAACAGAGCAGGATTTGATGACATTAGGATAATGGTGGGTGCAAATGCTTTCAAAGAAAAATTTACTTAAAACTTAAAAACTGCAAAAAAATCTGCAATAGAAAATGCAAAATCAAGGTACTTCTAGCTCAATGCTTAAAACTTTCATAGGGATTTTTACTTCTGCTCAATAAGCACCCTTTCTACACAATTCTTTCACTTTTTCAGCATTGCCCATTCACACTCTACGACGTTCTGCAAGCGTGGGGTACGGATCAAGTGATGTTTGTACAACTTATAGTTCAAAATTTAAAAGTAATTTATTAAAAACGCAATTATTATTAATCTACCAGGTGTCTTTATACTCGATGCTTAAAAAATATTGTAGGCCTACAGCAGCAGTTACATATCTGAACACCGACCGCTATGCCTGTATCAACATACAATTTATTCAGAGTTTGTGGTCTTAGCAGATCGTTCTTAATTTATACAGAAAACGTAAACCATTTGACATTTACTGTACTTGACTAACAATCAGTATGTACAAACACTTTTTCACGCAGAAAGAGCTTTGAGAACTTGATGCAAAGTAAAAGCTTTCAGTGAGGCTGCTTAGTTTAACTTTGTAAAAAGATCGACGCATCTAACGAATATGTTTAACCTAAAATTACAAGTTGGCACTTATAATGTTTAACTAGATAGTTGACTACTACATCACTATGCTGTAATTGCATGAATCCTCAATAAAATTTTTTCAAGGTGGGAAAGAGTTATATAATACCTCATTGGTCCTGCAAGCAGAACTGAAATGAAATCAAACGTTTTTTGACTATGTTCAACTTCACCAAAAACAATCGGTAACAATTCAAACTCATTGGGTCGGGTGCGGCATAGACGGCTCGCTTATCACTGCGACAGCGAGGGCTGTTCGCACACGTCTGGAGCATGAAGCTGTTACTGCGTTTTCACCACTCTTGCAACGTGTGGTGGTTTGGAGAACAAGCGCGTTTCGTAATTATATGAAGTGCTTGCTCGTACATTTTTGTACTGCTGCTCTTTCGTCGTTCTACACCCAGAGGCCTCAAGGCGCAGGCAAAAACAACTAGAAGTGATTCCTGGCTGTGCCCACGGATTTTTTCACAAATAGCAAGTTTTCAAAGTTTACGAGTAAAGTTCAAAAATTTTTACTGTTGTGTTGGTTTTTTCGATTGGTGTTTTGCAACATTCAAAGTAGCTTAACTGTTCTAGTCAAAGTAGCTTTACTGTTCTAGCCATCAACAAAATTTGATGCAACTTGCAACTTGGTCTGCTACAGGGCACTCTTGTGACAACTTGCACTTTTCGTTTGAGCAAGCCCTGCCTTCCCATATGTTAGGATATAGTACATCACCGCTTTGCCTGCTCAAACATGCCTTTTTACGTCTTCTTGCTATTGTTTCAGATGTGCTTCTGTTTGCATCAGCCTTTGCACCTTTTTTAGGCCTAAAAATGTAAACCCAATTGTGCAAGAACGCATAACTCGCATTATATATTGAAAAACGCGTTAGTAAACTCCATCATTGCACTGAAACGTTGCCATTTGCAATAGAGGCACTGACCACACGTAGTAGCCAATGATAAGCGTTTTTTTAAGGCAATGGCCACTTTTCTGCGTTAGCAACACCGCCACGAATTGCCGGTGCGGTGCTTTTATTCCAGTTCTTCTTAGTTCATTTTTAAGCCGCTTAACCCATGAATGTGTTTCGGGGCCTTCCACCACTTGTTCAAATAAATGCCGAACCTAAAAGCTCAGGTTTCCGTAGCTTACCCAGGTAAAGCTCTCCAATATAATTGTCGGGCTTAGCATCACGTGCATTGGATGCAAAGACCATGTGTGCAGTAATTGTCAAAAATAAGTGCATTACGCAATAAATGAACAAAATATTTACTATGCGCTACGGGAAATCTAAGCGTGTTAAATAAAAAAATCTGAGTTTTTTACATATAGACCGGGAGCCCAGAATGTCCAAGTTAGCTGGAAAAGTAACCAATTTCTAATGGCATCACATCATCTGGTGTGTTTTCCTGTAGACTACAAGGAACGGGTGGTCTGCCGTGTCACACCTGGTGGGTGGGGTCATGGGGGTGATTAACTGTACCCCCAAAATTGAGCTACGTCAGCTGGAAAGGTAATCACTTGAAACCTGTTGCAAAATGTCCAGCATGACCAGGAACCATAAATGACAAATGCCAGACATTTTGAGTGGTGGAGCACCCAGCCAGACACCCTCAAAATGGCCACCCAAAATTGAGCTAGATCAGCTCGGAAGACAACCACTTGAAACCTGTTGCAAAATGTCCAGCACAACCCCAGGAACCAAGGTTGCCAGATGCTTGAGTGAGTTTATGTCAACCAATATATCACCACGGGGAGCTTTTGGGGGCTTAAAATCCCAAACTAAGTTTAACCTCCCTAAAGTGTTAACGCAAACACTTAATAATGATATATATAAAAAAACTTAATAATAATAAAAATGGAAACACACAACACAGCTGCTTTTTCCACCGATCCGTTTTCTGTTCAGTCGTTTAAGTTATTTTTTTCAAACTGTTTCTGAAATTGTGTTACAGCGATATTGTCGCGGTTTGCAGAAAAAATAGAGAAGCAGGCCAGACTACCAAACTTTCCTCTTTGACCGGGACTTGTATTGCGAGATCGTTTTTATTTGTTTGTGATGTAATAAATGCGTTTAAACGCAAAGCCTCAGCATTCATTGTTTGCAGTGCTCAACTTCAAGATTCTTATATGCGTAGTTGTGGGCGTACACAACTGCGACTTGTACTTTGTCAGTGTATTCGATGCAGGGATTGTTTTGCGCAAAGTTTATCATGATTTATTTTAACTTGTCCTCTTGTCCTTCATTTATTTTAACTTGTCCTCGCGTCGTTACCAGAGGTCGACGCATTATTTTTGACTGACACGGGCTTGCAGGCTTTGTACAGGCTTGTTTCGTTATTGCTTGTTCCAGTTGGTCGAAAGTCCTTACATGATTTTGTACAACCTGTGTACTTCACTTGATTCGTGCCAATTGGCTTACTTCAGCTGTACAGAGAAGTCTTTCAGAGTTCTTTTATCTCATACTATCAGGGTTCAGTAGCTTCTTCAGCTAAGTTATTCCCGGCCGATTGAGGTAACTCTGGCTCTCTTTGTCCTCAGTCAGCAACATATCAACCAATGCATCGATCATGGGTAATTCATGTTGGGTTTGTCCATGAGCAATTTATCTCTTGTGCTCTTTTCACACTTTCTTTTATTTCGTCAATCGTTAGATTGTTGAAGGTGGAGAATGGTTTCCATACATGTGTTATTTGCTGGCGGTTTGAAGGCAGATCGTGTACGTGCAGGACATAAATTTGTCGGTTGTACCTACGTAATCCTATATAGTGCATTATACTGTGGTTGAAGTTATGCACTCACAACCGTATCTTCGATACACTTCTCGCGTTTTCACTTAACCATTTATAGATCATTACCATGACTTCTTCGGGATTTAACTGTTCAAATGGCTTTTGCAGTTTACTTTGGTCCTTTATCTTTGCTGTTTTGAAAACAAAATAGATGTTTTCTTCATTGTCAGCGTATTCTTTAAACAGCCCTGCGTTAACCATCTGTGACACATAATGATATGATTAAATTATTGCATTCTTTTTACATGGTTCACGCGTAAATCTCCATTTGCTTATGTACAGCTTTTGACTTTTCGTTTTAGCGACTACTTGGACTTTTTGCCCTTCATAACAAATTAATATTTCGCTTTTTAACTCTGGTTCGTATTCATGTACCTGGATTAATTCTTTTAACCAATCTACTATTTTTTGTAACGTGTTCGACGTTTGTTCTGGCGTTACATAGTTTTCTATTGCTTGGAACAGATTATATTGCCCTAAAAACGTATACATAATTTATGCAAATACGTACACACAAATATGAATTTCACAAGTTCATTTTTAGACAACCCCACAATCGCTTTACAATAATATTTTCACCAATCGTACTCGACGCTTGCATCGTTCTTTGCTTACAAATATATGTACGCACGGTTGTAACAATTTCTCTCGCTTGGTCACGGCGCTTCACTCCAAGTCAGAGAGCGTATCATTCATTGTTTTAACTGCTAACTTGTCATGGAACTTGGTCACTTTTCTACAATCTCTAATATTACACTTTTGTCCGTATCGGTGTTGGGGGACGCAGTGCCTCCAACACATAAACTGTCCGGAATGGTTGCAGAAGTTACAAATGAAAGAGCAAATTGTGATAAGTTAGGAAAATATTACAAATTTAAGCAATATGAACAGCTAGAAATGAAGAGCAAAGGTATTTTGTTTAGGAAACCGCTTCTCAAAGCACAAAATAACAAGATATGCTAAAAATATGGGAGGGGCCATGGCCCCTTTGGTCCCCACTGGCTACGCCTATGCAATCATTCAGGCGAATCAGCTGCTCCCATGTTAAACTATGTCAGACCTCCTGAATATGAAATGTGGCGTGTATCAAGACTCAAGGCCAAGTCACATAATACCTGAGTACATTGGCGCATACATACAGGCCTGTTTTTGGAGTAGGATTCGTTGAAAAGGGATCCAAAATTCTGAAAAATTAAAGTGAAGCGCAAACAAGAAGTGAAAGGCTATTGATTTTTTAGAGGCAGCGTTGGAAAAGCGCCTTCACTACAGGTGCACGGTGATTGTTTGGATAGGGGGTAATTACCCGAATTGACTATCTTGGATTCGCTAGTGCCAGGGCTATTGGTACCACGCATAGCAAAGGAACAAAACTCTTCATCACCCTCTCAAGCTCACGGCAGCCACTTAAGGGGCCATTACATTTCTGAACATAACTCGCCAGCCGATTGAGCTAGAGAGCTGTTCAAAAGCTCTACGGATTCAGCAAGTTTTCTACTTGAGATTGAAAAACATTTTTTTTGTTTTGTATTTGGGATTTTCTGGGGATAACGACATAAAGGGGGGGTGTTTTCGCGTTTTTGGCCACTTTTTCTAGGCCCTGGGCGCCAACCCAATGACCCATGGTTTGGCTCAATTTTTTTGGGAAACTAGGCCAAAATCCGCGTCTTTAGAGCCTTTGATTGACTTACTAGCACATCTGGAGCCGAAATTAGGATTCAAAAACCCAGTCTTTGACAAAATTCAGAAAGTTTCAAAAAAGTATAATTTGTTCTCTCAGAGCAAACTTTTGCCAGTCATAATTGGGCAGCAGATTAAGCTAGAGAGCTGTTCAAACCCTCTAAAGACTCACGACGTCTTGTAGTTTAGAATAATAAAAGAATTTTAAGATTTGGGCTTGGGGTTTTGGGTCCATGGGATCATGATTGGGGTATGTTTTATGGTTATTTTGATGACGTAATCATCGGATACAACGAGCCGATATTGTGGCTCAAAGTTTTTTTGGATTCTAGGCTAGAATACGAGTCTTCAGGCCCTTGATCGAGTTTCCAGCGTTTCTGGTTCAAAAGTTATGCCAAAAAATTCCAAACATTTCAGGAATTTTCTACGGAATTTAGGGGATTTCCCTAATTAATATTCGATCCTTTGTTGCCATAACTTTTCAACCAGAAACGCTAGAATGTCAATCAAACCCTCCAAAGTCTCGTACTATAGCCTAGAATCCATTTAAATCCAGTAAAGCTTTGCGCCACGAAATCGGCTCGATTGTTGATCTCGCACGGGATGATGACGTCAACCAATGTTTTAACAGACATGTCAAAACACCCTGTGGTTAGGGCTCTAAAGTCGTAGATTTTTGCCTAGTTTCCAAAAAAAACTTGAGCCAAAAAATGGCTCATTGGATTGGCGCCCAGGGTCGTGAAAAAGTGGCCAAAAAACGCAAAACACCCCCACTTGTGACGTTCCCCGCAGAGAACCCCAAACACAAAACGAAAAAAGTTTTTTTTTCAAAGTAAACTAGAAGACTTGCCGAATCCGCAGAGGGTTTGAACAGCTCTCTATCTCAATCGACTGGCAAGTTATGGAGTTACAAATGGTTGCAAGGTCTGGTCAAAAAAGTGGCCGTTGTGGGCCTGAAAAGGTTTAACGATAACTTTTTCTCAACAGCGATTTATTATTTCCAAATAAGCTTACACATTAACAAAAAGTTTGGAAAAAACTGCTTGTTGTCGTAGTTTGCCATGCACATTTATCTTCGAAACTGGGGCCCAGGCCCGTAAATAAGCGGCAGCCTCTGGAAAATCACTCGTCTCTCCTTGAAAATGTTTTGGACATAGTTTAAAACAACTGGACATAGTTTAAAAAACTTGGCTCCCTTTCAGAAAACTCTACGCCCCCCCTGGTGTCCCAAACTGGTTACGAGCCTGCTGGGACCACTGTCGCAGTGTCCCCCAACTACGCCAGTGCTTAGCTACAGGCCTCGTAGGCCATTCGCATGGGCGTCGCCTATTAGGAGCCCGATTTCTGTACCCTATTTGTAATTGGTGCTGCCCAGCTGGCAATAGGTGGTGAATGTTTGGTCTTATCTGATAATGGCCCCCAGTGCTATTTTGGCCAGCCCATCCACCAAAACTTGGTGACGTGCCTGGACATGTGACTGACACAATGCCCTTGAAACACGAATAAAAAAACACCGCGGCAGCGACTTCAATGGTGCAGAAGGAACGCAGTCAGTTCAAACACACAAACAAGGCCTGAAACGAGGAAGTACTAATCACTGTTGCGCACGTTTAAGAACATATTTACACAGTGGTGTAGTGAGGCGGGAAGACGCAGGAACGCCCTTCCCAAATTTTTTAGGTGTGGGAACGCATTCCCACACTCTTTTCATGTTTTCGTTTGTTGTGTAATGAAAGTGAATAGCCTACTTCGCAAAAATAAATACTGATTTAAAAATGAATTTGAAGTGCCGTTGAAAATTGATAGTTTTTTGGATACCTTCCCACACTTTTTTTTTAAACACTGCTCCCCTGCGTTTCATCATTCAACAACTATGAAAAGAAATTGAACTCCTAGTTCCACATTAAACAAATAATCCAAAAAGCAAACCCTTCCTTAGTTAGTAACAACTGATCATTCAGTAGCCTATATGCGGAAATTCTGGGAGGACATTCTAGCCTACTTCTTTATTTGCAGTAAGTGGCTCAGTTTCATAATACTCGCTTGTGTACTGCTTTTGGAGTATCACAAATGGTCAGCGCAACCCGTCCCGTCTCCACTTACTTGTGTGGGGGCCACGCGGCTACTTGTGTAGTGAATGCTGCAATGTTGGTGAGCCAACGGCAGCAGTATGTAGTCGATTTCTTTTAAAATGCGCTTTTGCAATAAACAGCATGAAAGAATACATATTGATTTGCAATATAAGCCGATGTTCAGCATTTGCGAGCGTTCTCTCCTTCATTGAAAATTGAGTTTGTATTTGTTTTCCACCCATGCCTGTAGAAGCTCCAGCAGCCACAACTGATCAGTCATGCGCAACTGCCGTCGTCGTTGCTCCGAACAGGTCGCGGCACGAGCAAAGGGTAAAGCGATACGTGTGACCGGCTTAAGTTTACACGCCATGAGCCAGCATCTTGTACCGGAACTGTGACGTGACAGTATGTTTGCTGGCATGTGTCGTATTCAGTCTGCTTTAGGATATGCGTCGAAAAGTGCATTGGCTTATCAGTCATAATGACCTTATAAAAGTTTAAAGTGCTATTGATCGCACAGAAAGATTTGAAGTTACAGGAATGCACCTAGTTTATAGCGTTTACAGCTAGTCTACTATGCACCTAGTTCAGTGAACGATTGCAGTAGCCCAGGCTTGTAGAAATTGGGCTAACTAGACTGTGGTAGGCTTAGTTTGGTCTCAGATCGTGTCTTGGTCATTAGCCGCAACTTCAAAAAGATGGACGAAGAATTGGTTTAAAGTGGAGTGTAACGACAACAAAAATGATTCATTACGTCTTCAGGTGTCCAATATAAAATTGGATATAAGTATATAAAAACTTCTGTAAATTGAACATAAAAAAGGTAGTCTTTTTCGTCTACTGTACTATTTTAAAGTAGTCAGATTTAGTGACTGCGTAAAAACGATTTTAGAGCGCGTTGTCCTTGCAGTGACTATTTTGCGAAGTCTTTTGTGTGATTGTGATGAACACTGAACTTACGTTTTCCGCTTAGTTCGTTTGAGATACTTCGTTGCCCGGGATAATTCGCGCTTCCTGTAGTGTTGTAGAAACGGAGTTGAAGTGGTTGGCCGTTGTGTAGAGTAGGTTGGTAAGTCCGCTGAAAGCACCGTGAAGGGCACTGACGCTGACATATCAGTTGTCGGGTGCCGTTCATTTTTTGATGGTTTGGTTATGTACCCCGTTTAATCTAATAGCTCAACATAGCTTCAATACTGTGAAAGTTTTGCACCTCGTTACGGCTTGCTCTGCTAGTCAGTGGTGTAGCTAAAAGGTTTTAAAGCGGTGGAAACTAACGCTTCAGATCCAACCAGTGTTCCACGACACACGCGGCCAGTAACATTGACAGGCAAATGTGTTATCGTTATTCACAAAAAAAAAAATGAAAACGAAGAGAGGCGAAAATGAAGCTGTATGCTTTTTGACGTCATTACCCGTTGTTTTCCCAGCGAACTATCAGGAACGAGCTAAAAACTCAGCGCACTCGGTTCCTCCCAAGCCGTCAGAACAGTTTCCTTCAACTTATTGCAACAGCAAACGATGAGCAAGCTTGCTGTCTTCGCGAGCCAGTTGTCATGCCCCCAGGCACTTCGATGGGCCTGTGTTACTGTCAGTGCATCCTGCAGAATGAGAGATTTACCTCGGTTTATCGCAACCTTTCGCCAGGATTGTGAAAGAACGGTTGAAGAAAAGGTTTCCACTCATTTTTTACCGGTTTCACCCATATTTCCACGCGTGTTTGCCCTTTCCATCAGGATTGGTGCTAACGATTCTCATTGCTTTTTACCATGCAAGGTCCTGGCTACTGACTTTTTGCGGTCAAGGAAGTCATTGTCTTTGCTTTCAAATTCGCGGTTCATTTTCAGTAAACCTTTGCGGGCTACGATTCGCCCGCCATTACTTCAGGGCAGTGGTGGGCAAACATTTTCTGCGGAGGGCCACATTGCAAACTTTATTGCTACCGGAGTCCACGCATATTACACTTATATTTGCTTTAAAAACTCTAACAAAACTTTTTACATTAGCTAGCGCAAAAGGAACCGCACGAAATACCCTTGTGGGCCGTAGTTTGCCCTTCCCTGTTTTAGAGCAGCTACGTCCGCTAGTCGACGGTTTTATGTGGCCCAGTGAGTTTTGCATTATTGTATATGGACAACACAAGGACAATCTGTCTTCATTTTGATAATCTTAACTTCGAAATTTTCGATGCAATGGCCTTTACTCCGTTTTTATTATGTACTATGCACTGGTAGATTTCCACATGTCCACTGACACCTCGGTGCAAAACTGATTTCTACTCATGTGTTCCTCTGCACTAAACTGATTTCTATTCTAACTATACCCTTGTTGTTCCATCAGCACTAAACTTGCCTTAGGTATCACGGTTTGTATTCGAATGCTTTCGGTTTTAAAATGAACTTTGGTTTGCTGAAATGAAACTAAGTCATTCAATATGCGGCCCTCATAAAGATGACTGAGTTTTTGACCCAGTGTAGGACATTAGGTTGGACATAGCTGCTTTAGAGTTAGACGTTACATCACAATCTGAAATAAGGTTGTCATCTGAAGTGAAATTTAAACAAAATTTCGGAGGTAACCACAAAATTCAGTTTAAACTTTTTGTGCTAAGAACCAGGTATTTTTGCAAATTTTGGAGATAATAGCTGGTTTTTCGTTCGTGCTAAAAGGCCACCTTACTTTAATGTCATTCGCAAGTGAAATGACGCAAAACACAAAGTTGGCGCAGTGTCGCAACAAAATTCGTAAAATCAGTTTACAGCGTAGGTTTCGAGAAGGATTGATTCGATTTTTCAATTGCAAAAGCCGCCTGGTCCAGAAGCAGTGTTAAAAGGACCTCAAAGTGCAGAAAAAGGGGACCACAGCGTTTCTGTCTCGATGCCTGACCTTGTCTGCTTTTTGTTCTTGCTTGCAACACACAAAACCTTTGAAAAACGTGAAATAATAGCGTTTATTGCGATGTAGAGCAACAAGGCGCACGCAGGAGCGTAACGAGGTTAGATGGCGCCCGGGGCAAGGAGCAAATTTGGCGTCCCCATGTTCGAACCTGAGGTCTTTCGGAAGCAAATGTACTGTATTGATGAAAGTACTTGTGACATTGCATGGAATTTTTGGCTCCCGGAGATTTGTTCCCCCCTCGTTATGCCCCTGGGCGCACGGCAGGTGGACCAGCGGTAATCGGTAACCAAAGTCAAAGCATCAACAGGAAAACGTTATGATAAACCGAAATGCGAAAAAAAAAGTAAGAAGCAATATTGTTGGCATTTTTCGAAGAAAGAAAATAGCAAGCAACAGGTTTCTTTACTTCATCTCTATCAGAACGCATATGAAGGATGATGTTGTCAATTTTGCTTTTTTTCGAAATTCTTTTCCTTTCCTTCGAAATGCCCTGAAAACCGGGGAGACCTGCTCGGAGCGAACGCTTCTGTCCGCTTCCACTCCATTTCCGACTGATATCTTGGAACCGTGTTTCTCAAATGGCGCACCACCGAAAAGAACGTGGCTTGAAACAACGTTAGGTGCGCCGCTGAAAATCTGCCGAGTAAAAACAGATTGCTTGCATTCGTTGCACACACCATGATTTTCTGTGTTGCTTGGCTGTTATTGCCAACGATGTTTTTGGAATATTGTTTGCAAAATGAAAGAAAGTCGCCATGCAGTATCTATTGTTCCAGCGCAAGGGTTCCATGCACCCTTTTGGGTACACATGTACCCTTTTGGGTACATTTGCCTGTCTGAAGGGGTACATTTAAGATTATCAAGGGAAGGGAAAAAATATGTTTATACATCATTTATTTCCAAATATTTATACATATAACTTTGAGACATAAAAGCGCAATCTACAATCATACTTCTGAAAATCTAGAAGTTCTATTAAAAACTCAGTAGATTTTCGTTATTTTCTCAGCATTTTTGTCATAAAAAATTTAGGGGAACATGCCCATCTGCCGGAACGCTGAAGGGGTACGTGGTCAGATAAAGGTTGGGAACCCATGTTCTAGCACAACGTATTATAGAATTTGCTTCTGGATTGCGTATGCGCAACATTTCAACACAGAACGCTAAGCCCTGTGAACCGAAAATAATTGTTGCTTGAACTTGGAAACCATTCACGATTTCGATTGGATTGATGCAGCTCAAGTGTCCTAACAACAGTTCAGTTTCGTTTCGATTTTTATACTCCCTTCGGAGTGTCACGAGCGGTCTGCGGACGCCCATCTCCACTGGCTTGCGCCGTGGGCCATGCGGCTGCTTTCGCAGTGAATGCTGCACCCACCCATTAACAGAAAAAACGCAAAAACACATGATTTCCCGACTCAAATTTTGCCGCCCGATAGGTTTATTGTTGCCTTTCAGATTACGAGCGATATGTACTGATTGCCTCATTTTTTTTTGATGTCTCACCACTTTCCTGCTTTGTCTTCCA
>Ga0210059_1011027_pt1 | contig 13875 bp, 4 predicted proteins | sample Ectturendosymbi2_FD_188042 | JGI IMG/M metagenome (GOLD analysis project Ga0210059, IMG submission 188042) | Ecteinascidia turbinata endosymbiont from Florida, USA - Sample 2 (SPAdes) (version 2) | ecosystem: Host-associated > Tunicates > Ascidians > Unclassified | place: Key West, Florida... | reverse complement strand
CCAGCAACAAATTTAAGCATATTAAATATGTAAATCATCTGCAAGGACAAAGCAAAGCGTGATTGGCGTTGCTCTCAAAACACATCTAGAAATAAGATTGGGAATCTGTATATATAAAATGTCACTTCTGCATCGACCCGATGACTATATTGGTTTTGCACTAAGCTGTCCCCCCACGTTTTAAAACAAAATTGCGCCCGTGGGTGTGAGAATGCACGCTTGCACTTAGAATCTGCCTGTAACTAAAAGCATGAGCTATTTTGGATGGAGCGGCTTAATGATCACAAATATAATAATAACCTTGTACGAGTTCAATTCGAAAGTAGAAAAGCAATTTATATGTTTTGCAGATAGCGTTAGGTGCCAACAAGAATAAGTTACCTAAAGGGAATCGAAAAGATTCCGGAAAAGAGAAGTGTGTTTCAGAACGCACTTTAGCTTGAGCAGCGCCAAGGAAATCCAGCAAGAGAGAGATGGTAGAGCCAGTGAACGACTGCAAGTGTCACGGTTAAGTTCAAATACTTTTAAAATCTGCAGATTAAATTCAATCCTGCACTGCTCCGAACTCAAAATTTACTAAAAATGTGGCAGAGTATTAATGAATTAATCAAGGACACCATAGGGTTTAGAAGTGTTCGGCTAAGTTTAGGCAATGTGGTGCACTCGGATAATGATGAAGAGAGTTTGTACGCCTGTTGCTGCACAAAGAAAGTGGCTATCAAAAGGTGTCACAGATATAGTATCTTGGCTGTCACAGTCCACAGATATCTTCACGAAATTCAATTAAGTTAATTTGCAATTGCAGGGGAATGATGTTAACCCCATTAAAGCGAAATTAGCAATCTCCACCTTCTTGTCCAAGTTTAATGATGTTCAAACGAAACCGAGCCCGTCATGAACTCTAATAGTTTCCAATTGCTAAATGAGTTAATTTACTAAATTAAGTTTTATAGTGAAATGCATCATTGCGCTCATTCTTATTTTAATCATTTTCAAACATCCCAAATATAGAATACGAAAAAATTGTGTTGATATGTGTGCTAGGCATGGTAGGGTGGCGATAGAAATTTGTTTGTCAGAAAAGGGGGAGCCGGCCAAAAAAAGGTTGGGAAACACTGAATTAACTAAAGTGTCCTGATGAACGAAAGTGTCTTGGTGAGTGAAACGAGTGTCCTGGTGAGTGAAGCAATGGTCGTTTAACACACTGTGACTTTTTCAAGGAGAAGGGGTTAGCTGTGTTGTTGTAGATAATACAGAAGCATCTCCTGCAAGCCAGGCAAACGTTTTTTTTATGTGCTCAACCGAAGATCACAATTTCATGGATCATGGTTGATAAAGGAGGTTAGAGGTACTTTTAACTTTTAGGAGTTAACAACGTAAAAGCCAATGATTTGAATATGATCACAGGAGATATTATGAAAAACATCTTTTCCATCCTCAGAATAAATTTCTTGGATGGCAAATTCAATTATAAAAATTGAATAACTTTTGCTGATGATATACGTTATTGCTTCGTGTGTAACTTTGCAAAATTTCCAAGTTTCACCCTCCTTCGGCTTAATTTTTCCTTCTTGCGTAGGTCAGTTAAATACACAAAGTAGCTTCCCACACAAACTTGTGTGTTTGACGTAAATGTGTCTTCATACAGGAACAATTTGCTAACCCAATAATAAACATTGGTGCCAACAAAATAAAGTTTCATATGACATGGGCGTACGCAAGGGGGGTTGGGGTTAAAACCCACACTTGAGCTTGATATTTTACAAAAACGTTGTTACCTGCGCAAGGGAGTTTATTTGATTTCGCATACTTTTTGCTTGTTAATTTGTTGACTTAATGCAAATACCACGGAACAAGTTTACATGCAAATTTCAATGAATATTGTAAATGGGCCAAAATCTAGTAATTAGGTTTTTGTACGAATCTGGGTTATCGTCTGCGTCCAGAAACCATCTCACCAAATTTTGCAGACCTTTCGTCCACTACGCATGTTTAAGATTGTGTTCCGCGATAGTTCACTTTATCCTCGAAACAATTGTCTTTATTTTGTCTGTTAAGGCTGATCAGCGCAAGCGCTGATCGCATTGGGTAGATTACCAATTTCAGTAACATGATAGAACTGTTGCACGAGCTCAAAATCAGCAGTTTTTAACAGAAGCATTTATGCATTTGATAGTGCCTCTGCAAGGAAAAAAGAAAACTAAAAGTTTGCTGGACTTCTATACATAAGAAAAAACGAAGGTTTTCTTGCGTACTTTATGCGGATTCTCTATTCTTGTGTAGTTTTCAATCTCAGGCTATAAACAAATTGTAGGTAAGCACTGGTTGTTTAGGCAAAGAGTCTGCTAGTTAAGTGCAAAAGACGAACTTTCTGCTCGGAAACCCAATGAAGAAAACCTGAAACATACCCTTAGAAGCAGAGCAGTAAACCGTGAGCATAACATTGTGTGAAACGCTCTCCATTGCGTTGAACCTTGAAACGCAGTGAATCCCCAGCGGATAGTTAATACTCATGATGTAGTCAACTCTCTGTTTGAAAAAATGTTATTTTCTGCCTGTAGGCCATGCAGTTTCATCTACTTGCATGGAAACAATCAAAACAGATCCTGGAGCAAAAGTCTGTGACGGATTTATGAATTGTAAAAGCGGTGACGACGAAATCAATTGCTATTGTCCAACCGACCGCTTCCGATGTAACTGCCGCGACAGCGTGTGTCCTACTGGATGGTGGTGTATTACGGGTAGCTACCGTTGTGATAACTGGACCGACTGCACTGATGGAAGTGATGAGTTCAACTGCACTGGTAAGTCCTACTTCTTGAAACGCTCACTTCTGTTGACGATCAAAACTTTACACCCTAGTTTCGAAAACATAGCAGCTTTGTTTTTCTATGATAACAAGTTTTTAGCGAACAGTAAGACTACGGCAGTAACACTTATCTGTTTGCAGCTTATCGCCATTTCTGAGCAGAGCTGCAAGTATCACTGGTTGAGTGGGATATATACCGAAACAGAATAATTTATGAAAGAAAGGGGGCTTGACACTTATACTTTGTAACAGCGATTCTCAACCATCCCAGGCCGTGAATTAACTTTCCTGTTACTTGTCTAGCAGTGGCGGATCCAGGGGATGGTGACGTTTGGGGCAACTGGAACTGCCCGTACGTCTGTTGCGCCCCGTTGAATGGTGGCCGTTTGATATAAATGCCTCCCTTTTTGGAGTCTATGGAAGTAGAAACAGAGATAAAAATACTCTAAACCACTTACGTCCAATCGAAATGTATTGCTGGTCCAAGAGTCAAGTCACTCGTATAAAGAGGGCCACACATTGAAAGACTTGCGTTGTTCTCAGCAAACCAAAATTTAACTCAAGCTCGTGAAAGCGTGCGAATCCTCTGTGATGTCATGGTTAGGTTCAAAGTGCCAGTAGACCACAAAAAAGAACTCAGTTTAGTGCGAATGGACCAAAGGGGAGGAAATCAGAAAACTGGAAATCACTTTTGCATCTCAGTGGACAAATGGAAATATACCCGTACGCAATCCAAATGTGATAGTGTGGCACTGAGGAACACTGCATCAAAAACGTCAAATTTAAGATTGTCAAAGTAAGGTCAGGTTGTCATTGTACACACACAACAACGAAACCTCAAACTGGGTCACGCAAAACCCTGACTGGGCCACATGCGGCCCGTGGTTTGACATAGCTGCTCTAAACTGAACGATGCTTTAGACTTTGTTCAACTGCAGGATTTACGTGTCGGACTTTTATCCAGCCTCTTTCATTGAATACTATGAACGGTGCAAATTTTCTTGATAATACTGCAGTTCCGTCATTACTTACTGGTATGAGAACTGCCCAGCCTTACTCAGTAATCACGAAAGCATGGTTTTCGATTTGCGGTTGTTGGCATAGGCGTACGAGGTGAGGGGGGGGCGGGAGAGGCGGCAACCCCACCCCAACCCCGGTTTGAAAATTTTCAAGGCAAAATTTGTTTTCAGGGCAAGCGCAAGTTGCTCAAAAATCCTGAATGATAAAATATATATATTAAATACAGTTAATTCAGGGCACACTTTATTTTTCAGGGCAAGCGCAAGTTGCTCATCCTGAATGTAAAAAGTATATTCAATACAGTGAAAACTTTCCGGGCAAACTCTGTTTTTCAGGACAATCGCAGATTGCTCAAAACCCGGAACGGCAGAAAAATATTCAATACAGTGTATTCAGTGTATATTCACTTGGAGGTGGTCCGTGTAATTTGGGCTAGTATCGTGCGTAATCTGGACCAAAGTCGTGACTGGTTACAGTATAATGAGCTTGATCTGGATCAAGCCCTCGTTTTCTGTAAAAATCGAACAATCTGATGTCGGCAGGGTAACAGCTTGATATAAGAATTCAGTAACTCTTTCTTTGTTCCTTTTCGAGTTTGCGCTGGGAAGAGGTGCAGGGTAGAGATGGCATGGGCCGCTGAAATGGCCGGTAACGGTAGATTTTCATGGACCAGTTAACCGCCCAAAAACGTTTATTTTTTCGTGGGTACCGCTACAATTCGTCAACTGCTTTGACGTAATTACGTGGATATTGAAGCAATTTTTTTCTGTGACGTCAGTTGTCGTTAGCATCGCCCTCCGGTGGAATTTGTGTCGGACTTTAGAATATTTCCGGAGCTCTGTGAGCAAACAACGTACAATGTACGCTGTTTGCAGGGTTCCCAGGTAGGCCCTTTTGAGGCCAAATATACGAAATTTTGTCCCAATTAACACTTTTTGGCCCCAAGCTTTTTGTGTGACCCTTTGGATCTTTTTTGGCCCTTTTCCAGTTTATATTTAGCCCCTTGCAAAAATTAGATCTGGTCATCCTGGTTCCTGTCTGAGACTGAAAAATCACTTTTTTCACTCTTTTGACTAATGATGGATTGAAGATTTTGACCAAATTCCTTAACGTTGAAGGTTTTTGATTAGAAAACTTTGTTAGGAGCCTTAGTTCTAAATTCTGTAGAATAACTGTTACTTGCTACAATTGTAGAGGTAGCAGTCAGACCTAGTTACGTTACCAAACTTACTGTCATCTATTTGGTCAGGTGTGTTTGTTTCTCAATGTACACGTGTTTGCATACTTTATTCAGATTGTTGTTGATCCCTTTAGCACTTATCGCGGATAGAAAATTTATCTCAGTTTATGGCTACACATGGAAATTAAGTCATTCTCTTAATATCTTTCATCGTGTACTTGTTTTGCTGTTGAGCTCCATTTGTGATTGAGGAGCATTCCCATTTAATAAATTTCTACATATGAGTTCATATGACTTTGTAAATGCTGTTACTGTAAAATTGCATAAATGGTTGGCCCTTTTTTGGCCCTTGGTGTTAGAGTTTGGCTCGTTTCTGGACTAGATTTGGCCCTTTTGCAAAAAGCAGATCTGGCAACCCTGGGCTGTTTGTGTGTTGATTGTGCTATGGACTGACCGACATGTGGTGGTGCAGTGCGTAGTGTTCGTTTGACTTTGGAAGTGTGCGAAGGACATGTCATATGCTTTTAGGAAGCTACAGTATGTTCTCGGACACTGGATCACTGAGAGTAAAGTATAGACTAGCTCACATTCGTAGTGCTGTAGTGCAGCCAATTCACCATTTGGGTTGAGGACGAGCCTATAAAACTGCTGTCCAACCAGTAATGTACAAGTGCTGCACACTGACGAGGCCTCGATTTTTATGTGTTTTATTTCCAAGTATGTCTTTCCTGGTTTTTAATTGCTACAGTAATTTGTTTGGTTACAGCACAAAAACATGTAATGCTTAATTTCATCAAGACTCTGAGGGTACTGCAGCAAAAATATTAACAAGTGCTGATGGAAAAGATGTTTGTCGTACTACATGTCTTCATCCAGACTTAGTGAGTGATCCACTACCTTGTGTACATAGAAAGCAAAATAACTCCAGTGGTGTCTATTCTGCTTTTAATGAGGCAAAATAGACACTGCCAATTTTATGGATCGGGCCGGGTACGGACCAGAATTTAGGAAGGGTTAGGGGTACGGTTTGGGTTAAGGGTTTGTTGTGATGGATATGGGTCCCTCCGGGTCATAAAAATATGAGCCCATGACATCTCTAGACATCTCATCTCTAATCCAGGGTGTTAAGATGATAGATTTTTTTATGCGTGCTTTTTTAGAACTCTTCAGTTGTCTGTTGCAGTATTGATCTTAACATCAAATTTTAGCTGACTGGCTGAGCTAGCAAAATTTTGAAATTAATTTTGTGAATTCAGTGTATAATTTGCCATCAGAACCGAACAAAATGTAACGTTACAGCAGGTTTTTTTTAAGGAGAATGTTAGATACCCAGTATGGACCTGTAGGGACCCGATTTCTCTGATTCTAGGGCAGTGCTTCCCAACCCGAGTTCGCGGACTAATTTGAGTCCACGGCGGGCTCTGGATGAGTCCGCAAGCACTATAGGGGCAAATAAGCTTTATATAACACCCTCAAACAATAATAATTTTATCAACTTTGTTACAGTCGACATTTTTGTTTGAAGAGCGATTAAATGCACCTAACCAGCGTGAAAAATTAAAAAACTCTTCTGTTCCACATGGCATTCATACTTTTGAGGTAGTGTGGTCGGTAGCAGCCTAAGTGTAAAGTTGTTATCTGAACCGTGGTTAGCTACCGTCTTAGTTTATCGTTGCTAAGCGGAAGCAGGCGTTTGCATATGCCAATAACGAACTTGAATGAAACTTGGATTTACTTCAGTCGAAGTAAATGGTGAAATTAGATCACAGGGCATGTTATGCTGGGAAGTACTTGCTCACAGATCTCTCAAAGAATCTAAACTACGTTGGCATCTCGAGTAAAAATGTTTAAAATACGTTTGCGAAAGCCTTGAGCTATTTAAAAGAGAAAAATACCAGGCAACGTGAAGTCCGGACTTGTCGTCCATCTACTTCAGAAGTAAACGCTTACTCACATAGTAAAGCAGTACGTGCTACTTTTTCTGTTGCTTGGAAAAATGCAAGAGCAAAAGCGCCTTTCGCAGTGGGAGAGAGCTTGGTCAAACCAGCACCCGTGAAAATAGCCAGGATAATGTGTAATGACGCCGCAGCTAATAAGTTAGCAGTGGTTCCGTTGTCAAACAAAACCATCAAGTTACGCATTCCAGAACTCTCAGTCGATATTCTGAAACAAATTATTGCTGCTGCGAAGCGAAGCCGAAATCTTATTTCAGAGTTGGGCGAGACTACAGATTTAGGAAACGATGCACAGTTCATGGTGTTCGTGCGATACCGTGAGACTGCGGACCATACGGAACAATTTCTTTTTTGCCGTCCACTTACCAAACATGCCACAGGAGAAGAAATTTTTTAAGAAAGTAGATCCCTTTATTAAAGAACATCAGCTTTCGTGGACTGACTACGTGTCTGTTTGTGCCGATGGTGCTCCACCCATGATGAGAACCAAAATGGCTTTATCAGTTTATGAAAAAGGAAAACAAAATTATTCAGGTAGTTATTATCTTCTTCACCGAGAATAAGTTCGGCAGCGAAAGAAATTTAAGAAGATCTGACTTTAGTTTCAAAATGTGTTTCATCTGTTATCAATCACATTAAATGCCGTCCTTTGCGTATTCGTTAATTTGGTGCTTTGCGTGATGGGATGGGGGAAGAACACAGTGGGCGTTTGTTTGATTTGAACATCCGTTGGCTCAAGAGAGAAAATGCTGGAGAGAGTGGCCCACGCAATGACGCTGGTGCTTTATCAAAAGAACAGGATCATGACGTCGCTGAATGATTCAACGACAGGAAGTGGATTACCAAATTGATATTCTTAGTTGATTTTTTCAACGTTTGAACCAGCTGAACATCTCCACGCAAAGAAAAGGTAAAATATATTTGGATGTGTCCATGACATCGCTACGTATGAAGGTAGTTGTAGATCCATTGAATTGAAAGTGGCAAAATAGCTACTTTTCTGGCATTAAACGCATTGCAGAAGAATTACAAATTTATTTGCGCAACGTTTCTCAAATTTTTTCTTCAGCGCCTTACGACATCTCTCCGAGTTGGATAGATATCCCTTCTCACAATTACACCAAAACTTTAACTGGGTGCGAAGTTCTTTTGAGGTGCCATAACTACAGGCTCATTGTGAAGTGGATTGCATTGCTGAACAGTTGATTGGGTGCAAAGTCGACAGCCGTGAAGCATGTGACTGAATTTGGGGTGAATTTCCATTCAATGGAAACAAATATCTCTGATCTGTGTTGGCAGGCAACAGATGCTCTTTTGCTTTTTCCACCTACATACGTTTGTGAAGCTGGTTTGTCAAAACTTCAACTGATTTTAAAACCAAGCACCGAAACCAACTTCAACCAGAAAACGACATCAGGTGTGCGTTGATGAGCACAGGCCGTGTTTCGACAAGCTTGTGGAACAAACTCAGAGACAAGGTTCTCATTGAAATTTGTGAATTTGGGCGATAAACCAAATTTGCTAAAACTTGTGTTAGTATTATTCTCGTAGGCTTAGTCTATCCTGAGCCCGCGAAGATTTATACTGATCCGAAAGTAGTCCGTGTCCTAAAAAGGTTGGGAAACACTGTTCTAGGGACCCGATTTTCTCTGATTTTAGGGACCCGATTTTCAATTCTAGGGACCCGAATAGGGCCCCTAAAACGCCTTATAAAAAAACCTGGTTATAGGCAAATTGACGTTACAGACGAAGTCGTTACAAATGAATTTACAGTAACTGTATAGAACAGATTTACAAGAGGTTTCAGGCCTCATTCTGATTAAACTAAAAACGTTAGTTTCAAGGCAGTTTGTTTATTTTTAAGGAAAATTGTTATTTTCAGGGCAAATTGTTTATTTTGAATGTAAATTGATACTTTTAGGGCAAACGTTTTCCGCCCTCCTCCGCCAGTACAATGCTTTCCCATACGCGTATGGTTGTTGGCCTGTGCAAAATTGGTGTCTTTATTACAAGTTTATTTCTCTGATGCCTAATGGTAGCCTTGAAAGGAGAGGCAGTAGTGAAAATTGGAATGCAGTGCGGAAAAATTATAATTAACGCAAGATTCTAGCAAACTCATGCAAATTCTGCAGGTAACTTGTCATGCATCAGACAGATTTTGCAGGGAATTTGCGCGTCGTCTTACTTAGGTTGTGCAACAGGAAATTTAAAGCAACTGTTTACCATAATTACTTTCCTTTCAAAACTGGTAACCTATCTGGTGCTACGATTACTGGGAAATTCGGTACTTTCCAAGTTTGCTTTGAAACGCTAACTCTGTTATTAACGCTGGGTTTTAAATGAATATCACGAAATCGCAAAGTCTTTCTATTGTAGTAAACATTTACGTTGTGATATAAAGTTGGCTTAAAACAAGGAATCCGTAAACTGTACGTGGTCTCTAAAGTCTGCAACCAATTCTCAATGTGTTTGCTATATATTTCCAATTTTGACGCCACCCATAAAAATATTCAACTCCGAAACTTCCCAATTTTTTAATCGAAACTACTAAAAAACAATCCGCATCTTTGGAGGGTTTGAACAGCCCTGTAGCTCAACCTGCTGCCGAGTTATGACTTCACCAAATGGGACAGCTCCACGGACGTAAAGGGTTAAGGTTTACAACATTTTATTCTCTCTGAGCTACCTAGCATCTCAACAACGATTGTTCTTGTGGAAAAACTTTGACGCATGCAGCCTGAGAAAAATGTTTGACGGAAATGTAAATAAATGTCGTGCTACTTCCTATTTAAATAGCAGCAAAAGCATCGCAAATTTCCAGGGAGTAAAGGCGGCAGTAGCATCGCTTATTCTTTAATTCAGGGTGACCACCTCCGACTAAAAGATCATCCCAATATCTTTCTGCCTCTCGGAAAGAGCTACTTCACATTAGCTGATTTTTGTTCTGTTTCTCCATTGGTACACTTTCATTTCAACGTCCTTAGATGCAAGAGCATTTCAACATATGCTTGAAATTTTCATTACATACCGTATGCTGTTAAGTGAACTCGAAAACAAATATTGTGATGTGGTTGGCAGGCTACGACAATATCAAGCAGGCCCGTAACAAGGGGGGCGCGAGAGGGAGAACCCCCCTGGAACATGTTTCCCCCCAACAATAATGTGTTGCACATAGTTTAAAACTATTGGACATGGCTGAAAAAAATTGGACCCCTCACAGAAAAGTCTTCGCCCCGCACTGACGTTTCAACCTTGTTACGGACCTAATATCAAGGTGCAAAACATGAAATCGCCACTTCTGAAGAGTTCACGAGAGGAAAAATGTTGGAAGAGTCCCGCAGTTAGTCCAGAAAGAATTTTGAATCACATGAAAAAGATCAAATGCTGTTGTAACTACGAGTTAAAAAAGCAGTGGTATGTTTCAGGTCCCAGTACAGCTCTTGCATTGACGAAGACGCCCAAGATTACACCCGCATGCCAAAACATTGTAGCACCTGAAAATGGCACCAATGTGTGTGATGGATACGTTGACTGTCCGGACAAAAGCGACGAATTGGGTTGCATCTGCCCTGAAAACATGTTTAAATGCGACTGCTATAATGGCGATTGCAGTGTTGGATGGGGATGTATTCAGCCAATCTTGCAATGCAACGGAGAGGTTGACTGCGTTGATGGAAGCGATGAAAAGCACTGCAATGGTAAGTTCAGCACTCCGAGGATGAGTTCACGTCGCGTGCTCCGGTGATTTCGTCCGTTTTCGATTCCTCAGTGTTTCGAATGCTTCCAAACTTCCAAAAGTTTGTATTGTTTTTCATTCAATTCTGTCGGGTTGACTATTGACAGAAAAGTGGAATTAATTAATTCATCGTTGAAAGGGAAGATGCCATCCATGGCAATGATGGTGCTTTTATCAGTGATCGTTTGCATTCCGTCACGCTTTAATTGGTAGTTTAGCTTGTAAAATTCAAAACATGTGACCAACTTAGTAATAAGTTCCTGTCAAATTTATTTTGAAAAAGTTAAAGCAACAGCCATGCGCTCTTGTTGAAGACGGTATGGAGTATAGGAAAAACGTCTATAAAATTCGAGTAAGACAGAAGATTTCAGAAGTTCAAACTGCGTTTTGCAGTTTCTAACCGACTTAACACAAACACGTCATAATTGGTAAGCTCGATCAGAGTGAAAGTTTTGTCAAAAAAATTAAAGAGAAGCACTTTGCAAATGTTTTATTAACAAAACACAGGGTAACTTATTAGACAATGTTTTGTCAGTTTGAAGCTTTTTTAAGTCATTTGATAATTTTTGGTCTTTATGTACGAAACTTTATGAAACAGAGACTTTTCTTATAACCATGAAAAACTTGAAAATTTAAAGTTTTCTTGTTTTATTGAATTACTTAAAAGCAGCGTGCAACATAAGGCACTGGACAGTCACTAACTTACAACAAATTAGAGAAACTAGTTTTTTCTGAAAGTTTGTGTTGACATATAAGTAAATGAGTTACAAATCTAGAAAAGTGCAATGGAGTCTTTAGCGATATTTTCGCAGATAATATGGTCACTGAGGCGTTTAAAATATAGGTGTCTGAAGAACACATAAACAAAAATTCAGAACGCCATATTTCCATGAAATTTAAAATTTAGGTTTGACGTAAGTGGACATTTAAGCAGATGAAAAATTGTATTTAATCTTATGTGTTTCAAACAGCACTCTTTTGAATCAGCTTGCTATTTTTCTCAAGTTTGTGAATGGCTGAAAAGTCAATCGATTCACAAAATAGAAGGTTAGAAAATTAAACGTAAATTATGTTGTACAAGCGAAAGTAATATATATAATTGTGTTACTCTAGGTTCACAAGACGCTGCTATATCAACAGTAACTGCAAGTTCAACTGCATTTGTAAGTTCCACAGAAATTTCAAGCTCAACTGCAAGTTTAACAGAAACATCGACTACACGTTCAACAACAACTGCAAGTTTAACAGAAACATCAGCCACACGTTCAACAGCAACTGCAAGTTTAACAGAAACATCAGCTACACGTTCAACAGCAACTCCAAGTTTAACAGAAACATCAGCTACACGTTCAACAGGAACTCCAAGTTTAACAGAAACGTCGGCTACACGTCCAACAACCACTGCAAGTTTAACAGAAACATCAGCTACACGTTCAACAGCAACTTTAAGTTTAACAGAAACGTCGGCTACACGTTCAACAACCACTGCAAGTTTAACAGAAACATCAGCCACACGTTCAACAGCAACTGCACGTTTAACTGAAACTGCAGAAACAACAGCGACTGGAGACTTAACAAGTGCAAAAACAACTGCAAGAGCGACTGAAGTATCAACAGTAGTAGCACATTCAACAGCAACTGCAGTTCAATCAATCACCAGAACTTGTCGAAATGTACTCAAAGCGTCTCAAAATGATTCCCAGTGCAATGGCTATATAGATTGCCCAGATGGAAGTGACGAAATCGGTTGCAGCTGCTCGAACAAACAATTTTCATGTAATTGCTACAAAGCAGGATGCCCTGTCGGGTGGGGATGCATTCAGCAAAGTCGTGAATGTGATGGATTGATGGACTGCATCGACGGAAGTGATGAAATTAACTGTACCGGTGAGAGAACAAAAAATATTTGTTGCGTTCAAACGTTAGTGTACCAATCAGGAAAGAGCGAATTTATCGCTAGTGTGTAATCACCGATGTGCGGATTATTGCTTTGTTAAAATCCATCCATCATTCAAGTTTTATAATATCGACACATTGACACAAAAGTTTGAAGTTGATATCAGCAGGCACATTTTGCTTTGATAATTTGTTTTGTTAAGAGTTAGATGTCAACATTTTGTTTTTCAAATCCTCTAAAATTTGAGCTCAAAATCTCTCTTGAATTTTTTGCACTTGAGTTAGAAATGTTGTTGCAATAAGAATTAATATGAACATGATTTTACTGAAGAAAACACTCTTGTTCGGTTTCTACATCAACTATATTTTTGGCTATATGTTATCAAAAAAGAACAACATTAGATTTTCCATCACGTGTACCCAGGCCAGTAGCCACGGGGGGGGCATTTTGGGGCAATGCTCCCCAAAATGTTTTTTGTGCCCCCCCCAAATTTTGTGCTCAGAAAATATTATTTTGAAAACATATAATATATAAAAAGATCTTGCTCTTTAAATATGTATTTTCCCCCTCAAACCATAAAACTTGGTTACACGCTTGGTGGAAACCAGATGGCTAAACGCCGTTGTATGGGTAAGATCCGAAATATACTCAATATATCGCTGTGATGATACAGATAATGTTGCGCCAAGAGATATAGAAACTTGTATTGGGAGTATAGAATTCAATAATGCAATGATTATGATCATGCTGTTTATAGAAATGTGCCAAAGAGTTTGTGGGGAACAAAAATAATTTGGGTGGGGAGTTCCCCTGAATACTCTCCGTCACAACGGGTCCAAATATGCTGCAGCACTTGATTATATTCGAAGTATAAAGAGTGACGTAACTAAATGTTTGATCCAGGTCGGGAACTTAGCTGAAAGGGGTCCACTGGCCACTGTAGGAGACCCATTAGCCAATACTCAGAAAAGAACTTGAGAAATTATGGTGAACCGGATGTGGATTGCTATATTAAAACCCTAAATCACCGAAAAATACTCCGAAAAACGCAAAATATAACCTACTGAAAACCTAAAGAATACAAAAACCAGAATACAGTAGAATTCGTCTATCACGACTTTGGCTATAACGCCAGTTCGCCTATAACGACCCTTTTTCTTCGTTTCCTTTGGGTGACGTTAAAGGGTAATTCTACTTCATAGCCAAATGGTGGCTAATTTTTTTCGTTTAACTTGCCAGCCGGTCGATTCGCCTTTCTGACCCGCGTCAGTTACGCTC
>Ga0210059_1011026_pt1 | contig 13877 bp, 13 predicted proteins | sample Ectturendosymbi2_FD_188042 | JGI IMG/M metagenome (GOLD analysis project Ga0210059, IMG submission 188042) | Ecteinascidia turbinata endosymbiont from Florida, USA - Sample 2 (SPAdes) (version 2) | ecosystem: Host-associated > Tunicates > Ascidians > Unclassified | place: Key West, Florida... | reverse complement strand
CGTGCTAGTGCACGTGGGCAATACACAGGCAACACTCAAAACATCAGAAGTAGACTCAGGTCCGTAGCCAGGTTTTAAGAATTGGGGGGCAAATTACATTTTTAGGGAGGCAAGATTTTTTTTTTTGTTTAAAACAATTTTTTGGACACAACAAAATACGGGGTGTATAACAAATTGGGGGTGCTGCCCGGGAATGCCCACGTGCCTGAGGACGTTCCTTATTTTGCAAACTAAGACGTAGTCAGGAGGTAATCAGCAAAAGCTGAGCAACGTGTTCGATGGCAAAAATATACCGCAAGTGAACAAGTTGTTTTAGGCAAGAGGAACCTGACATAGCCAAGTAATAAAATTCATTAAAATTTTCATATCATTTAACGAAATTTGCATATTGCTTTTGTTTTCCGCAAAATAAAAAATCAATGCACAAGAAGACATGACCAAACCTGACAGAGCCTGTGATGGCGTCTAGGCTCAACCTTACACGTGTTTGATACATCACGCATCAATTTTCACACGATAAACGCAACCAGCCAAGGACGAATCTTTGAGATTCTCAGCAGAAACAAGAAAAACAACCCAGAGGGCAAATCTCAATAATGATTTCAACAACCTTCGCTAAAATTATCGAATACTTTTCTAGGTCATTGTCCAGCAGAGCTGCAAAAACTTACTCCAATCTGTGGTTTATGCAGTTTCAATAAACAAACAGACGTCAATATACAAACTACTGTACTTCAAATAACTGTAGTTTCAAAAGCAAGAACGTCATGATGCAATAGAGTTACAGGCGACGGCTGATTAACAAGTATGATAAATGGATACCACTCGGTATCACAAAAAGTCACCATACCTTGTATGTCTAGAACTCCGAGTAAAGTAACCCAGACGTAAATTCGAGTTTCATTCTTCATCAGTGCAGCGTTCAGCTCATCCACTGGAATAAAGTTCACCGACGGAGCGATGCGTATTTCTGATATGTTGGCATATTTAGCTGATGCAGTGATCATCGCGTCTGCAAGATCATTAAAGTTGAAGACACGTAAGTGATCTGGATATTTGTCGCAAAAGGTACAGTAATTCCGAAATATAAATCAACTTTTAGAGTATTCGACAACTCTCCGGATACAAAACTTCTGAAAACAAGTTTACTTGCCAAAACAGTCATAAAGATCGCACGACCAGTAAATGTGTCTTGAAATACTGTACTGGCTTAAAACCCTCTGATTATGTCTAACAAACAAAATGCGAAACACCTCGCTTTCGAGGGATCCGCCATGTAGCGTGCGAACTCGACGTGCTATTGAACATAATATTTTAAGAACTATTGATAACGGACAAATGAGCAACTGTACATTAACACCCAGCTACAAAGACAGCATGAATCTTTCGCTGGTCTCTAAAAACTATACGCGTTTGCTGGTGAAGTTTAAAGGTACCGTACCACCAACGATAGATGGAGAGGAAAGAAGCAAGTACCGGTAGTTACGCAATACAAAACAAGAAAGCCACGCGTTCTGATCCACCGGGTTCATTGCACGTCTCATGCCACTGCGTTTCAAGAACAGCGAAACAACACGGACACAACGTCAAATCGAAACAATCAGCGCCAGGAAGCAACGAGCTACGTGAACCATTCAGGTTGCAATCAACGCAGGTAATCAAATTAAACCAACAGCAAGAAGCTTTTAGCGCGATGCAGCACGTCCGCGTTCAGCTCAGATCGAGTTTAAAAGCCCGTTCGGAAACGGTGTGTTCGCCTGTAACGCCACGTCCGCTGCTAAGCTTTGGCCACCATTACAAACAAGCGCGTTGTTTCAACCCCGATCAGACCAATACAAAACCAATCGATCAGTGTCACTTACACGTCAGTAGCATGAGTGAAAACGTTGTCCGTCATCGCCTCCGGTGCCATCCACTTATAAGGCAAGTGACCCTGAAAATGACAGGAGCAAATTTACAATGAGAGGCGCGGCGCTATTTCGGTGGGGTGTACGTTGTTCGTGACGGCGAAGGCTTTAAGTCGTTTGCGATCCACCGCAAAATTGACTGACGACAGATTTGCCACTCGCCACAACAAGTGCTCCAATCTACGTAGAACGCGGAAATTTGACGTTTCCTGGCAGGCAGGCCCGAAACCAAGAGGGAAACCGGTCAATTTTCCCACCTCCGAGATTTTCAAAAAATTTTTTAAAGGCGCCAAAAACTTTAGTTGTTAGGTGAAACTACAAGTGGCAATAATTTTGCATCCTCAAAAAATTATCAGCTGGTTGCGGTCATGCTTATAGGTGACCACATTCCGCTCCTAAACTTACACATGTTTGCCGCAAAGGCCAGAACCACGGAGCTGTGAGCAGCCTGTGGCATGTGAAAGCGATTAACGAAGAAGACATTATAATCCCGGCAAGAATGCGTCTGCTTCTGAAGCAAGCGTCGCTGAAAATCACACGAGAAGAATGTCAAGGTCCGAGGCCATCCTGTGCACATTAGCTGCATCGCTCTTTCCACAGCATTCGCACGACACGAACGCTTGCTGTTTCAAAATGCACGCGGAAGGCAGTTGGCACACACGGCACAGTAATTACCCGCGTATGCTTCCTGTAATAATCGTTGGACCTGATGTCGCGAGCCAGGCCGAAGTCGGCTATCTTCATCACGTATTCGTCGGTGACAAGAACGTTGCGGGCGGCCAAGTCGCGGTGCACGCACTGTCAGCGTAAGCTGGCGTTAGAAGTGAGTCGATCTCAACGTCTGACAGGCGCAACGCAGTACGCCTGGAGCTACAGCTTTAAATTTATTAATAGCTCAGGCTGGGACACATGATGAAAAGTGATTAACAAACAAGAACTTCTGATATATGGCAGCAAAGCTCTCCTTTTACTTGGGAACAGCAAAGGAAACAACGCAAAAGATGAAAATAAACACAAAACACATATGCTTCATTACAAAACGTTCGTACTGTGATTTTTGCTGTTCTAGCGTGACAGGCAACGGGGCCGAAGCAGTTATCACTACAGGCAGCAGCAGCATGGCGCCGGACGTAAGTACCGGAGTCTGCAGATGTCACGTATGATTGTTACTTTGCTTTTGCGAGGTTACGCAAGTCGCTAAGCAAATTACAGGCTGCATGAGTCGCTGGAATGTCGTCAGCAGGAAAAACGGGTCATTGAGCAGAGATTCAATTATCTGGCAATGAAGCACCTGACGGTAACATTTCGATGGCCACAGCGGCACAAATGACTGCCTTTGTCGAAACAAAACCGAAAGAGAAAATCCTTTGTTTGTCTACTGAGCTTTGGCCGATCACAGCAAAGCAACTGAAAAGAGGGGCGTTGGCGAGCGAAGTAATCAATTCAAAATTTAAGTATCGAAAACGCAACTGCTTGACTTGTTACCGGATAAATTATCAGTGCAGCATTGCTGAACAAACACATCAAGGAACATTTTGTCGAAGCCGACAAATGCCTTCTTTCGGTTCTTGATTGCGCAAGCGAGAGCACCAGCCCTCGATCCTTCCGCAAGTGCGCCGAGAATGCGCGTCGGGAAGGAGTCGACCGACCTTTTTCTGGGCAAGATAATCCATCCCTCTGGCAACCTGGTAGGCGGCCGACATCAGATCCCGAGAGCTGAGTGGCTGGTCACGAGGCGCGAGCGCCTGGGTGGCGTTTGGGTCAGTGAGTTGGTATTGCATGTCTCTCGGACGGTTCCGTCTCAGGTAGTCTCTGTTGAAACGAAAACGCACGAGTCGTGTCGGTTCGATTCAACTGCATTGCTTCGACAAGCGGGGGCGGATTGGCGCAACAGGTGCCCGCTAACGCGTGACGTCAAGAGCGCCCGACAATCAAGACGAGGAGCGAGGAGGGGGTGCCATCAGCGCAAATTGTTTTCGCTGTTTTGGGAAAAAACAGCTTTTTTCGGTGATTTGCTCCAGGAGAAAAAAGCGCTGCGACCTTAGGCGAAATACAAAGCGACAAACCATTTCAAAACAAACCATTTTTCAAAAACGGCGTCGTGCTGCGATATTGCTCAAGCGCGATGACCCTTTCTACGGTGGTGGACTGCGCAAAGACACGCTAAAAGCAAGAGTCCCTAACAAGCTGACAAAATGTCGGCAAAGTGAGAATTTACTGAGACTTTCAGGTAACACGGGTGTAATCAATCAGACAACGAATCACAATATCATGTCTACTTGGTTACAACTGGGTTCACAACAAAACATCATCAGAGAAACAAAGCGCCGTCGCCTATGAGCATTAAACGTGACCTTGAAACAAAACTACGACAGTAACCTTGTTTCATACGATTTCTACGAATAAATGAGAGGATGTAGAATTTTGCTAGTCGCGGTTTGAAAACAGCGAATAACAGCTATTTCAAAGCAGATATGGCCTTTGATGAGGTATTTTATCGGGAAACGTCTGAGGTCGATGCCGGTTCAGTGAGCCCGAAAAATTAAATGCAAGAAAGCCGGTGGCTGTTGTTTGAACGTGATCACTTATTGTTGTGACTCAAAATGCGGAAGAACGTAAGAACTGTCGGTTTTCAGACGGGCGTAGGAGTTGTTTCGTAAACAGGTGTGCACTGCGCTTACCTTAAGTTTCCTTGTTGCGCGTATTCGGTGACGAGCCACAATATGCCGTTCTGAGTGCAAACGCCTAAGAGATTGATGATGTTCTTGTGTTTGCCGATCCTCTTCATCTGATCCATTTCAGTAAGCAGGTCCAGCATATCTTTCTCAGTTCTTGATGCTGTGAACAAAGCATGTTTAAATTTTTTTCATGGTGTAAAAAACACGTTTGCAAGAATAAAGTTTCATCGACAGTTTGAACACACAACCAAGTCGATATCAGGCGGGAATGCTTAATGAACGAAAGACGGAAAGTGAGCTGCTTCACCTTTTTCTTTCAGCTGACTTAAGCCAAGAATTTGGGAAAAACGATTTTCACTTTTTTACATTCATTTTGGCAACCACTTGACCGGCCGGATACGTACGATCTCCATATTTAGCATTGAGACATGCACGGAACAAAATCTCAAGAAGCAAGACTAAGTAGAAAAATTACATCAGTGACAACGGATTTAAATGTGTTGCACACAACACGTCTCGAAACAGCCTGCGGGTTTGGTGGTCACAAGAATACGTCTTCTTTCGTATGAGCAGCGACTCTCAAGCGATCCCTACAGGTCGGCCCAACCAACAAACACCCTCTGGGCCGGGAGACACCAAGTCGTTGAGGGAGTTTGGTGCGAAGCCGGAGGGCTTCGCAGTGATAAATAATGTGGTGTGCTGTTTGATTCTCTTCCCCGCACGTGCATGCACGAGGCTGTCTCTCTCAACCCCCATTGACACGTGTTCGAGCCGAAACGTCCGACTCCGGTTTTGACCTGCTTAAGGTGACCCAGAAATTAAGGGGAAGGCCGATGTTTACGCTCAAGCAAAACTGAGAGGGAGGTGTAATGTCCTTGCATGAGTTCACATCCATGCTCATTTGATCTCAAACTGAGAAGCTATTAGGGTGGCAGTATGTCGATGGAAAAGGCGATTTGACCTCAGGCGCTGTGGTTGGAAGCTCTGCAGGTCTGGGATGGAACCGTAAAGGGGGGGGTCTTGATTGTTAAATGCGGCTTGCCACCCCTGTTCACTGCGCAGGTTTGGTAGTCTGCCAGAAGCGGGAGTAGCCCGGTTGGGTTTGGGGTGGGACGCAAACAGCCAGCAATAAGGCGCAGCGTGTCATTTAGTGCAACATCCAGTTTTTTTGCTGAGAGGTACGACACTATACTGGGGCAGCATATTCCGCTGCGGTAAAGACGATCGCAAGAGCTGATGTACGAATGGTGGGTGTACTGGCACCCCATGACGAACCAGAAAGGAAGCGCAGGAGATTGTTGCGTGCAAGGATTTTCTGACTTAGACCCTCGACGTGATGCTTGTAGGTCAGGAATGTGTCTGACGCCTCGTATCAACCACAATTTGCAGCCGCTTAGCAGATAGACCGGGGGTAGGGAACCCATTTTTGTCACATGCCAACTATATTGTGGAATGTCGCTGGCGAGCCGCAAAAATAATTAATTGTATCTCGAAATTTTACCTCTGCCTTCCAAAGGAAAATAAGGAGAGAAATATATGAGAAGCGAGAGACGCTTCTCCTGACTCACTGTGTAAGTATTTGCTTGTCACGGAGTATGGTTTTGACGCGATGTTGTGTTCTATCTTGGGCAAAGAAAATTCTGATGCCGGCCATATTCATTAATCATGCGGGCCGCAGGTTTTCCATCCATGAGATAGACTAATGTCCGTAAAATTCTGTTTACTTCAATAATCTTACCAAGCAGCGACTTGGCTGTCAATAAACTAGTGTACGACAATTGTGGAAGTTTTACCGATGCAAGTCAAAACGTAATTGTTTTTATAAAACTGTCCCAGTATTTCTCAGCATCAGTTCATCATTCAACGCAAAACGGTTTCTGTAACTCTTGGTGCGTTAAAAGAAACTTAAAAAATGCACTCATCCAGCAAAGCGTAATCATTGAACGGATAAGTCTGTAACGACAACAAATATTTCACATACTTTGCCCCAGTTGCGTATAAACATGAGGGACAATCAAAATAATTGGCAATTTTGCCACTCCACTGTCAGAAAGTGCACCAAGCACAACCAACTAACCTACATCAAAAATGAACACATCGTAAACAGCTTTCTAAATAAAGCAATTATTGTTCACAACAGACTGGAGGCTCCCCGCACTGTTGACTGGCCACGGGCAATCAAAACGAGTGCGATAAGTCTTGATAAAAATGCTTCGTTCCCAACTGTTGTGAGTAATATTTAGTGCTAATCTTAGCAAGCAGCTTTCAGATGCCAGGTCACTGCAATGCAGATGCACAAGTGCGATAGGTGAAGAGCGGCATTGCAACTTGGGCATACGAGACATTCCGAAGCCCTTCAGCGCTGCCGCTTGACGCTGACAATCAGGAGCAAACAGCGTCGTTAAGCATTCGGCGCGCATATCCTAGTAATTCCGAAAAGCGTTCGGATCACGGCCGAACACCAAATAGGGCATTAATGCGCTAAGCCTCAGATATTACCGGACCGCAGAAAGACAACCCAGCTGACGACGCGACGGTTTTTTGGCTTTGACATGAATTCAGCAAAGCTGTCGTGGTGAAGACATACACGCAGCAGTTAGGCAGCGAGCATTGAATTTCTAACCCTAGTTTTGGCAAAAATTCAACAAGCATCTCCATTAAATCTTTAAGTGATTTTGCGGATACATATTTCCGTTTCTTTTTATGTAGTCCTGATGATTCCTGCAAATTGCATTCGAAAGGTCTATTTCACAAGCTTGAGCCAGCCTCCAGTTCACTGAGTATGATCCGTTGATTTTTTCCGCAAAATTTTCGCGCAATTTCAATTGAGTTATATTTAGATTTTGTCCGCCCGTCCCCAACAGCAAGGTCCCTTTCTGCCAGGCTCGCGTATCGCGGGATGCAGCACAGCACAAGCATTCTTCACGCTCGGGCGCAAGGCCCGCGTGCACGGACCTACTTGGATCGCGATCGATAAGAGCAACAAATGACTCACAAAAATAATATTTTCATTTCGCTCAGCGGGGACATCGATTCCGCAAAGGAGCAACAGAATCAGGAAACGTTGAACAACATCCACATCCGGCCTTACATAAAAACGGCTCAGCCTTCACGTCTTACATGCCACACTACGCTTGGCTTCGATGCAAACAGCATCTACCGGATTTGCAATTGTTAGTAAGACCTGTAGCTGTTGACTTTGGTGCAGAAATGCACCGGGGTCGCGCCAGGCGACAAGTAGTGTTGAGAAATTCGCTTTGAAACGGAGGTGCGACGTGTGGTGGAGTTTTGACGCAAATCGCGCAACCGAAAAGCCAGATTGACGCGAAGCAGTGCATCTTTCACCAACGGAATGCCGTGGCAACGTCTCAAGCAAGAGACAGTGTCGAAGCGTCCGCGACGACTTGTTTTTCTCAACGTCAGCGACGAAAAGCCGTCAAGCGACCATTCAATCGCAGTAATTCCCTTGTGAAAAAGACCGTTTACCTGGCAAGCCTTGTCCCACGTTTGGAATTCCATCGGTCAAACGACATCAGGCAATCATGCCAATTATTGGTGCTGACCGCGCTGCTCGAAGAAACGCTTTTAATTTCCCGGGTGCATTGCTGCTGATGCGCACCGAATGACCGAATGAAGGGCAAGACAAGCCGAAAACAACCGACTGAAGTCATTACTGCCCTCAATTAATTTATGAATTTCGACGAGGCTTGTGTGAAGCTGATCAGCAGAAAAAGCTTGACAAAAATATAACCAACAAATTTTGGGTTTCAGCTTTGATGGTGATGATAGTCTTTGTGATGTGCTGAAACGTTTGATGCGACACTGCACCAAATAAAGCATTTGTTTGCTCGTACGTGTAATAATGCAAATTTATTCCAAAATTGCAGGCAGTGCACAGACGTGCTACTAATTTGTTGCACCAGCACAAAATTGTATGGACTCCTTCACAATTTTACAACTTGTTATTGTTCGCGCAAGCAAAGCGGAACGCAGGAAGCAAATATTTTAAGCCCATTCCCATTTTAGCCGACGGATTATTTTTTTTCGCCAAAATACCTTTGGCGCCAATTCAAAAAATGCGAAAACGTTTAACGGCTTAAAATCGCTCTTCGACCCGAAAGTTCGGCCAGCCTCGCGGGCTTTGCGCATGTGCCTTCCTGGCCGCGTAGCAAGCGCGGCCTTGGTAAGCGCGCCGCAAGCCGGATACTTCATCTAATCAGAGCGGAAATTATACAATGACTGAAACGCCGTCATCAGCCGGTCAATGCAGAGTGAACGACTGGCATGGAAGAAGGTTTTTCACTCGATCAGTTCGATCTACGCCCTCATACATGAGAAATGAAGCGGGTTCTATTGCTTTCGGGACAAGGTCAATTACAGGAAGGAACCGAGGATGTGATAACGCTTCCGCAGCGGCCTAACAGCTCAAACAACGGACAAAAGCAGCTAATGTAAAATTGGGGAATTCCTGGGAATACAACTGAACGACAAATCCAATTGTACAGTTCCACAATGAAGCGAAAGTTGTGTGCGTCAGCGAATAGAGTGCCTGTGTATTGATAATCACGCCACCACACCCCGTGTAGTTAGTAGCGAATTTCCGCCAACTACAGTTCTATGTGATCACCAAGTTCCAGCCGTTTCGCCACCAGCTCGAAATTGAACGCTTCCTGGTGCATTATCCGTCGCTCTCCGCGCCACTGCCTGTGTAAAGCTAACATGGACCTCGAGGTGCAACCGTGACGTTTTCAATGAGCGCCTTCAGTGCTTTACACAATGACAGTGGCGCGATTATACAAAGGAATGGGACAGGGGTTGCCCGATTGAGTTCAGCAAATGTCGAACTCGACTGACAGCGTTATCGCAGGATCCGACAAAAGCTAATTCAAAAGCTCACGGTGCAGTCACAGGCCTTCCAACACACATTCTCGAAAAGTGAGCGCATCGAAATGTGCCATTCGACGGCAGCGTTGCTACCACAGAAAATTTTATATGCTCTGACAAAAATGTTGCAATCACTAGTCAGCTTTTTGCCCCGTGACTCTTCCGTCTAAAGTGTTCACCGTGACAAATCCTGCGACAGTACGCACGCCAAGCAGCGCCCAAAACAACCACGAACGCCATTGTTGTCTTTCCTAATCCCAGTCACGATGTGATTAAGCCAGTCGAGTAGGCCGTTGCGCATGGATGCCGACATAGGTTTGTACACAAAATCATCGTCAATTTAAGAAGTTAACAAAAGAATAACGCACAGCGACACAAACACGCACCAAGGAAAGCATACACAGTCTAATTTAAATAACTACGTTGTTTTTCACAGCACTGACTTCGTCATGATAAAAAAACGCGGTTTCACACCTTTCAGCATCTTAACGGCAGCGTCAAGCTTCTCCTTTTTGGTTCCCAGGCATCTGATCAAATCAGCGCGGAAGACTTTGCCAAAGAAGCCTTCATCGATCAGCTCGTGGAGCAAAATGCTGAAAATGCGCAAGACAGGCAATCAACGGGCGTGCTAAATGCTAGACGTGCCATGCAGACGCAAGTGCCGCTGCAACAACGCGAGGGTTGGTGGGGCGAGAACGCAACGCTGTCTTTCAAGACAGAGAATGGCGACTGCGCAAATACAAGCCGCGCTGAGCTTGCCTTGTTAAGCGATTGCGCAAAACAAAAAGAAAAAGACGAGAGGCAGCGCAGTGCACAAATATTAAGTGAAAAGAATGAAACACTTATGACGTTTCAACCCGCGGGCAGTTTATTCAGGCCACGCCACTGTCACAAACACAACTTGGCAAGGCAGGCTCAGCGCGGCTGTGTCCGCCGCTGGAAATAACTAGTTTTACATACTCTTCACGTTTGAGCTCCCACTGCAGGTCGGGCTGGATATTGATCTCAATGTGATCCGCGTGCGGCAAGCACATCCTCCTCCACGCCTGGTCGTTTCCGAACAGCATGACCGGTTCTTCCATCTTTGTCATCCGGGGGATTCGATCCGGGTTCTCGATCGCGACGAGTCGAGGCGGGTCTGTGCGAAAAGCGCGGAGTGAAGAGTCAGAAGAGAGACGACCCTTTGCAACGCAGAAAACGTGAACAACAAACAGTATGATGGAAGGCGTTGCAATGCTTGTTGAAGAACGCGAACGATAACATCACGTGAAGTTTTGAAAATCTTTCTTAAAGAAAGCGTCAGCTGCGACCTACTCAGGATTAAGGCAGTATGAAAAATTATTTTAATGGTTTTCGCATTGTGAAATGAGCATAACTCTTCGATATTCAACACTAACTAGTTTCTCGTATGCAAAAAATTGGGCTGATGAGAAGTTAAAAAAAGCTTCAAAATTACTACCTATCAGTTGGTTCAATATTTCTCCCAACCAACATCGACAAAATATCTTGCCAAACACTTTGTTTGCGGACAGACCAGAGCCATATAAAATTTTGTGACTTCGTGAGACTACCTACAAAGCTTTCCTCGCAACAATTCGCCGTCAAACAGACGCTTAAACCTTTGGAATGACGATAAGAAAACGATCCAACGCCAAACACGAACATCACAATTAAACTCATTTCAGGTCGTCTATTCGTCCATTTGGTCATCTCGTAAAGAGGAGGTCAAGTATTGGCTCGAGCGAAGTAACCGCTTTGACAAGCAGCACTTCTCCAGCATTGACTGAACAATTGAAACGTAAGTAGCCTGGAGCAGGTAAGTGAAGTCGTGACGAACCACTCGGCAACGCTGTGTTAGCACTGAAACAGAGTAACCCCACCAGCCGAGCGTCACTTCAGATGTGAGCCGTTTTCAGGTCATTACTGTCGAACCGATGGAGGCAGAGATCACGCCGTAAAATGGTCAACTTGAAAGGTTGTAGTGTACAGGCCCTCAGCAGAAGAAACTAATTTTTACGATTTCTTGTTGTCATAATCTGACGCTTTATTCCAGTCGCACCTTTAATGGACTGCAGCAAAAAAAGACGAATGCTTCTCACCGGCGATCCAAGGGAGCAAAGAGCTCAAAAACATGATGATTAGCGAGCGTGTGGACGCGGCTGCCGAAAGAACAGGCACAGCCACCTGTACACACTCCTCTTACCTTTTCCGTTTAAATGAGTCCTGATCAGGTAAAAGACGAACAAACCAACGATCAACGCGACAACAGCACCGAATATGATGGTCAAATACTGTGTGCCCGCCTGGATGGGAGCCATGGCGGTAGATGTAGTAGGGCCCGGATCTGAAACGATTTAATCACAGGTTGAAAGCTCCGCGGCAGCTGCGCCAACATTCCGGACGTGCTGTTCAAAATTCGACGCATGCAAAGATCGTGGTTCGCAACCAGCGTTTTTCTCGCAAGTACTTCACCGGGCAAAACGGCCAGCGCCCTGACGACAGGAACAACAACAGCTATTAGTTTTACTGGAGCGATTGAAAACGTTACATTTTGCAAATGAGCGACACACTTTACCATCGACAGCTCAAGAGCTACAAGCTGAGATACGCTGCATAAAAATCTGCTTCATGGCAGATTTCTTGAACGTATCATCACAAACACGGCCAAGTACTGGTTGCACTTAGCATTTGACAGTATCGCAGCAAGCAAACACCACCCATGCAAGATGAACACCTAACTTCTTTTGTATTTGGTTAGTACAGCAACTGATGGCTTGAGGTGAATTTATCATTTAGAATCTTGCGGTTCAAAAAATTATGCGTACTATAGGGACTACATGCTTGCTTTGACCTTACTGTAACATCGCGACATAGCACATGCATTTACACCCGTAACTGTCGTTTGAAGCTTGTCATCATCGCTTGACAACGGTTAATAGCGCTCTTCAGTTCAACTAAGTAGAAGCACACCTTCAAGCACAGTTAGCCACTTGGAAATATACGATATGCCGATGGAGTTTCCAGCCAGGCAGGTATACTCTCCAGCGTCTTCTAGGGTGACGTTCTTCAAGGTCAAGGTTTGCAAATCATCGTCAGTCGAGTTCACACCGGCTTTCTGTATTTCCACCAAGTCATGCAAATTAGCATGCACGTAGATAAAATACGGCGAAACACCCATTAGTGGTAAGTAGAAGCAATGTCATATTTATTTCCACAAAGCGGAATAGTATCTTGTATGGATACACAAGGCGTGTGTTAAAATGTTCGAAGATTGTAAATCGTTCCGGTAGGATCAAAGGCATAGAAAAACACCAATAGCCACCAATCAAGCCAAGACCTGGTGTGTAGACTGCACTACGTTTCTCGTCCCTTTCTGCCACATGTAATCTATCAACTGTTCGCAACATAACCTGCATACCCACCACCAACGGGAACGTCATCTACATACACTGAAAGTACACTCCACAAATTTTCTTTACGAGGGCGTGAGTGCTTCGCACAACATGCCTGCACCACAAGCTGCACTACGAACAAAAGCTTTTTCACTCTTAATATGCTGGAAACCAATACCATGCCTGCGCCTCACCTCTTTCCTCGTCGGCGTTACTTCACTCTGAGACATCAAAAGCTGCAGTATTAAGATCATAAATCTACATCTTACAATTAGAGCACGGCTCACTGCCCTAGATTTAAACGTTTAATGTTCATCTTAATGTTCGTTTAATGTTCAGCGCGACATTCTCCCACCGATGCACAGCATCATAACAAATCTTGTCTTTCAAGCAGCATGCTCACCGCTTATCGCGTATAAAGAAACAATTACAATCTTTATATCTTGACGAGCACCCCTAAGCCAGTCACAAACACGGAAGCACGTGCAGCGACCAGCAAGCTACCTTCCAAAATCCGCAACCAGGCCGAGTGATTGGTGGCGCCAACGAAGTTGGACGCACTACAAGTGTAAACTCCTTCGTCTTCCTTGGTAACGTTTTTAAGCCGCAATGTCTTAATGTCGGTCTCATTTACGCCAGATTTCTGGAGATAAAAGGGTTACCACACAAGAAGTATGTAGACTTGCGTTTAGAAAGCCACTTACCTTGCGTTTAAACATCATCCAATTACAAATACTGGAAAAAAGTTAGCAATGATATGGAAATAAAAGAGCGAAGGGCTGTGGTTAAATCAAGGGCCACACCCAACCTAATAAGGCAAACACATGGCAAATTTAGGCTTAAGCTAATAGCCTATCACCGCAAAATACAAATTTAAGAATGAGAAGAAAAACCTTTCCTTCATTAAAGTTTCAGGATCAAATATTATTGAAACTTAGCTGCTTCAAACGATCTGCAACGTGGAAATATGTCCCACGCTGTTTACACATACCAACACAAACATATAAATAACATCA
>Ga0210059_1011025_pt1 | contig 13877 bp, 8 predicted proteins | sample Ectturendosymbi2_FD_188042 | JGI IMG/M metagenome (GOLD analysis project Ga0210059, IMG submission 188042) | Ecteinascidia turbinata endosymbiont from Florida, USA - Sample 2 (SPAdes) (version 2) | ecosystem: Host-associated > Tunicates > Ascidians > Unclassified | place: Key West, Florida... | reverse complement strand
AAAGTCTATTTCTGTTTTCAGTAATGTACATGCAATTTTGCAATTATGTGATTAGAGTCCAGTTCTGGTGCAAAGGATTAAGGAAAGACAGAAGTTTAAAGGCTAGGAATTTGTGTGGACAGCGAGTGAATCTCTACAAGCGAGGTCATCCCAAGCCGATTGTGTTTCCTTTCGTTGTGGGGATAAATCATAAAGTGCGGACCAGGCGTCAGTTGCGTTGATTACTTCCCTATGAGGCAACGTGAGAGGGAAGCAACCTGTTGACAAGGCCCTGGCAGGCAAAGGACAATGATAGGAAACATGGCAAAGACAAGTCTGCGGCAGAACGGTGGCCAAGGCCTCCATGTCAGATTGGCAGGGATGCTTGTGACCAACTGTCTTTTCCAAAAGTCACATTGCTTATTTTTTCCTTGTTTATTTTTATTGCGGTGTTCAACGCCTTAAGTTCCTCTTTGCAATTGAAGTATGGGGCACTACGCAACAAATATGTGAGTTTAGGGATTGAGAGGCAGTTTTTTAAGGTGAAGAATGCTTGATGCGGTTCAGTTAGCTCAAGGTTTTCAGTAATGCTGTCAAGCACTTTGGTTTTTGCCTTTAAGTGTAGTGGGGCGGATTGCTGGTGCAGGGGAGACCCTAATACTAACAATGAATGGGGTCAGGTATAGAGAGGGATGGGAATTGGTCTTGAAAGAGCTTGCTTGTTTGGGACATGTTGATGTCTGTGTGATTGATGAGGAGTAGCTCACAATTAGAATTATTAATCTCTAGGCCAATCGCGGATAAACCATCTCTAATCATACTAGCAGTGGTGAGCACCGTCTGTGGTTCTCCACCAATACATCCATCATCAAGGTACCAGATGTTTAGGTCAGCTTTGATCGTGGATGTTACTTCATGGATGACAAGGGCAAAGAGGGCTGGGCCAAGGGGGTCGCCTTGTTGCACACCGGTGGCCAAATCTAGACTGAAGTTTCCGTGAAAGAGGGATGTTTTTGAAGAATAACAGTCCCATATAAAGGGGTAGATTTCTGGGAGGTGTTTTTGAGCTTCTTGAAGAACGGTGTCTCGGCGTATGCTGTTGAAGGCATTTTTAACATCAAGTTTAAGGATAACTTTTTCATTGTGAGGTTGGTCCATGAAGTAACAGGTGCCTTGGACTGCAGCATCACACTCCAAGGGCGTGCCTACCCCTACTTGGGAGGGCAGGAAGAGCTCACGGAGCCTTGGGATGAAGGGTCTCAAGCAGACTTTGGCGACCAGACGTCGATAGGTGCATCCTACAGCAATGGGTCTGAGGTCTCTGCCCGCCATAGAGGAAAGGCCTGAGGTCAGTTGGTGGATGACCATATGCTAGGTAGTTGACTAGTTTCGTTAAGCTAGTGAGGAGAGAAGTGCTGGCATCGCCTGCAGTGATGGGAATGCAGTCTTTGAGATGTTGTGGCCATAGGCCCTCTGGGCCTGCCCCTGAACCATGTGGGAAGGAAGAGATTGCAGCATGTATGTGGGCTGTACTGAAGCAAATTGGTGGGGTGTTCGCATCTGGGGGTGGGGGATGGGGATAGCTTAAGGTCATCAGGGGCTTGGGGGTGTTTCTATTGAAGGGTGTTGAGAGATTCTTCATTGGGGTTAACAAATGAGCTATTACCAGATAAAGTTTGAAGGGCGCCTTTGATATTGAAGTCAAGATAGTTTCTGGTTTACCAGTCTTTTCATGTTTTTGGCTGGGTCATTGTGGGGTTTGCTTGGTGGTGGGGTTGCTTGTCTTGAAGAAGCTTCAGGGACAGGCAGGCCATCTGATTCAAGGTATGCGTTTAATTCTTGATATGATGGAAGAGGTCAAGAAAACCCCTTGTGATCAGGGGCCTGATGAGAGGACTGAGAGGGGGAAACATACCAGACAATGCCAATCAAGTGGTGAGCTTGAAGAAATGGCTTTGTTAGTGAGTTTGCTAAGTCTTGCGGCAAAAGAAGGGTGTGCGACCTTGGGGATGCGGTGGATAGGGTGGTCCACTGATCTTAGGGATTGAATATAAGTGCCAAAGGAAATGGGGTCAATCAGAGGGGTGCTCATAGTTGTTTTTTTTCAGGGATGTGGTGGGTTGAGGACGGGGTCGCAGGTGTTGCAGTACCAACGAGGAAGTGCTTTAGCATGTTTTCTTGTAATTTTCACGCAAGAGAGGTGGAAGGACCAATTACACTGTAAACATTGAATTGTCTTCTTCCTCCTTGAGCCTGTTTGGCTATGACAGTGGTAACATTGGTCTTGAGAGCTACTAGCCTGTTGCTTGTCTATTGACAAGCGTTGGCTACAGTAAAAGGGTACAGATTCAAACTCAACGCCATCATCACCGGCAGACATCCCAGCACAACAGTGTGGGAGCCATTGCTCACAGGAACTGCATTCAATTACTGCTGTTTCTTTGGGTTTATCACATGAACTGTATTTGCTATTTTGTCCAAGCATTGCAAAGTATGAAGCAGATCGTTCATAATTTCACAAGATCAGTAGGGTCCACTACTGGTGTCGTTGCATCCATAATGGTGACACCGGTGTTTAAACAAATAGCTTATTTGTACTACACACCATGCACTTCAGCACTTAGAAAACCTTATTCAACTAGAAAGCCTAAGGTATCTCTGAAACTTATTCAAATAGAATACTAAGTTAAAAATATAAAATAAATAAAATGATAAAATAATACAAAAAATAAAAGTAGTAAATAATTAAAAAAAATAGAATTATTCAAATAGAATAATGAGTGCTAAGTTCTTATTAATATTACTTGATAATTTTTTTTGTTCACTGGCAAAATGTTGCTGAAACAAGCATTTTGGGCTGAAATATGTTTACAGAGAGATGCCATAGGAGTAAACATGTGCAAAGAGCTGGCTGATTTTGCTCAATGCATCTTGTGCATAGTACTGTACTTTACTGTAGAAAAAGAATTAGTATTAAGCCAGATAAACGTTGTAGAGTCAAAGTTGAGAAACAGAATGAGTGCAGAACTGTTTAATACAATTTGGACTATCTGGGCTGGAGTGAAAGACAAATATGCTATGATCATGAGATTCCAAAAACTGAGATAAGTCTTTTTTGTACTAGTGTGTTACATGGTGAAAACAATACCACTGAAAATTGTGTTGCTGTAGATGAACTGAGACTTGTTTTGTAGAATAAGCATCTAATTTGCATAGTTTGCTTTTATTATGTTGATATTTTTTTTCAAATTGTTGTAGTTATAATGTGTTTTTTTCTGCATCAGTTTGGTTGATTCTGGTCATTTTTATGTTCATCTTTTAAGGAAACGAAGATGGTAACACTGCCTGAAAAGCTACGGTGATCATTTGGGTACAGGTACAGTCCATATTAAAAACACTATATAGTTCAGATTAAAAACACTATGGTCCAGGTTAAAAAACAGTGTAGTCTGGTTTAAATTAAAACAGTATGGTTCAGATTAAAAACATTGCATAGACCAAATTAAAAACATTTACAGTTTATATTAAAAACAATACAGTCCAAATTAAAGACAGTAGTTCCAACCAGGGTTGCAGAGTTGGAGGTTTTTGGGTGGAGTCGGATTTCTAACAACAGTGGGAGTCAGAGTCGGATTTTTATGTCCCACTCTGACTCCAGATGACCAATTGGATCATTTTTTACATTACACTCCTAAATTGGGAATTCCTGTTGAAATGGTACAATTTCTTTTGAAACTCTTGTTGATGAAACAGGTTCCTTGCTGTCCACCACAATTTCCATATATTTTAACAGCCATATTTTCATTCCTTTTATGTTAAGGAATCAAGAGTCGGACATTTTGGAAAGGTCAGATATTTTACCTCCGACTCCGCAACCCTGGTTCCAACTGAAAATAGTGTAGTTCAAATTAAAAACAGTACAGTTCAGTTCAGATTAAAAACAGTATAGTCAAGACGGAATAACAGTCTGGTCCAAATTGATACTCAGTACAGTCCAGATTAAAAACAATGGGTTGGCCTTATGATATTTAGTAAATGTGGTAGTTATACAAGATGTTGATGCTTCAATATGCTATGTGGCTGTTTAATTATTGCCATGTTACTAGTATAAATGGCAAGTGGTTAGTAGTTGCCAATACATTGGCTGGTCAACTATTGCTTCATGCTACCTTCCTTTTTATTCTGTGTTTCAGCTAGTAGTTGATTTGATACCTTTTGGTAATCATAACCTGAGTTTTTTGCAGAATGTGGAATTTTTTCATTTCTGTGGATATCTGAATCCACAGGTCATAAAAGTTCATTGTCCTTATGAAGTGGATTGGTTTTAATTAAAGGTCTATTAAAGGTAATCTATTGCAGTGTTACTGCTATTTTCTATGTAGATGTTCATTTTCTTACTCTGTTTTTTATTTTTAGAAAACAATGGCTTCAGCAGATGTTTGGCATTTGTCTGATCAAGATGAAGATGATGAATATGATGCAAGGAGAAGTGAAGAGATGATGCTGACTCCTTTTCATGAGAATGACCGTACTCAACTGTTGAACTACACTGTTGAACACAGGTGCGCTGTGTTTTGTATCAAAAGTGTGATTTAAAGCAGTTATGGCTACACTGAGAAAAGAAGATGTACTGTATTTCCTTTTGGAGTCAGTGGAGAAAAGTTTTGAATTTTGTGTTTTGAGTGTAGTACAAATCATGGGTTCACACTGACAATTGTGTGTTGCCTTTTTGATATTTCAGCAAAACAAGATAATCTTTTAATATCAGTGAGTGTCTTTTCACCTCAGAAAGTAAGTGTGTGTCACACGTTTGTTGCTGAGTAGCATTTTCTTGTGTTCATTAATGAGCAGAGGGGATCTTTTTCAAAAACAGTGGTCTTGACTTCACCATCTTTTTGAAATTCAAGAATGTCCTGTTTCATTTCACTTGATGCAGTCACACTTCAGACTCATATCAGGTTCAAACCTTTGCTGCTTTTGTTTTACTATGCTGAGGTTGTTTACTAACTTTTTAATGTCCTGTGGCTGGCTTACTTGGTTATTTCTGAAAATTCAAACCTGTATGGCCTTTAATTTGATGAAATCCGATATCAGCATGCAAAGTGACTGCAGACACTTCTTATCAGTCACTGGCTGAAGAATAAATCAAATTTTGTGCCTGTGGCACCTTTACTGCTCAGTTGGTTGTGAATCCTCAGGAATATCTCAACACCCAGTTGCATTATGCTTGAGCAAAGCGCTGGTGTGCTGTCCCCCCCTTTTTTTGCTGGTTAAGATGCAAAGTTGTGATCAGAAAATTAGCATTCTGCATGTAATTGGCATCTATTCTTCATTTCGATGCCTGTTTCTCCTCTGGGGAGGGTCGCAGGAGCAGCCGCCCCTGGGGGACTTGAAATACCTTATGTTCAAGAGCAATCTCATGTAGTTCTGTTAGCTCCACACCAACCAAAATGGACCAAGCACGATCAGAGATGTAGTCATTTCTACTTTTTCCTTGGACGATGTCTGGGCTGCTTTCCATGGGTTGCAGCGAGCAGGGTTTGTGTCACCAATTCTTTCATGGGAAACTTTGGACACATGGTCGAACCAACGTAGCTGGGTCTCTCGATTCGGAGGAGAAGTAGTTCGACACTCAGGGCTCTGCGAATTTCACAGCTGCGCACTTTGCCGCGAAGTGTCACGTCGTGAACTCATCGCAAAAATCCTATCTCTGCCGCTTGGACTTGGGATAGTGTTCTTTCAGTCATTACTCAAGATCCATGACCATAGGAGAGGATCGGAACAAAAAAAAAACGATTTAAAATCTAACAGCTTTGCGGCGTTTGAAAGCTCCCATTGTGTGAACTCCAGTAATCGGCGACCGTCAACACCATATTCCCGTAACACTCAAAAGGATCGCCGATTCGCAAAGCATCACTAATTTCTTCCACGAATTCCGTATTTCATTAGGTTTGATTCTCCTGTGCAGCATTGTTTTAACTTTAACTGGCTGAGGTGGTGTGCAAGAAACCCATTCCTACACATTCCATTCTCGCTTAAATGACAAAACATACATTTCTACACTCGCATAGAACCCTTTTTCCTTTTGTTATTTCATGTTTGTGATGCTTTTGACTCGTTAATTGGTTGACTGCTTAGAAGAGGGGTCGGCAACCTTTTGGTAATTGTGCGCCGACTTAAAGGTTTGAAATCATTCAGTGTGCCAACAACATTCGTATTTTTATACAAGTCAAGGTCAGTATACCTTCTGTGTGAATCATAACAAAATCGATATGTGAAACATGGAGCTTCTGCGTGCCATTAGAAGTTGCTTGGCGTGCCAAGTGCGGCACGCGTGCCGTAGGTCGCCGACCCCTGGCTTAGATTGATACAAGCGAAGAAATAAAGCTATGCGGAATCGGTAGGAACAATTCTTTATTAGAAAATTTCTCAGGGCAGACGTGGGCAAACATTTTCTATGGAGAGCCGCGTTGACAACTTAATTACTACCAGAGGCTGCATCTATAAATGAACGTTTATCTATAATCGATTTAAAAAAGTTAACAACATCATTTTGCATTAGCTAGCACAAAATGCAGGTAACAATGCTGAATGCCGATTCAGTAAAAATGCGGTTTCGAATGAATCGTGTGGAACAAAATCTCGAGAATTCTAATCTGATCGATAAAATTACTTCAACATAGACTTGAAACATGTAACTACAGTACATATGTGTGTGTGGCTGCCCTGGGGGCCTCACAAAATGCCCTCGCGGGTGGTTTGCCCACACCCTTGCCACACCCCTGCCACACCCCTGCCTCAGGGGAACACAGAAAGCAAATCCTGACAGTCAAAAGGGGTCTATCGAATCCTTTCCACTGTGCATCATGTTACCAGTTATTCTGGTTGGTTTTACAGACGAGTTGATTTTGTGACTTCCCGGACACTTCCGCAGTTTTTCTGTTAAATCACGCATTGTCATGAGGCGAGTGGAAACTCCGTTAACTCACGCATTGTCATGAGGCGAGTGGAAGCTGCAACAGGGTTCTAGAGGCAAGGGAACAGAGATATTCTGACAGTCTTTGCAACCCCTCGCTTGAATGCGCAATGCACCACGGACGGGATGTGCGCTAAGAATAGCATCTCAATGTAAGTGGCGTGAAAAAGCAATAATAGAGTGATCTCCATTGTTGCTTGCTGCTACAGTGCGAAGCTTTGGGCGCTTGCCGTTCGGGCTTTCCTACTGCAACACAACGAAGCCCGTGCAGCGTCTAGGTTTTGATCCATCGCGATACCCAGACGAAAAGAAAGTGCAGTGGTCTTGGATGGAAACGTTGCCATTGAGCAAGGTTCCACTGAGTTAGTTTCACTCGGTGAAACCTGATGTCAGTACCAAGACGGTGTTGTTCCAAGTCAGTTAGGGCTGATTTTATCGGTGAATGGTAGTCGCATTAAGCAGTTATTGTGTATGCTTAGAGAACGAACATTCCAACAGGCAATGCTTGGAGAGCAAAGGCAAATCACGACCTGGATACGCCCTCATCCTTGAACGTAAGGCCAGTGGCCCCCGCAGGAGCGTGGGGTCTGCCAGTTGCTGTGTTTACTTTTGTTGTAAGGCCAGAGTAATGCAAGTATGTCGAGTTTCAAAAGGTCTGAAAGAACGTCAGCAAATTGTTTTAAAAATGCGTATACTTTGACGCGTTGCCATTCAAAAAAAGTTGATCCCCCAGACTGATTTTTTTGTAATTTTTAATTTTTACCATTTCGTAATTTCGTAACTATCTCGAGATGCGATTGTTAATTTTCCAGTCTGTTGGCCGCAGTATTGTTGTGTTTAATTTTGTTGTGAGGCTACATTAATGCAAGTGTGTCTAGTTTAAAACGGTCCGTAAGAGCGTCAGCAAATTGTTTGAAAACTGGTTTATTTTGACGCATTTCCATGTAAAGAAAGTTGACCGATCAGACTGATTTTTTGTGGTAATTTTTAATTTTTAACATTTCGTAATTTTTCTCTAGATGCGATTGTTAAATTCCGGTCATTACTTTTATCACTAATCTTCAAGTGTCAGCCAGTGGCTCGATTAAATTACTTACCACTTAAATTACTTTCGCGTTTTTCCGGGTGTTTTTTCAGCTAGTATAGACATCCACGACATCCAGATTCACTATCATTTCTTAATTTTTTTTCTGAGTGTTGGCTAGTGGCCCCCCACGTCGTCCAGTGGGTCCCCTTCAGCTAAATTTTGTCCCCCATGGCTTAAACCTCGAGTTAAGCCATTGTCCAAATCGTATTATCGTCGGCACCTCCGCTCCTTCAGCAGCTTCTTTTGACGGTGGTGGTTGCTTCACGTTTTGAAACAAAGTTGTGTCAACAATCAACATCTGTGAAATAGCGTAACGTCTTTCTCTTTCATGCATTTCAGAACGAGTTCTACCGCCCTTAGCAAACATCAGCGTCACGTACGTTTGAGCCGTTGCGCTTTCTTGAGTTCAGTGAAAGCAATGGACTCCGAAGACTTGCTATGTTTGCCTTCTAGCGAAAAGAGCAGTCATAGGTTGGGATATTTCAGGATTGGTTTCTTTGTTTTGACGAAGGCTCCGTTGCCAAAGCAGGAATCTAAAACTTTGCTCCCTGTCGTTCTGCTTGAAGATGATGAAGGAAAAAGGATTTTTATTAGTTGTAGCCTCAGGTGGCGTTGTGTGTATGGAATTAATAAGCAGTGCTAAACGTTTGAAAAACAGAAAAAGCAGAACAAAATTATAACGACGGTTAGCAAATTGAAACGCAGTGCTATTCAAGACGATTTCAGGAGTTCTGAGCCGTTGGCATACAAGGTGCTGTGCAGTTAACGTCCTAAAATTTATTGGCAGCACGCAAGCTTTTTTTTTTTTTTATATGTGCACTGCGTTTGTTCCTAATTTTTGACGGTAACGTGAGGCATGCGTATGCCCGAGCTATGACGATTTTCACGTGGCGTGATAGCTGCTGAAACATTCAGTTCCTGTAGGAAATGCACGTAGTTCCCTAATGTGGAACAGTTCTTTTTAACATCTGTTTCGGGTCAGAAGGCACTGGGTTGCTGGAATTAGTTTTGCTCGTAGGCGTCTGTCGGTTCGTTAGATCATGGCTGTTAGAAACAGATTTTTCAGGTGAGCCAGTCGTTATTGTTGCTTCGAGTCGACCGAGTAAGTTTGAGGCATGGTGGCCAGATAACATGTTTCTCTTCTGTTAAGTGTGCATGGTTGTAGCTGCTATTAACGTGTTGTTGTTAATTGTTCACACTGGTTCTGACCATCGCACAATCACATTGATTTTCAGGTCGCGATCTTGATGATGCGGTTGTCCGTAGACACAGTTTCGATGCAATATTTTGTTTAGAGCTGTGAATTACAACTGGTTGTGTACTTACTGCATCAGGGCAACTGGTGCAGTCATAGGTTTAGGGGCAGGCAAATTTTTGGGGGTGCGAAGAATTTTTGCCCAAATATCCGCAAACTTGCCCGAAAAAGATCCAAAGATAATGACCTCCAAAAAAAGAAACGACTGCATTTCACTGGGCGCAAGGCAGTTCAAGCATCATTTTTGCTCAAATTGCACCCAAGCCTGCCCAAATTTATCCTAACTTGAAACATGATCTCCCGAAAACAACTAAATGAAAACAGGATCTCCAAAAAATGAATAAAGAAAAGTCTTCACTTTCATTGCCATTTTTGCAAAATAAACGCACATACAGCGATTTTGCGAAGGTTTGCACATGTTTTGCCAAAATTTCTTCACATTTTGTCGGGATTTTCACCAATTCAAAACTTTTGGGGGTGCGGATGCACCCCCCCTCCTACACCAGTGGACACAGCCTTTAGACGTATACGTAGTTGTGTTCCGTACTTCAGTAAATCGTGGGACGCTCAATTGCCTGTTTAATCTGTTCAGATTGAGAGCTGTCACCAATCAAGGAACTGGATCACACCGTACAATGCAAGTTTTTAGTTATGTGCAATTATTTTCAGAAATCCACGCCAAAATGTGGCTCACTCCTCCGCTTATCATCATGCGAGAGATGAAAAAAAGTACAAATACTCTCTCGTTTCCATTCTTGTGGTCGGAGTGGTTCTGCTGATGATGATCAACATTGGCCTGGGCTTGCGAAAATGCGATAGTGAGTTAAAATTCTACTTCATCTATTGTGAAATGTAATGTGATGGTATAGACCAGAGGTTCCCAACCTGGGGTACATGTACCCCTAGGGGTACATTTGCCTATCCGAAGGGGTACATTTGAGGTTAGCAATAGAAGAGAAATGTATATTTACATATCTTTTATTTCCAGATGTTCATACATATATCAGCAAATATTACTTTGAAAAGCAGTTATATGCTTATTTTTAAATATATCTGCGATAAATCATGACAAAAAATTTTGTCATAAGAAATTTTAGGGGTACATGTTCATCCGTCGAAATGCTGAAGGGGTACATGGCAAGAGAAAGGTTGGGAACTCCTGGTATAGACGATAAGGTTTTACGACAATAGTAGTTGGGTGGTTCAAATACCGTTACAAAGGCTCGATTTTGACAAACGTATATTCTTCCGGAGATTCGGAAAAGCTGTTTTCAGAAGCTGCCAATCTACAATGCCCACTCGATGGTTGCTATTCAAACAGACGTAGTTAAATCCACTGCTTCACAGCGACTCTTGTTGAATGTTCCGGTTGCTTCAAAGCAAAGCGCATAGCGCAGCGTTGAAGTCGCAATTTTTACATTGATAACTCCTGTGATTTGAGTCATCGCTCTGCGCTTGAAATGATGGCTGGCGAAAATTACAAATTCAGCCTCAGACTTATCTGTGAAAGTTTGTTTTTATCCACTCTACAACACAGAACTACTCGTCACTTAGCTTGTTTTGTTTGTTTTCTCAGCTAATTGTTATTGCCCATACAAACGCGGTATATTTGCGTTGAGTCGCAATGTCGTTACGCTGTTATGTTAGGGAGTTAAATTTGTCAAGCTTCGAAATCTATCGCACCTATTTTGTGCCAAATATCTTTCGGAAATGTGATAGAAATATTCTTTAAAAAGGTAATCTGGAATAAAGAACTGACGAAATCGTCGGAAAAAAGGAAAAGTAGGATATTATGTAAATCTAGCAGTTAATTAGAGCGCTATATGTAGTTACACAACGGTCAGTACGAATCCTTGTCTCTGTTGTACCGCCGGTGCTTTTAAACGCTTTTGCAGTGAACAGCCAGAAGCATTCTGATCAAACTCGCAAGTTTTTTCTTCCTGTTTATGAGTCAATACATATCTTATTTTTTACTAAGCAGCTGATTTCAAGCTATTTCCTCGATTTCCCCTCTTTTGCATATTTTCTATGTTGTCATTTCCGTCAAGAGTTATCTGCACCATGTGTGAAGCTCAGGTCAAGATACTTTAGCTGCCCTGCAGCCAGCCGGCAACTTGTTCCGCGTATTCTAAGTTTTCGAAACAACGTGCTTGCCATCCATTACATATATCTCGTGACAGCTTCGGGGCCCTTCTGCAAAATGAGCACCTGTTAATGAGGGTCGTTTACGGTATGGATTGTAAGTAAGCGGTGTAGTAGCTTTGCTGGAAGAAGTTAGTCTATAACATTAGCTTGTCGAACTCAAAGAAAACTGCAAATTCTCGTTGCTTAATCTTCGTAATGCCTTTCGACAAACGAAACGAAATGCTTCGAAAAAAAGCCTTCTTGCTGTGAGCAACCTGCAGTTGCACCTCACCAATCGTTTCAACAAAGTCGCCACCGAAGCAGCAGCAGCAGCTTTAATTTCAAGTTGTCAACTACCTTGTTCAAGCCAGCTTGTAATGCAGATTCTCTTTCGAACCATTGCGGGAGTGCTTCTCGCCACAACCAACGTCGTACCTGTACAGCGTACCTGCCTGTACTGATACTAAACCGCTGATATATTGAAACCAAAAACGGTGTCGGTCCCAGCACTATCCATTGCCTCTGAGGTCGCTTGCCGGATGCAACGAGAAACGCTGGTTGTACCCTTTGATGGAACCGTGTAGTTGCTGGAAACCTCACCATTGGCTGTGGCTGCCTCACCATTACATATTTGTGAATGCCGGTAGCATCAGATTATGCGACGCCCACCCATGTGTCATTAATTCGAACATGCGTTTGACAACATCGTTTCACACCGTACCGTAGACTGGGCATGTGTACTGCCTATGGGCTTAAAGGATTGTTCGTTCCAAATTATATCTGTTGGTTATGAATTTGTCTGACCTAGGCAAAAGTGCTGCAGAAATTCTGTTCTGCGCGCAATTTCAATATTGGTGTAGACTGTAGTGTATCAATTGAAGTGCTTCGGCTCGAGCACGTAGTACGACAAGTAAGTAGTGAAATGCAGTAATGTTACAGCAGCTGCATTAGTGAAGGAACAAATGAAGCGCGTATTGGGCGAATAATCTTGGAAATCACTTGTTTTTGCAGCTGACACTGCCCTCGCTTCGTCACACGCAAAGACCACGGTGAAGCCTTCGGTATGCCGCGACCGCAAAACTGGAGTCGTGTTTCCATGGCAATCCTACAGGTAGTGTGTGAAAAACATGACTTCTGGTCGTTTTTTTTGGCATTCTCCTTAGCAAGCAATAACTCGCAAAACTTATAAAGGCAGTGGGTTTAAGATTTCATGACGTAATATTGTTACTGCATGTGAAATGAAGAGAAAATGATCGTGTCTTGATTTAACACTGCATACAGGTGTGACGGCCGAAATACGCAAAGTGTAATCTCATGTATAATTCTAAACGCAATGTGCGAGAAAACTTTCAAACTCTGTCCCAATAGACCCCCTTCCTTCGACCCTTTGCTTAAACGTTAAACGCGCATTTGCAGTTTGCACTGCAATTCTGAACCCTTTGTTTTTCCATCACCGACTAATTACCGGTGAATGGAGTAAAAAAATAAACGTCCTCCCCACCAACTTTGAAATGGGGACGATTTTTGCGGCAAGGTTTCGTCTACAGGTGCAAACGGTTGCGTTACACTTGCGCAAAGCAGTTCGTCAGGACAACGCTTTGTTTTATTAGACATTTTATCTTCTTTAACTGGTACCAGGAATACGTCTCCACAAAGACGAAGCAGTCAAATTAAATCAAGCAATTTGTTTCAATAGGAAATCGAAACCGAAAACATTTATGCATTCAGGACTGAGGATGCGGTTCCTAGAATCGATTTCCCATCAAAAACAATTTGCTGATTAATTTGACTGCGTCGCTGTTGTTGAGACTTATGTGCTAGTGCGAATCATCGCAAAGTGATGAAAGCAGAGCCCACTCGGCAGATTCGTCGAAAGCTTGCAGCAATCCCAGAGCCTTCGATTCATAACTGGTACCGGATTGCAAACGGTACAGAAGAATGAAATAGTTGCCAGTCGGTGAAATTGATAATAATCGCAGCGACAGTCCGTCCTTGCACAGTTGCCGATGTGGAAATCGCTTCACGGTCGCGGATCCCTTTCTTTTTGCAAAAAAAAACATTCTATTTTATGCCTTACTGAGTGACACGAGTTTCGTTTTTGCAAACACTCGGCTGTATCAGTCTATATTAGGTTTGCAGTCTTGTCAATGAGGCGATATCGAAAATGGAGAGACACACGAGCGTTTATAGGACTCGACTGGCATACGTTTGGTAGATAAATGTGAGTAACTCAACGCTGTGACAAGATAGTTCTTAAGGACTTCATTGCACTGCACTTGTGAGGTGACCAGTGTCAACCTGACTGGGTGTGGGTCGCCATGCAGCGGTTACTTGGGAGTGCGGCAAGTTTCAACTGGAACTCCACGGCAGCCAGAAACGATCGCCTTCGCCGTAGTGAACCAATATTTGGGACGGTTCATAATTGTTATAGCGATAGCTGGACGTTTATTGAGAAC
>Ga0210059_1011024_pt1 | contig 13878 bp, 8 predicted proteins | sample Ectturendosymbi2_FD_188042 | JGI IMG/M metagenome (GOLD analysis project Ga0210059, IMG submission 188042) | Ecteinascidia turbinata endosymbiont from Florida, USA - Sample 2 (SPAdes) (version 2) | ecosystem: Host-associated > Tunicates > Ascidians > Unclassified | place: Key West, Florida... | reverse complement strand
CAATAATGATTCAAACTCCCGACAATGTCACTAGGGTTCAAGAGTCAGTCGGTCGGAGTCCGAGCAAATCTCTGCGACGAAGGAGCCAAGGAGCATGTACTCTAGGACTCTTGTTGACATATTATTTCTGATTTGAGGACAAACAGTTGCAGATTTTAAAATGTTATCTTTTCACCTTTCAATAAATGTAATCATCATTGTGGTATCATTTAAAATCCTGGATTTGTGCCCAATCGCTTTGTTTCAACAATTGTGAAACACCCTGTATACTCAGGGCTTTACTACAGTTTTGAAAATATTATTTTGTAGTTTGCTGACAATTCCCACATGAAGATGAATTTCTTATTTGGTTAAAAACATCAAGAGCCACTAGTTTAGTGTTGTACCAAGATGTTTGTGCTTTTACGAGCAGATCTACGTCTTAAATGTTATATGACAAATAATTCTGGCAGATACATTTAAAATTGCAGTGCGAATGAAAGCAAGAAGAAGAAGATGGTGCTATTAAACAGAAACACACCAATTGCTAATTTATCAAAGATGAATTAACATTATGTGCTTCTTGTTCAAGCCTGCTTGAATGTTTTGTGCTGCATAAGGTCATACTTAAGTGATGATAAAAATGTTTTATTGCCTCTGAAAGTTAACTTGGAAACATAATGCATTACTCATAAGAGATTTACAGTGCAGAATAGGCCTCATCCAAACCAGCATTGTGAAATACACATGGTTTTGTATGATCAAATGAACATTAACTGAATCAGTTTATCCCAAAATTTTGGTTCTATCATTTTATCCATGTTGGCAACACCAGCTAACCAATTAACTTTGTAGAACAAAGGTTTATGTTTTTTGTTGACTGATGACTAAGCCAATGTGGGTTTACATTGGAATATTTGAAATGGTTATCAACATACAATTTTAGGGCTTAACAGTTTGTTTAAAAGAGCAGGTCAATGCTATGCACATGCTAGCAACAAACTGAGTGATGAAGCTCAGGTCAGCTCTACAGAATTCTTGATTTCAACTTCTATTATCAAGATACCCAACTCTTCATCACTGAACAATTCTTCACATGCCATGCTAGTTGAACACATCCAATAAGAAACTGCTGGCTATTTGTATAACTAACTTCATGCCAAATATAATATCCTGCAAGGTAAGCATCAGCACTTTGAATGATCAATATCGAAGTATTAGAAATATTTTGAGGAAAGAGGTGCAACACTATTCAACACGTATGTAGAAATATAAAGTGTTTACAGATTTAAGCACACTTAATCAGTAAGTTATCACAATATCAAGTTTGTGGGAAGTATGTACATACTAAATTATGACTTGTTAAAGGCTTCAAATGTGATCACTTGAAATAACCAGCAAATCTACACACTCCACCAAACAAAACCAGGCAAGATTTAAGTCTACATGCATTGAATATTTTATATCTTTGGTTCAATGGTATGCCTGCTAGACTTACTGCAGGCATGAAAAAACTATTCAAGTTGTTGTTAATGTGGAATACACAAAAGTCAACCTGCATTCACATTTTTGAGGTCAGCAGATGAAAAATTTCCCTCTTCAACGAATCTGTATTTCTATCGGGCATAGGCTTACATGTTTGAAGCAAATATTTGAAAGCTTTTTTCTGTGATCTGGTACTAGTTACCACCTTTTTCCTGAGCTCTCATGCATTGCAAACCAAAAAAAGACAACGCAAAGTTAGGCTAGCCTAAATGTGCAGTAAACTTCTTTCTAGCTGAGCTGACAACCTGCAAAACAGAAAAATAACTGAAACAATTTTTGTTCACTTTCACTTGGAAGATCATTTATTAGTTTGCCATTATATAACTGAGTTTGTGTGTAGCCTAACCTAAATAAAAATTATTAGACTACAGTGAATATAATAGGGACACTGTCATACAGTGCAAGTGCGATCACACAGTTAATTCAAAGAGTAATACAAGGAAACAACATGGAATAAGTAGCCTACTGCAGAAACATGCTGATAACCACTTCAAACAAGCAGGCTACTACACAAAATAACATCCTGGACCCAGAAAGTTAAGGCCTACAGCAAAAAACAAGCAAAGTTGAAGGAGGTCCACGATTTTATCGCCCCAGGAGTGAAACTGAAAGAAGTACATGAAACGAAGCCATATGAAACACTAAGGTAAGGCTATTGCTAAGCTAGCACTAACCTAACAATAACCCCCAAACCTACCCCTAAAACAGAAGTTTGGAAAGTTTTTAAAAAAGTAAAGAAAAAGTGACCCCATGAAATGAAACGTGCAAGCAGTCTCTATTACAAAAGTGCAAGACGCCAAGATGAGAGGCAAACCCGAAACCAATAGCATGGCAGACTTGAAACCTTTTCGTTAGGCTGCCAGGTCAACACCGATTCAGTGACAAACTGACCGTTTTATTCCAAATGTGTCATGTAGGGCAGATGAATAGTCACTGCCTTTTTTTAAAGGTAAATTCTAGCAATTTTCTTCATAACTGAATGGCAACCCTGCTTGTCTCTGAAAACCACTGGGTTGCCAAAAGCTAAAGGTGCTGTGAGGCTGTTAAAGCCCTCTGGGGACAGAAAGTCAATGTTGTTCACTTGTTGCTGCTGCAATTAACCACAACAATGTGTGAGTAGAAAAAAAAAGAGAAGGAATAGAAAATTATTAAGAGAAATTGCAAGTGAAGGAAACATACATACGGGCACGGCTGGCCGTAGCAAATGTGGGGCCCGATTGGAAGCACTTTTGCAGGGACCAATCAGTGCTGTGTTAACAAAATTGACGGGTCATCAAGTCGTAAAGATAGAAATTGGTCTATCGAGTGTAGACGCACGACGCCTCAAATTGAGATGTCCATTTGTGCCTGCCGCACAACAACTCAACAGTTTTTCTGACAACAACAGCATGTGTGTGGCGCATTGGGCGTATCTCCAATGGAATGTGGAGCAGGTCAACAACCCCACAAGACTCTGCATTTTCATTCCAGACACGGGTGCAGGCCCTCCTGGAATGACCCTCCCAAGAAGAGCTTGGGTCTGGCTTATCTGCCTCCGCACCGGTGTTGGACGTTGCTGCTCCTTGAACAAATGGGGTATGGTCTCCTCTGCGACCTATGAGTGTGGCGCAAAAGAACAAACCTTCACCATGTTGTCCTCCATTGTCCAATCCCTGAACCTCCTCACGGACTGCTTGGCCTGAAGGTTCTAGAGGATGAGACAACCGAATGGCTGCTAATCTCCTGCCCTGAAATCTAGTGCAGCCAAATAGTGGATAGAAGAAACACATGCTCAAAAGAAGAAGAATAGAAATTGGTGATGTGAAAAAGGGGTGACGCAAAGCTTATGAGGTCTGTGGGCGTGCCCCATAGCTTCACCTCTCCAGCAGAGACTTCAATGCTGTTGCACCCAAAAAATCCATGAGTTACTACACTCAATACCCTCAGACAGGAGGTATTGGGTAGGGTATAGTGCGAGTGCACATGCAGAGGTAAAAATTTGCAGTAGAAGCAAAAGATTCTATTTTTCCAAGCCGAGCACACCAGCCATGGCGAGTTACAGCTTCACCATTTGGCCAACATGCTTCAATAATTTTATTTGCGTTCAAAAACTTTCACTGAAACGCCCTATCGGTCCCCACCCATAAGGATGTTTGGGACACCAGCATAGGCCCAATGGGACATGAACTAAGTATGATTGTATAAAGGAACCAAACTTACTGATGCAGCATTTTTTGCTTGTATATTTTAAGATATCAATGAAATGCAAATATACCGCATTTTGTTTCATGTTCACAAAATTCAATAAAATTTGATTCTTGTTTGTGAGTCATTTTGCATGTTTCATTAAAAATAATGTTAGATATGATCTCTGTTTATGCTGCATGAGGTTAATGCCAATAATTCCACCAAAAATACTAACATTGACTAGAATGCAAGTGTTTAACAAAGAGGTTCACATTCCATACTGTGAAAGTGTCAAATGAAAGTCCAAATTCCAGACAAACGTTTAGTTGTTGAGTATGATACAAAACTTCAACCACATCACTAAGTTATGTCATCTTTTCCTGGAAATAAGAATCTTTTTGTGTTTGCTGGTCTCTTCACCTCCACTTTCTTTTGGTCCATGAAGTATCTGTGCAACGAAATTTTGGTGCCTGTTTTTCTCAGAATGAACTTTTTGCTACAGCATACAAACCGGCGTTTAATTAATCTTGTTCAGTTATTTGAACTCATTTCTTCTTTGACAAAGTTTTCTGGTTTAGACAAAATGACACCTAAAACAAAAGGACAGATGATATGTTTGATCATTCCAAAACAACTCTTCTAGAGAAACCTAGATTTACTTCCGTTGTGGCCATTCCATATTTTGAACTGCTCTCTAGACTACTTTTCTTTGGTTTTTTCAAATATCTTACCATAGCGCTTTGTGGAACATCAAACTAGTAATTAATGGGCAATTTTTTTATAAAGCAACAAATGGTGTGTAATACCACATCTCAGATTTTGCTTGTTTCTACATATGTGAAAAAAAATTGATTTTCAGCTCAACAAAAAAAATTAGCAGAATCGGACGTATATTATAGGGAGGCCGGCCCTAGCAGATGCGGGGCTTAATGCAAGACCTAGGCGCAGGGCCCCTCTGACCAGTGATTTATAGATAAAGAGTGGGACATGGTGGAATGGAGATATAGCGCCCTAGCATTAGATTTGAGCACGTTTGATAATATTCGATGATTAGTGGAAATTCACCATGCGTTCAAACGAGATAATTGTTTACTAACAATGAGATTTATAAGCTATTTCCACAATTCTCAAATGCAAGGTATATCTGGCAAAAATGAACCTGTCCAAACAGCATGGCGCAGAGCCCCATAAGTGCGGGGCCCAATGCAGCTGCATCGGTTTAAGGCCGGCCCTGATTATAGGAGATATGATCATTTGAAAATCAAGCGTTTTACGGTGTCACGCATGAGCAATTTTATTGTTTTTTGCTTTTCCTTTGTTTCTATTGATAGGAAAGAGGTGAAAATTAGTATTCCACCATTTTTAGGGTCAAGGAATTCGAAAATGCAACTTTTAAAATGGTGATAACTAAACAAATAGGTTTAAATCTGATTTTAAAATATTTTAGGTCACTGACCACTTGGTGACGCCCCATGAATGCTAATGAGTAAAATCAAAAATTTTTTTTGAAAAAATGATCTGCATGGATGCTTCAATTCAGTAAATATAAAAAAAATTAGGCCCAGCTAGATACAAGGCTGCTCTTGGTCTCAAATATTGCTTGTATATTTTCTAATTGTATTTTGACATTACAAGAGACAGACTTGTCAAGATAAAGAAACTGCAAAAATACAGTTTTTCTTGCTTGAAACAACGTTAAATTTGGTTTAAAGAAAACATATAGGCCATACAGTATACACATATGTATTTTTCTTGCTGAAACAGGCTCTAATCTAACACAGAATTTACCAACAACTAAATTATTTGGTTATCTTTGCTCCTTAAACAATCATGTCTGGTAGTCTGGAAAAGAAACGGTTAGTGGCCAGTATGCCAGGTGACAAGCAGTAGTTAAACTCTGAAATCAGGAATAAACGAATGTAAGAGCTTCCTTTCCTAGATATGTACTGAAAATTGTTTCAATTTATTACAGGCCCTTGTATTAATCTGCAATTTTTAATTGTCAACATGAATCAACAAGCATATTATTTGACGTAGAAAGGGGTAACTGTTACATCACATTGCACAACAGTTGTTTGAGGTACTGTGTGACATAACAATTACTTATCATGTATTTACAATTTTTGGCAATTCAAAAGTTTATTACATCACAACAAAAGGTAAGCATTCAAAATTAGTTCAGTAGAGGTCTGGCAGTTGTTAGTTTTGTAAAATCCAAGCAACTGATCTACTGTTGTTCCTTTTATCTTAATAAGGTGGATACCAATGATCCTAAGGCAGATACTCAGTTACTGGTATCACAAATATGTATACTTTCACAGGGTTTGTCTATTGATATTATTTGTGGAAATGCTAAGAATGAGTGAGAAATGCTATTTCGGAAAGCTACGAAAAGAAGACTGCAATGACCTTGAACAGAAGGATATTAATGAAAAAGAGGTGAAGCTTGTGAACGAACTGTCTGAAAATGATCAAGAATTGGTATGGTGGAGATCAGGGTTGGAAAAAGCTGATGATGCTGTGATTTGTTTGCACTTGGAAATCGATTGTTGAACAATTTTTCAATGATAAATGTCATGAAATGCTGTAACATTTTTTAGGTTCATGAACATAGAGCATCATCCAAAGCGATTCCACAGAGTAGGTGCATAATCGGGCTGGAAATGACAAAAAAAACTCAGCAAGTGCAGGTTTAAAGACGTTATTCTTGGTCAGAAGCTTTGCAGTCGGTGTTTCACCAAAGCAGGAAATGTCAGATTTAAAGAATGCAGTACTTCTGAAGATAGTGAGTCAAGTGCGTCTCCAGTAACAAAGGACCTCCGAAGTACAATTCTTATCACTGAAAAAGAAGCATGCACAGCCAACCTGGATAGCAGCTTTGCACTGCTAAACAATTCCCCACTAGCACCATTGCACTGCTAAACGATTCCCCACTAGCACCATTGCACAGCATACCCAAGTGCCAAAAATCAAAGTGTGTGAACAAGAAATGGAAAAAGTTAAAAAAAGAAACTTAACATCTCAATTTTCAGCAGCTTCTTCTAGTTTGGATGACAATGAATTTGATATATCAAACAAACATGTTGTTCTTGAATTAAGGAAAGAAGTTGATGAACTACAAAATGATAGCACATATTTTCATTGTATTGTATATATCAAAATTAAAAGCTAAGTTTCTGAGCACACTCAATTTTTCTGAGAAGAAGAGAAAAATAGCATTTCTCATTCATTCTTAGCGTTTCAACAAATAATGTCAATTACTTCTCTGCAAAGACAAACCCCTTGAAAGTATACATATTTGTGATACCAGTATCTGCCTTAGGATTAGATTATTAGTATCTACCTTATTATGACAAATGGAACAACAATAGATCAGTTGCTTGGATTTCACAAAACTAACAACTGCCAGACCTCTACTGAACTAATTTTGAATGCTTACCTTTAGTTGTGATGTAATAAACTTTTGAATTGCCAAAAATTTAATATACATGATAAGTAATTGTTGTGTCATACAGTACCTCAAACAAATGTTGTGCAGTGTGATGTAACAGTTACCCCTTTCTACATCACATAATAAGCTTGTTGATTTCTGTTGACTATTAAATATTGGAGATTGATATAAGGGCCTATAATAAATTGAAACAATTTTCAGTAAATATCTAGGAAAGGAAGCGTTTACATTCCTTTATTCCTGATTTCAGAGTTTAACCACTGCCTGTCACCTGGCATACTGGCCACTAGCCACTTCTTTTCTAGACTACCAGGCATGGTTGTTTAAGGAGCAAAGATAACCAAATAATTTAGTTGTTGGTAGATTCTGTGTTGGATTAGAGCCCATTTCAGCAAGAAAAATATATATGTGTCTACTGTATAGCCTATATGTTTTCTTTAAACCAAATTTAATGTTGTTTCAAGCAAGAAAAACTGTATTTTTGCAGTTTCTTTATCCTGACAAGTCTGTTTCTTGTAATGTCAAAATACAATTAGAAAATATGCAAGCAATATTTTAGAGGCTAGGACTAAGAGCAACCTTGTATCTAGCTAGGGCCTAATTTTCTTCATATTTACTGAATTGAAGCATCCATGCAGATCATTTTTTCAAAAAAAATTTTTGATTTTACTCACTAGCAAACATGGGGCGTCACCAAGTGGTCAGTGACCTAAAATATTTTAAAATCAAATTTAAACCTATTTGTTTAAATTTTACCAATTTTCAAAATTACATTTTCGAATTCCTTGACCCCAAAAATGGTGGAATACTAATTTTCACCTCTTTCTTATCAATAGAAACAAAGGAAAAGCAAAAAACAACAAAATTGCTCATGCGTGACACCGTAAAACACTTGATTTTCAAATGATCATATCTTTGTAATATACATCCAATTTTGCTAATTTTTTTTTGTTTAGCTGAGAACTAAATTTTCTTTCACATATGTAGAAACAAGCAAAATCTGAGATAGGGCATTACAAAACCTTTTGAAAATTTGTTGTCTTATAAAAAAATTGCCCTAATGTTAATTACTGGTCAGCTGACTATTTCCTAATAATTAATATCCATTACACTCTATGCACTAGATTTCAAGTTTGTGCTAAATATCTCTGTTCACTAACAACCTGAAGTTTTAGATACTGTTGAGATCAAATGTGTTAAATTATAGTTTGCATTTATCATATCATTGATCATGCAATGTGTGTTGCAGTATTTGTATTACAGTGGTGAGTTAAATTATTTAGTCCATAATGATAAGTTGGAAGTTGTTTGGGTTTGTATGTTGTGCCCTTTTGATAAAAACTGCTGATTCTTTCTATGTTCCTGGAGTAGCTCCTGTGGAATTTCGAAAGGATCAAGCTGTTGAAATAAAGGTATAAGCTGTGTTTTTATAATTGGATAATAAGTGTAGTTAAATAAAAATTATGCTATTTTGTTTTTCAAGACAATTGTGTTGTCATGAGCATGAAATGCATAAGTTTAATAAACAAATAGCATGAAGTGCTTTGTGTAATCACCAAATATTTAGAGGCTAATGTTTAAACAACAATAATTCTTTTTTGCAGACTCATAGTCCATATCACAGGCACAACCACACAACACAAAAGCACAAAAAATGGTCAGCTAAAGCACATTACAGAATAGGTGTTTGCATACAACCAACACTGGTAGGAGCAAAACACCAACAGCGCCCCAACTGTAACATCATTCACCCATCATAAAAAAATTAATGGGAAAGTGGCATCTTGTTGCAGCCAAATTTGGCAATTGTTATTGGCGTTGATATTTTTGCCACAAAGTGCATGATGACAATTAGTATTCCTTCTGAGGTTAGTGCTTTCTGACTTCATTCCATTAAAGTGCTATTTTAAGACAAAGTGCCTCTATTTAATTTGCAAACAAGCTAGCCGTAAACCAAAAAGCCTCACTTATAAATCTCATTGGCAGGTGAAAGAAAACTTCTTGCTTAGGTACAACACTTGTCATATATGTTGATGTGTTGTGTTGTTGTGAGTCAAGTGTAGTTTTTTAAAACTAATTCTTACTGCTGAGTCTCATTCCTACTGCTGAGTGAATGTCCATTTTTTATTTGGAGTTAAATCAGATCAGCAGCTCTGAGAAATTAAAAAGCAATGTGGGAAACAGCTACAGCAAGAAAGCTAAGCTGTGCAATCTCTAAGTTACATGGAAGTATACTAATCTTGGCACAGAAAAAAGTTACTTTTAAAACACTTTTGTACGTTGATCGGAGCTACATACCAAAATAAGCCAATTGAGCATATAGACTAAACTGAAAAGGAACTTTACACAAACATGGTAAATGAGTAGCATAAGTATATAGTGAAAACAAACAACTATGACATACTGCTCAAGATTCTTAACTACCCTTATATTATTATCAATGTTTGAGTTAAGCAAGGCAGTGTCTAAACGACCATATCCAGTTTTTACCTTGGAAAGACTAAAAAAACGCATCAAGTGAAATTGCTGACCTCTGTGAAATATGTGACCACTTCTTGTATGTCAGTTGCTTCACAGAGAAAAGGATTAAAGTGGCTATTAATTTTTTGTAATCCTGAACCCTGAGAGTAAACTTCAACACTAAACCCTAAGCAATAGGGTGGAGTAAATTTTCAAAATTGTGCAATACAAACTTTGGGGTGGTCTAAAGAGTTGGTTAAACTTTATTGATTAGAAGAATGTTCCTTTGAAATCGCAATTTGAATGTAACTTCAAAATGAACTTATTTATTCATTATCTTTGTGATTTCTGGAAAACTAGTGTAAAAACCACACCACCACCACACTGAGGTAAGGCAAAATTTTCCTCTTATCACTAATAGAAACTTGTGTCTTCCGCATCTTTTGAGCCCAAAATCAGTTTTCTATCTTACCTAGAAGTCAAGTTATGATGAATTCATAAAATTTGACCCCCACATGACCCCGAGGGTAAGGTAGCAAGCAGCTATTTGGGGTCAACCACCTATTTTAAAGTAAGTTTCAGCCATGTTTCAAACTTTTTAGACCACCCCAAAGTTTGTATTGCACAATTTTGAAAATTCACTCTACTGTACTAAGCAATAACTGTAAATGTAAAGCCCAACCATAATCCAATCCCTTAAATCTAAACCCAAGACTGCTTTTTGAAAGTTTTTAAGTTTGTACAGCAATAGCGCTTCCAGTGGTTCCTAAACTGTCATCATACAGTCTTGTGTGAGAACATGAAAAGTGTCTTGTGCAATGCCAAAAAACGAAAACAACCAAAGCGTGACTTTGAACCGGCAACCCCCTGCCCAGCAGCACTAATCACATAATGCTCGACCACATTGATGGTGGTGTGAAGTCTCTGACTTAGTTTTATATCTGTTCAGTTTCTTTACTCTTTTCAAGGCGAAAGCCACATGTAGTCATTTAGACACTACTGTTAACAAACCTAATCTGAGCTTATATATAAGAATGAGTTATTCCCTGGTCAAAGTTACGTCAAAGCAAATAAGTGAATAATTAGTGTAATTAAATTCAGAAAAATTGCTGAGATTAGTACCCATCAGTAAAAAGCCATAAGTAAAATATTTAACAAATATCAAGACAATAATGAATTGCAATGTGAGAGTTCGCAAGCCAAGTAAATTACCTAAAACCATTACTGGAAACAATTTGAAAGGCATTTTTAATAGTTTTGATTCATTGGCTAATTGTCAGGTATTGATGACAAAGCCAGGGAAAGTCTCGCACAACAAAGTTAATTGCATATATAATGTCATACTTTTTATGTGATTATCTGATATATGCATCTTTAATGATGGGAAGAGGCTACAGATCTGCTGTGCATGACATGGTTCAAATGAAACACGGAGTTTGTAATGTTACTGGCACCATCATGGTAGCATAGCAGATGCATTTACGTCTGCTGTGTGAATGGTTTTCTGTTCAGCTCTCACCTTGGCGACCTACGTTTTAGTAGTGATGTTTGCATGTTTTAATTCATGGAACCAGTTTTTCGTTACTTCTTCCAAACTTTTGTGTTCAGATTTACACTTTAGGCTTATGGTTTATGTTTTGGGTTTAAGGTTTAGGTTTAGGCAGTGGCTATAGAACTGCCTGCAGATCTTTAAATTTGAAGCCTTATTTGACCGCCTTCTGTAACATGACAGTAATGCATGGCGAGAGTGCAGTAGGCTTGGTAGAAACGAAGTAAATGTAAAAGATAAACCCTAAACCTAACCCTAAACCTAACCCTAAACCTAACCCTAAACCTAACCTTAACCCTAACCTTAACCCTAACCTTAACCCTACCCTTAATCCCAACCTTAACCCCAACCTTAATCCCAACCTTAACCTTAACCCCAACCTTAACCCCAACCTTAACCCTAACCTAACCCGAACCAAATGCTAACCTAACGCTATCGTATCCCTAACCTAACACTAACTCGTGAACGTAAAATGTACGCCTGAAAAAAGTAAAGAAAAAGAACAAAAGGAAGATCGAAAGAAAAAAAAACAAAACCAAAGTCAGAAAGGTGAGATTAGAACATTCAAACCGAAAACCTAAAGCATAGAAGGCATAGCACATAACCATTACACTATACGATCCACACGGTTTGAACAACAAAGTGACCCTTTTATTTGAATTGCGTCAGGACAGGTGGATGAATAGTCACTTCCTTAGGTTTAGGTTTACGTTTAGGTTTTAGTTTAGTCTGTTTCTACCAATCCTACTACAGACCAGTGCACACTTGTCATGCATTACTGTCACGTCATGTTACAGGCAGCAGACAAGTAAGTTTTCAAATATGAAGGTCCACAGGCAGACCTGTAGCCACTGCCTTGATGATTTGCTCATTTATCATGGATGAATGCTGTAGTTGGGAATGCGTGTCAGTTGCAAAGTTTATTATAATTGTCTGCAACTACAATTGTTTAAAATTCTTTTGAATTATTCATTATACACAATGCAATGCATTACCAACAATCATTTGAGCAGTGTTGCTTCAAATTAATGCATGTATTTTATAAACAGCACCAATGAAGTACCTCACTAATTTCTATTTTCATAGGTATTTGTTGCGTCACAACCTTAACTTTGACCCAAGCATGGAAGTTTTTTTTCATGTTGTGTAATATCATCAAAATGGCCACAGAAAAAGGTGTCTGCTGTTCATGACATATTCTTATTCAAATGGTTGTATTTTTCAATGATGTTTTTTCTCTTTTCTAGCCTGTCTCAGGAAATATGAATACATTTCAATTACCAATTTGATGCTGGAATCTATAAAATTATACTTTAACCACACAAACTTCAGTAATTGTACATTTATTCTGTGATTTTTAAAAATTTGCAATGTTTTTTGTTTCTAAAATTTTATCCATGCTTTTTATCATGTCCAATCTGATAAACCTGTTCATGTCACCTCTATTATAAATCAATTACTGACGAATGATATCAATATTTTTTGGAACCTCTTGTTGCTTGGAGGAAACATGGATTTTTTCCTTTGTCTTCCACTTAAGCAAAAGTTATGATTATGATATGTTAAATTTAGCTGAAATATTTTTCTACATCTTGCTTATTAGATCTTGATCACACATGCTTTAGTACATATGGACAAACCTTTTCACTTCATAGGGTTGTTCAACCTTTTGAATTGACCACTACAAAGTAAAGAGATCTTAAATAAAACGTTAACTTATTTTTTCAACCGCTAATTATGCTTGCATTCCAATCTTACTAGTAATGATGTTTCAGTGACCTCTTTTTGCATGACACGTGTGTTGGAGTTAATTAGCATTGCAATTTGTTTGTTTGTTCTTCTGCAGCAATAATTCCAGGTAAGCATTTGACAGTGAACTGAACAGTGGACAACATCTGATGACTTTGGTGATGTTTAATAATGTTTCAACAGTCTTATTACTCAAGTATACACGGAAAAGTTGCGAAAGTTAACCTAAGTACATGAAAATCAACATAATAGACTGAGTAGACAATCCACTCACACCAACAGATGCAAAGTGATTTGACATGCTGTTCTTACAGAAGAAACAAACAGGTGTACACTTATCAGGATACCACATAGAACACTCTGGGCAAGTAACAGCGCTAGAGGATCGAGTAACATAAATCACACCAAATCACAACAGACAGGTGATTAACACTTTGAAAACCGGTGTACGATATATTTGTACTTCGATTTCAGCCTAAAAAACAGCAGTTTTTGGTTGCCTTACCAACGCCCTAGCTCCTCCGCCAATTGCGCTAGAGAGCTGTTCAAGGGCTCAAACGGATCGGCCAGTCTAGTAGATTGCACTTAAAAAATTTTTTGGTTGGGGGTTGCGGATTTTTTGTGAGTGACGTCATAAGTGAAGTAGTTTTGGGGTCATTTTGGCTCATGTTACCTGGCCTAAGGCCCAACCGCTAGGCCAAAGTGTTTCGCTGAAGTTTTCATTGGAAACTAGGCTCAAGTCCAAGTGTTTTGAGCCTTTGATCAACTTTCTAGCATTTCTAGTTCAAAAGTTATGATCTAAAATAAACAAATTAGTTTCATAATAAATACTACGGCCAAAGCAAACGATACAACTGACATCTTGCAAACGTTTCGATAACAACTGTTATCATCTTCTGTGCATAGCAATAGAACTGCAGTGATCTTGCTGCAGGTTCTTATTGGTTATTCAGGAGAAAAGCGCTGTAAAAAAGGAAAA
>Ga0210059_1011023_pt1 | contig 13879 bp, 8 predicted proteins | sample Ectturendosymbi2_FD_188042 | JGI IMG/M metagenome (GOLD analysis project Ga0210059, IMG submission 188042) | Ecteinascidia turbinata endosymbiont from Florida, USA - Sample 2 (SPAdes) (version 2) | ecosystem: Host-associated > Tunicates > Ascidians > Unclassified | place: Key West, Florida... | reverse complement strand
CGAAAATTGACCTCAAAGGGAATGAAAATCATTATCGTAGATTCTCATTTCTCTTGCTTTTTTATTTTCTGAGAAGCATAAAAGTTAAAACAACGCAATGCCCAGCGACGGCTGACGGCAGTAAAGATGTCAGCCATTACAAGCAAAGCTTACCGAAACATGCGAGGTAGTCAGGTATATAGACTACTACAGTCATATCTTAAAGTCTCAACACCCTTTCATGTCGGCTCCTGCAGTAAGACTGGCGAAGTTTTGATGGATGATGGCATGCAAAGCCTTTCGCGAGGGTCCGGTCGTGAAAAGTAGGTTTGTTTCAATACTCAGATAAACATCCGATTTTCGATACGAAGATCTTTGGAACCGTTGCATGTTGCCTTCCGAACAAACTTCAGATCTCGCTATTTTTGTCGAATGCCGTGTCTGGAAACGCCCGTTTGAGATGTTGAGGTGTTGCCCTCAGCACGGTTCTAACGACGCAGCATTGGGTCACATGTATTTATAAGTGCTTTAAATATTTTAAGGAAAATAAGCGTGCTGTTTCTGGCCTGATGTTGCTTCACGTTAGTGAAAACAACAGTTTGCAGCAAATAACTCAATTTGCGCATTGCAAGTTTCGAGCTTCCCATTAGTATCACGCATGAAACCATGCAACTGGCTTGATAGGACCACCCGTGCCAGAAGCCCTGGATTATCCCAGGAGAAAGGTCTCCTTTCTTTTTGACAAACGTACTGTTGTGACGCTGCCTGCCGAGTCTCGAGGTTACCTGCTGCGAGCCGGTCGATATTCTGTTGCATCGAGCATGATTATGAAAAGCCACAGCTCTTTCGCATTCGGTTTATAAGTGTAACTGCTGGTTAGAAATGCAGTGCGCGTTATCGGCAGAAGTGGTCGTTCGTTCGTTTATCGACACGACTCGCTATCTGCACGAATTTGTCAAGTCCTTATAAGGTGAGTTAAATGGCATTGCTACAAAACTACAACATACAAACTAAGCACATGATGTTTTACAATTGAACACTAATAACCTGGCTAAGGCAGGAATTCAAGAGCAAGGTACAAGATTACTTCAGACTAGTTGATAAGCTGTAGAGGCAAAGTGAAGGATGAGCTGTAGTCAAAATTTTATGTGACAGGTTTTCGCAAGATGTCACTTATTTATTTCACTGTTTCATTCATGTTGCATCTCGTACTATCATAGCAGGCGTACTGCGCGATGTGGTCTGTGAATTTTCAAATAAACACAAAAAAATAATATAAGATAATCATAGAAACTAGTAAGTCTTTCCATAGCATGATTTTTTGCGTTTCACTGGTTGCAATTTCACTGTTCGCTGCAATACAAACAATAAACCAAATGTGAATACAGTCAGTCTGTGGCAGATGTGCTTTCAGCGCGTGCGCTACTACCGTAGGTAAAGATCACAAAACTGTCCAGTAGACTGCACCGAGCTTTCACATGTGTGACAAACGTTGCAATCGCAATAACGCCCAGAGAAGCCCACGTCAGCTGCATACTTTATTGGTTAAAAAATCGCCAGCTTGCGCTTCGACGCTGTATAATGAGTGATTGAATCAAACTATTATTGACGGTAATTCATTTGTAGCTTGCTCAACGTTAAGTGGTCGTAAAACGCTCCAAGTGAATCGCTCTCTCGAACCAATTCAAACATCTTGAAATTATTTCGTTTTATTTAGTTGTTTTAACCCTTACTGAGATACAAAGCGAAGCCCTTGCTGTGACAACTTGTGACTTCATGCTTTAATCAAGTGCCAGATTTTAATCCATAGGAGAAATTCACCAAACTCACCAACATTTAAAAAGATAATGGAACTCGCAGAAACACCACAAATATTTGAAATTAGCTCTGCATGAAAGTTTTTCTTGAGCCCTTTATTACCTACTAGGTTTATATCGTTTTTCTTTACAGTGAGTTCAACCTTTTGCAAATTGAGTTGGTATGTTAGCCCAATTTTTCACATTCTCTTGATTGACTTTAACGCTTTTGTCTTTTTTAACACAATAAAGCACCAAAACCGTTTTTTAGACATAGCGATTTTCGAAAACTGCTGCATTTCTGTTTGGAACACTTTATGACGTTATACTGTAGTAACATTTGCTAAAATCAAAGTGTGAAACAAAGCGACGACATTCATATCCAAACAGATGCAGCATTCAAACAATGTTGCAATACATGCCTATAATGCTGCGAATTTTCTTGAAACGCTCCGTTGTAGTACGAAATACAAAACCAAAAAAGTTCACTCAAAGTTTCTTTGTAAAACTGATGATCACATGGCAACCCCCAGCAAAAACGATAAAGAAGCGAAGTTGATTAGAGACGGTAAATAACTACATTTAAACGGTTGCTAGCAAACAGTCTCGTTTGAACCCGCAGGCAACCGTGCAATTTTATTGAAAAGATAATACCTTCCAACACCCTGGCGACATAGCGGCACTTGAGTGAGGAATATCCGGGTTTGTAGACGTTGTTGCCTGGCAGAAGCAGCGGCTCGTCAAAGAACTGCACAGGCGGCATTTCGAAATTTGATCCAAAATGGTAACACTACACAATAATTGAGATGCTGTTCAATTTTGATGCAACCTCTCCTACTGTTATTTCATTCGTAGTTTTACACGTTACGCCCAGACAACGCAACGTGATGCCTGCTGGACGTACAGCGACGACTTAAATTTGTTAGCTGCGAGCAGGAGGAAAAAGTCGCCTGTTCGAAGATAACTTATAAACGTACGTGTTTTTCTCTCTGTTTCACTCACGGTCAATGAGCTTGTTTGCAACGTTCTGACCGTTTCAGCCATCGTGCGTTTGCCCTGGTGAAGTTGGGCTGCATAGTAATCGAACATTTGGTGCATTTATTAACGTTTTGTTTTATCTCGGACAGTTGAGTTTCCAAACAACAGTTTCTACCTTTGTGGCTTTGGGCCAACCGTTTTAGTTGTTGTTTGCAGTTTCTGACTGCTCTTTATAAAGCGTTGAACATACACATTTTTCTGCTTTTTCCTTCAACGAAAAAGAACTCCTGTAGCTGCAATTACAATAATGTGAAGCTTCTCTATGTGTTCAGTTCGCCTTTATTCCAACACAAGTCGTGTAGTATCACATATTTTAGTCATTGATCAGTCGTTTAGCCTCAGAAATAGCGATGCATAGCTTGCATGTCGAAGCAGAAGCGCAATGAGTTAGATAAACAAACTCCTCAGGCAAGAGCAATAAAATCAACCGCTCAGACAAGAGGCATATTTCAGGCTACGACCTGCCGCCAATTGCCGTCTGTCACAATGCAACACAAAAGAATTACACATGAAAATTGAATACGATGAAAGATGGTTTATGTTAGACCTAAGCTCTGCAAAAGTGAATAGTTCTCGATGAGTGAAGGTGTATGCCACAGCACTGTCTACGCAGACTATTAAAGACGTTGCAAAAAGGCCGTTACAATGGCAGCAGTTACTATGACAGCACCAAATATTGCGAAAAAACGACTTCAATGTCTTTGAAGTTCATGGTTGCTTGGACATGGTGATATGTTAGCAAAGTAAGGAGGAGCAAACTTGTGCTTTTAAGGATTACGTAGTGCAACTGCTGCTTACCACCTCATACAAAAGTATTAATGAACTGTTCAATTTCCCGAAAAATCTTCAAAAAGCAGTGAGACGTTTTATGCGTTATTTTAGTGCGTTGAGAAAACTGCAATCCACCCTGTCTGTGTATTGTACGCAATGCATGCAAGTACTTTTTTAAATATTGTTTGTTGCTAGTTCGTTTGCTCTTAGGTGTCCATCATGTCCATCAAAAACTCTTTGTGCAAGTTTGATTTTACCCGAAAAAAATGGTGACGCCCTATGCAGGAGTTTGTAAAGACTGTCACTCTGGTTTAAACAAAGCAGATGTCAATTATTCTGCATATTATTTGGTTGTCAAGATTGTGATGTAAGTTAAGCTTACTGCAATAAGTAGAAAAATCAAAGAAAATTTTTGCATGTTCTAAAATATAAAATGTAACGTCTGTAAACGCATCCACCATTATTTGTATCCTCCTCAAACCAACAGTGCCAAAATTAGAGGACTCTCTTGGGTGATAAAATTTTACGTCAATATCTCTCACTACGACTTTTAAATATAACAGTTTATTCTTGAAGCATGCTTAACAACAAAGCACCATATATATCAAACTTGGGTGAAACACGGAATATTTTGTTGGTAAGAAACGTAGCAACACTTACACAGCATGCATGACCAAAGTGCCCCTTGCTACCAGCCAATGATGAGCCAATTTTATCGGAGCTCCAATGTTCTTTCGTTATAATTCGTGTGTGTTACATCCATTTTACCATGAGCAAAGCTACTCTCGTCACGTTTCGAAGCAGCACAGAGATGATCAGATTTTTCTGGCATGTTTCATAAAAATAGTAACGCTTGTTTTTTGTCCAAGGTTCCACGCTTTTCTACTTCACATCACGAGAAATTACTAAGACAGAAATACTCAAATTTTTCTGAACTGTACCATCGTACCCGTAAGGTTGTATCTGTTGTATTTCAGCCCAGTTTAGGCAAAAATAACTTCAATCAAGTGAGATCCTGGGCAGGTTTGTCAACTTATATTCATTGTTCAATGGTCCACATTTGTTGCACGGACTTCAGTTGCCTTTTCGGCCAAGCAGTGGCGATTCTAGAATCAATAAAGGTGGGGGGACACTGCGAAGCCAAGGAAAAAGTAGGGGGGGCGACATAAATGTCTATCTGGCATGGTGATTTTTCGTTGTTTTGAAGATTAGTTTGCTATGATTAACCTTATCAAACCCAACATTGGCTTGTGAATATCGTTAAATATGAACTAGCGTTAATATTTACTAGAGAAACCTAAACGCCACTGTAGATATAATCACACACGTGTACTGCTATGTCGAATATTCTGTGCTTGCCATGCAACTTCCAGAGCACTACACATGTGAAACGAACACCACTTCCCGTACACAGTTATGCCGACCCCACATGTACGAAAACAGTTCCAGGAAAGTGAATGCAATTCACATGAAAGCGAAATGGTTCCAACCACGCATTCCGTATTGACACAGAGACAAGTACGCTGTTGATAGCCAACTATAGTTTCGTCAAAATCTTCTTACTAAAAAGCATATTTAAAAAAATAAACTATCTGTCAATGGATTGGCGACTACTGTATAATCCGTTTTTGTGGTGGCTTATAGACATGTTGTGATTGTGGTGTAACCATAACAATGTTATGCAACTACTATTATGAGTGTAATGCCCATCTGCAGCGTGAATAGGGTGATGACTATTCAATGCAGTATGCGCAGTTAACAGCAGCTAGGTTTCGACATCAGTTGCACCTAAGCAGCATAGCACCGCCGCAGATAGGTGTGTATCGGCGTTTAGGGCATGTACCTAATAGCAAGATGTAACAGCAGGCGTAAAACTTATTTTGCAGAATATTCCCAACAAAGTCGTTCATTTTAATATTCACACTGACTTTTCCTCTGGCTGATCCTCAAAAGCTGACTTCTCAACCCTGCGTTGATTTACGACTGTCGTGTCATAAGCGAAACACGCAATAACTCTTAACCTAAAAAGATTCAGACGAAAAGACAATGAGCAATATAATTCTCACACAGATCCCTGCACAGTCAACGTTAGAATTTTACATAATCATCACCTCAATGTATCTTAGTCTGTCGCTTATAATCGAAGAGAAAATATTTATTTTTTCCAGGGCCGGCCCTATACCAGGTGCTGGGCCCGATGCAGGGGCGTAACGAGGGCGCAAGGGTCGCAATTCCCTGTCCTCCGAGTCACTATGGGGGTACCAAATCACTGCGTGGGGCGCCGAATGCCAAAAAGTCCCAACAATGTCACAAGTACTTTCTTCAATACAGTGCGTTTGCTTCCAAAAGACCTCAGTTTCAAACATGGGGGCGCTAAACTTGCTTCTTGCCCCGGGCGCTATCTAACCTCGTTACGCCCCAGGCTCGATGCAAGACCTAGGCGAGGGGCCCCTCTGAGCAATAGTGTTATTACGTCATCTTGCTCAGTCAACCGTCCTATGACCTTATTGATGGAGATTTTTCGCAAAATAACTATATGAAAATAAAAAAAGACAGCAAATTATTGGAGTTGATCTGTATGTAGGCTGCATGATAACACAACAGTTTCTTTTATGTGGAGTGGGAGTGGGCATACCTCATGTTTCCCCAAGCTACGATCGCGTTTATGACTAATATCATGCTGCTGTGGTGAACATTAGACAGTGTACCGCTACCACTCGTAATCAAGCGGAAAGTTTTAAAGAAGTCTCCATTTGTCGACAAAAAACTAAGTGCATGTACAATTAAGACACTACACACATGTAAAAGGGTTATGTTAGCACACAGGCCCGTAACCAGCTTGGGCGAAGAGTTTCCTGAGCAGAGCCCAAATTTTTTAAACTATGTCCAATAGTTTTAAACCATGTCCAGCACATTTTTCCAATCGCAGACGCATTTTTGCATAAGTCAACGTCTGGGCGCATGATCAACTATCCGCTTCATGACGCAATACACGAAAAAAGCAGACTTCACAAGAGAGCAACCCATGCATTCGCCCAAAGTTCCCCAAAAGCCCAAGTTTGTATACAGTAGAACTTACTCAATATGCTTCATTATGCATGGACGTGGAATGCAAACTGTTTTTTATGGATTAGAAATGTAATGTACAAAGATTTTCACTACCGCGTCACAATTGTAGAAATATTTATCAAACGTAATATATGATGCGCATGATTGATGAAATGAAAGCATAGCCGGCCAATATATTGATACACAGGAACGAGCGTGCTGGATGACATTCATAAATTTTGCCTTGCCTAGTTTAAGCAGGTCTCTGCAGCTTATAAGTGTCTTACGTTTATGAACATGCATGGAATTTGAAGTGGTGGCTTTTCTACCTATTTACGCGCGCAAATAGGCAAATCACAATAAAAGTTTGGTGGGACGATAAATGATAAAAGTAGGCCACTTGCATGATCGACAAATAACGCCGAACAATTTTGTGGACAAAGGAAAGGAGGCAAATTTAAGTGCGAACACTTCACAAAATTTTCCCTGGTTTGCATGAGATTTTTGCCTGCACAGGCCCAACCTCTGATCTTGTGTCTTTTGTTTCAATGTGGTACAATTAATTTTCTTTTGACAAAATAGTAAAATATCCAGTCTGTGTCAAAATCTTCCATGAAGCAAAACTGCAAGACTTTGTTAAAATGAAGATTACCCGCAACCAACCAAAAACTTTCGAAAACAGAAGAATCTTTCGAGAATTGAACAACGTCACTTTAGCACAACTGCCATCAAAATCATTACGGCAGACACTCGTCTCGACCTGTTCATTGCGAGCTGAATCACTACACACCTTGTTTGCAGTAGCTGTAGGTCTACGTCAGTCTCAACTGGCACTAGCAACAACCAAATTCTATCCATAAAGAGTGGGACGTAGTGGAACGCAGATACAACGCTCAGCATGAGAATTGAGCACGTTTGATAACGTATGATAATAATAACTAAAAGAAAATCATTGTTCATTCAAACGAAATAATTATTTATTAACAATGAAATTTACAAGCTTTTCTCAAATTCTCGAGCGCAAGGCGTATCTGGCAAAAATAAACAACTCACTCAACCGCCATGGCGCGGGGCCACCTGAGGCACGGGGCCCAATGCACCCGCATCGGTTGCATCGGCTTAAGGCTGGCCTGATCATTTCGACTGTCAAATTCATCAACGAAATCGTCTAAATCTAATTTTCAGCTCGTACCTTTCAATTGAAAGCAGATCAGTGTTACCCAATCTTGCACTGGTCATGGAATTTCTGAGAAATGTTTTCACTAATTTCGTTATTGAAAAAACTTCTCTCGCATGAAGCGCTGGTGACGGGAAGAGTTACAGCTGCCAGTAACAATCAAACGCAGCTAGTATTTATAAATGAAACAAATTGTTCGAGCGACATAGGCAGCTTCGACTTCTTTCCGAAGCAATTTTTTGCCAAAGTTATTTCATGTTTTAGATCATTTTCACTAAATGAATATGATTTGCGAATTCTGTCAAGTGTTTATCTGATAGAAATGTTTGACCTCCGGGGCAAAGAGCTGAAATACGCGAAAGAATTGCTTCTGAATTTTTGCAGAAAATCCGCACAAAATATCTATGAGGTTGCAGGACATGCATGGGTAGAGTTAAAATTGTAGTCACGAACCACTTATGTAAGATGTTCCGAAGTCGTACACACATGGCAACAGAACGCAATGCTGCAACCAGGATCAATTCGGATAAATTAACTGAAACCAATTCTTATTGCTTTCATAAGCCTTTTGTTACTGGGACAACAAACAATCTGCTGACAGTAATGTAATCCAGTTCCATCTAACACTGAATTGCACGAAAGATCAATCTTCCCATTTCTGCGACTGTTTCTTAGTTTCGAAATTAATCTTTCGACACCACAACTGCGGTCTGACTAAATTTCACGCAGGATTCGAACAACCACCCAAGGGCGTATGCAAGGGGGGGTTTTGGGGTTAATCCCCCAACTTGACTTTGATATGTTACAAAAACTTTATTACTTGTGCAAAAGAGATTCTTTGTTTTCGCATACTTTTTGCTTTTTAATTTGTCGACTTAATGCAAATAACACGGAATGAATTTGCATGCAAATTTCAAGGAACGTTGTAAATGGGCCAAAAAGAAATACTTAGGTTTTGGTGGAAATCTGGGTTATCGTCTGTATCTAGGAACAATCTCACCATTTTTTGCAGACCTTACGTCCACTACGCATGTTTAAGATTGTGTTCCGCGATAGTTCACTTTATCCGAAAGGATTGTCTTTATTTTGTCTGCTATGGCTGATCAGGGCATGCGCTGGTCGCATTAGCTGCATTACCAATTTCTGTAGCATGGTAAAAGTGTTCAACGAACTCAAAAACAGCAGTTGTTAACATAGAAGCATACAGGCATTTGATAATGTCTCAGCAGGGAAAAGGAAAACTAAAAGCTTGCTGGTCTTCTATACATAAAAATCGTAAGTTTTCTTGCGTATTTTATGCGCGTTCTCAATTCATGTGTGGTTTAGCAAGATTCGAACTTGCAAACCGGGGTGTGCGCCAGCCAATCCAGCCACATACCTATGCTATGCTCCACTGCTCGCACTCGACGAGACATTAGCGCAGCCTGATTTCGCAGTTGTAAATTGCTCTGACATAGTGATGAGTATGTTTTACTCCCTTGTTACGCGAAGTCGATATTTTCGCAATTATTAACTGCTGTGTCGTGGCGTTGAGTGTATTTTCCTCCGATATCCTAACTTGGAGCGCTGATAGTATATAGTATTCAGTGCAATGACACATAAAATAGAGTGCGTGTAGATGCATATGGTGTCAACACACTTTGCCAAAACGTTGGTTTGAAACATAAATATGACGTCAAATTGTGACGTCACAAACAGCGCACACCAATTACAAATGACCAGCGTATGCCACTGAAAGAAAACGCCCCCACGAAAATTTTCTGCGTACGCCACTGCAACCACTGGTGTGTGTCGTCATAAACATAAACAACTTTAGTTGCCTGGCCGTCAGAAACAACAACACAGCTTATTATGCATTTGGGTAATATTGAATGCAGGCTAGAGCGTTTCTAAATTATCGCTGGCCGAAAGTTATCTACTGTATAAGTCAACCAAACGAACTTAAACGGGAAATTAAGAAAAAAACTGGGGGGAAAAAACAGGGGGCCAACCAAAAATCTGGGGGCCATGGCCTACCCACCCTCCCTTAGAATCACCACTGTAGCCAACGCTATTTTACAGTTTAAGCCACCAGTGTGTGTGCAGCTCCATTTTTTATATCTGCTAAACTAACTACCTTTCTATCTCAAGACCGGATTAACGTTTGCTCCAGAATAACCGCGAGACAAAAAAATTAGGGGACCGAAATCTTCGAAAACTAGTTTCTTTCATTAAGGTTTCTCTGGCATATATTCGGTAATGACAGCAAGCTTAATTGAATTCACAAGTTTTGATGGTTTTGTTATTAATGCAACATCGCAGCTACGTTGGTCCATTAACCGATTGCAGGCTCCAAAATAGTTTTGCAGATTTTCAGTAGCTGTGACAAGTCGCAAATCTCGACATTTTGTAGGTGTTCACTGCTGATCTACAGCTTTTGCTGCTGTATCGCTTACAGTCTTGCAATTATGACCCTTTGCACAAAAGCACCTATCGTCTTAAATGTCTGGTGGGCCATGGAAGCAACTGCACTCATGGACTTTTGGTCACATCAACTTCTGAAACGTTGATAGTTTTTCAACCACCATTTGGGTCAATAAACGTTGGAGTTAAGGTCTTTTCCCGATGTTCAACAAGCAGTTTGGTTTTAAGGCTGGTCATAGTACTGATCAATGTACATTTTTCTTGAAGCAAATTGCTTCATACTTTGTAACCCATGGTTCATCTGTGCATGCTGTGTTTTTAGATGCCTCGAAACCATTCGATCGAGTACTACACATGACATTATTTGATAAACTAATTCAAAGAAAGGTGCCAATGTGTTTTGTGCGCCTACTGAAACATTGGTACAAGGAAAAAACAATGCAAATAAAATGAGGCAAGCATTTTTCTGAACCGTTTCATGTGTCTAATGGGGTTAGACAAGGGGGAATACTGAGTCCATACTTGTTTGCTGTTTATTTAGATGATTTGTCCAATGAACTAAACAACGTTAAAGCAGGGTGTTGTATTGGTGAAGTCTTATTAAATCACTTGATGTTTGCTGATGATATTTGTGTGTTTTGTCCAAGTATACGTTGGTTGCAAAGAATACTAGATGTGTGCCAGGCGTATGCAGAATCGCATGGCATTATTTTCAACTGCAAGAAAACTGTTTGTATGACGTTTAAGGCTAAGAGTGCGAAAAGCAGAGCCACTACATTATTGAAATTGGGTGGTCAATACGTAAAATCGGTTGACCAATGCAAATATCTTGGATTGTATTGGATACTGAGCTCTCAGATGACAAAGACATTCAGAGACAACTGCGATATCAATATTGTGCAGCAAACAAGCTGCGAGCCTCCTTTTCCCGTTGTTGAAATGCAGTTAAAAACGTACTTTTTCGTTCCTTTTGTACGCCCATGTATGCATCTCAATTGCGGTGTAATTTCAGGAAGTGATGCATGCAGAGATTGCGTGTGGCATATAATTTTGGATGCAGAGCTCTATACAACTTGCCCTGGAGAGCGAGTGTTAGTAGCCACCAGGTTCAATGTAACATTCCTACATTTGAGACTCTGTTACGAAAATACACGTACCTGTTTCTCGAAAGATGCAGAAAATCTAACAACATATGGTTACGTGCGTTGATGCAGTCAGATTGTTTGTATTCGTCCCTATTCTTTGAACACTGTAATCACACTTTACTCTGTGAATGAGTGATCGAACTTCGCAGCATCCGTTTGATCGATGGCGTGTCAAACCACAGTGCTTTCGCATTTTACCTGGACTCGACCAATTTAGGAATTGGCGCCCTATTCCGCAGTAGTTTTGTAACAAGTGTTACGTGTTAGCTAACTGTGGTGTTAAGAATGCGTCTGTGACCCTATGGTTCTGTCTTCAATGCAGTTGCAAAAAGTGTCTGTAACCCTGTGATTCCGCCGGCTTCAATGCCTTGAACTACGTTCTGTTTTGTCTGTTTTTATCGACCTGCGTTCTGGAGAGTGTGTGTGTGTTCATACTATGGACTTCATATCTGGTTCAAAACAAATAAATGAAATTAAATGGGAAAATCAACCTTTAAGTTACTATATATAAATTTGCACTTAATCCTTCACCATAAGTTAAACTATAAGTTGTAGTGCAAATGCAACCATTAAGCTTGCAAAATATTGGTACAAGTATACAATTTTTAACAAAAATTTTCCACAAACATTAAACGGAAGTATTTTTTATCATTTCCGTGAATGTTGCCATTATTATACGAGATTTTTGTATCTTAGTCAAAAGTATGAAAGAAATGGCTTAATTGTGTTACTTTCAGCAGACAAATAAAGAAAACAGGGCTGATAAGTTTGGCCCAGAACCTTCGCCAGAAAGTCGTCAATAGGGGGGTTTACCTTTGCGCGGGGGGGCTTTATGTTCGTGCAGGGGAGATTGACATTCAAATTTGACAAAAAATCCACTAATTCATAGTGTTTCATATTTCAATTTGGGGGGCTTGGAGCTTTGTTTTGGGGGGATAAGCCCCCCAAAGCCCCCCAAAGCCCCCGTGGCGACGGGACTGGTTTGACCCCATCAACGCTTTAGTTTTCCTAATGCTATGACCGTTTTAAAATTTCTATCCTAACGGGAGATGAAGAAGTGAGGCTAGCCTAGTTTTTGGCAACGGTACTTCACACAAAACTTTTGACATCAATTCGTCATTTTCATTTTACATAACACGAGTAAGTTTTGATGAAACATCAACAGAGAAAAATATTTACTTCAAGCAACGAGAAATCTGTTTTACAATTGGCATGTCATAAAAGGATCTAGAAAGCAAATATGAGCATAAATAAATAAATGCCAATCATTTAACACAGCGCTAAGCTGTATATTTATCTTGCAGTTCGGTAAAAAGAATAGTAAGACACCTATTGTAAGAACGTATTGGGAAGAACGCGTGATTAAATTATAAAAGTTGATTGCCTCTTGCAAAACCTTGTTTCCGCTGCAATTATAGCCGTTTGTTATGCAGTTGTTATTGCAGTATTTTCTTATACCATTGTTTGGTACAGGGGTACAGTTAAACTGTAAAAATATCTGCTTCAACTATTTTCAGTTACGATGGGTTTATGCGAGGCCCAGAATCCACGTTTCTATGAAATCCGCAATGACAGAACGGTTGTGCTTTGATCATTCTTAGTATGCAAGTAAAACCAGTGTTCGGCATAGCTTAACTTAAAAGTTTAGCGATAGGAACAATAGCACATTTCACAACCAAAAACACGTGTTTTAATTTGTAAAGTCTGTTTCAAAGATTTTCTTAAGGCGTTGCGTTGCGCGTTGCAGGCAGTTATCTGTTAGACCAGACATGTGAGGTGATTGGGAATGCATTTCATCTCGTATGGTGCGCTGCTTTGCAGTAAAGCCAAAATGCAGTAAGGATGTTGAAATCGCGCTAACTTTGTTTCTTATTTAACACAATTTTACGCAAGAAAGGCCGCAGGAGCAACTCAGTTTCAAGTAGGACAGACAACTTCTGGAAAAGCGCATATTTTGTGAAAACAAATCTAAATTCTCTTCCAGTATTCCAATGGGACTTCTATTTAGTAAGTGACTAGGCTTCGTTCGGGAAAAACGATACATCCATTGCCTTAAAAGTGTTTTCCAAGTGTTTTTTTTTCCAAAAAAAGTGCGCAGCGCCCATAACACAGCGACTGGATTGTTATTTTCTGCTTCGATAATGTCCTCGACTTAACAAGAAGTGGCTCGCACCGTAGCAAACCTCAAACTCAGTTTCACAGAAAGGCGTCGGGGCCTGAAAGAGTTACTTTTAACAGCAGCCTCAGACGTCAAGCAGCTCATCGGCGATCAAATTTATTGACATCTATCTCAAGCGTTGTCCGCGTGATCAGAATCGGACTCTTGCGAGAATCGTATCTCGCGGGCATGTATTATAGGTGCAATCACTCTTGTGCTGCTGTCGCTCGACGTGCACAGCTACTGCACTCAGTTTCAATTCAAATCTGCCGGATTTGGTGTGGCTGAACTAGACAGGGCAGTTCGCGACGAATAACTTGCCACTGGCAGTGAGGTAATGGCGTGCTCGTCTGCCAGCTGCGGG
>Ga0210059_1011022_pt1 | contig 13879 bp, 8 predicted proteins | sample Ectturendosymbi2_FD_188042 | JGI IMG/M metagenome (GOLD analysis project Ga0210059, IMG submission 188042) | Ecteinascidia turbinata endosymbiont from Florida, USA - Sample 2 (SPAdes) (version 2) | ecosystem: Host-associated > Tunicates > Ascidians > Unclassified | place: Key West, Florida... | reverse complement strand
TGTTAAGCAGCCTCAGGCAGAAATTTTGAAAAGTTGGAGTCGGAAATTTTGGAAAGGTCGGTGCTGGACATTTTACCTCCGACACCACAACCCTGATAGATCGGTCTTTCCATGCAGCCGACCTCAAGGACACGCGACAAATTCACACAAACCTTCATACACTTGAATGGCGAACTGCACACCCATTGATTCTTTCAATCTGCGCACTATCTTGTCCATGGTGATCAGTTCAAGGTCTTCATGAGCAGCATAAAGAACAGTTCCTCCAGGCGTCTCGTAGCAGCCGCGGGACTTCATACCGATGAAGCGGTTTTCGACTATGTCAATGCGACCAACCCCGTGTTTGCCCCTAAAAGTAAGGCGCCACTTGACGAAATGGAGCACAAAGTCCGGCAAACGTTGGATGAGTGAATTTATTCAGCAAAAAATCATTTTTGCGCGATTTGAAACGAGCAGGAAGGAAGCCGGCAGCAATTTCCAGCCATGTAGTTAACAACGCTGAAGAATTAAATTTGTCTTGCATAGTGGCGAAACAAACAAAACAAAAAACTAATGATTTAAACGAATTCAAAACCAAAAAGCACTTCTCATCAACCATCCATACATCATTCACCCTTAGGTTTTATCTACCGCTTGAGCGAGCATACCGGACATTGAGGCGCTGCGTTTACTGTACCTCATCAATTGTTTAGAACAAGGGAACAGGGGTTCTCAACCTGGGGTAATTTAAGGTTAGCAATAGCAAGGAAAAATGTATTGTTTATTTCCAAGTACTCAAAAATATAAAAGTTCTATTAAAAATTCAGTGGATTTTCGTTGTTTACGCAGTCTTTTTGTCATAGGAAATTTTAGGAGAACATGCTCATCATCGAAATGCTGAAGGGGTACATGGTCAGAGAAAGGTTTTGAGCCCCTGGTTAAGAATGTACGGAATATCCGCTCACCCTCTGTGTGCACATCGTACCACCTTCGTGAGTTGTGGTCTAACGCCACGTAATTCGTTGAATTTTACTGACGATGAAAAAAATTACTTTCAAAATATCCAATTTTGTAACGTTTAACTCATTGCTTTTTGCGTTTTTGTTTTGTACCTTACAAAAAATCTAGGAAAAGGTTACGAAGTAGAGGGGAAATCACAATATCTGTCGCCGGTGAAACAACATAAACACTGCTTTGTTGCAAACATCCCAAACGTACTGCTAAAAAACGATATAACAATGCAGTAATGTTTTTTCATGTCGCATGACAAGAAATGCGTAAATTACGATACGACCCATTTGGTATCGTTCGCCTAAAAACGAACGTGTTGTCATTTTTGTTATCGAGACCGAAATCAGTAGGCAACTGCAAAGAAACAAACAGAAAAAAAGATAAGATGCAGGTAAGATGAACAACGATTCACACTTCGTCATTGCTACAACTGCACAGTCCGCTCTGTATCAACAAAATGCAGACTTACGCGACTTTGTTTAGGTACAGATAAAGATCCAGAGCGCCGCTAACAACCGTGCCATCATCCTTGTTGGTTACGAACACTGCATGGCCGTTTTTGAACGTCACCGAGATGGTCTCTGCCTCGTTCGGGGCCGATTCGGGGTTAACAGTCATTAAATACATGTCTGATCTTGCTGGAGTATTTGGGTTCTCCAGAATGCCAGCTTCGTAACTGTTAATCACCGAGAATTGCAAGAGTTAGGGAGGGAAAAACTTAGAAATCGTATTTGTAAATGCTGTGCCAGTTTTGTAGACATTACTGACATCTGTTTACTTGTACTGATGGTGGTAGCAGTGGTTACCGAAACGTTTACGGTATGTCTCGGACAATATTTGCTTTGGCCGAAATTTTTTGACCGAATGGGACAGTTCGGCAACAAATCAGTTATATAAGACATGACACTTTTGATGGGAGCGTTTGCACTTTAACAAAAACGTTCTGGGTTTGGCTTTAGGGTAAGCAAACATCCTCTGTAGTCTAACCTTTGAGGAGTTTCAAAAACTCCCTTGTATTCGTATAAAAAATTTGCGACCACCATCGCCGAACATGTCCTAGATCGTTTTTTGATATCTCCAGTAAAATAAACATGCAATTTGGCATTAAAGCCTGCTTCCTCACATATAACAAGAATGTCAACTAACTTTTAGCTCCCTTAATTAATGATACTGCTGATTTCACAATTTTTTTCGACTTGTCTTTAAAGTCGTCTACGTATATGTTCCAAGTATCACATCAAAAAATAACTTCAGCAGCCAAAATTTACAAAATATGTTGAGAAAATCATTGCCCAGAACTACAAACGTATTTCAAATGTTTATATGCTATATGCTAATGCTCAAAACACCTTATTCAAAAACGACTGACGATTTGCCGTAAAACACAGACACGGGTGGAGGCAGGAGAGTTGTTTTTATCGACGATTGCCGGTACTTGAACTACAGACAGAAAGCACGAGTAACTGGGGCGATACATCTTTGAGCGTGTGTTGAAAAGTGTTCACCTCTAAACGTTAAGTTGCTATACCACGCTGCGGAGCTCAAAACTTGACGTCTACAGGTACAGGCATTTTCACTTGAAATCATCAACTGCCACCTTTTCGTTGCAACACTGCAGCTGAGCAGCACAAAAACTGCGCTTGATGCAAAGATTTCCACAACTTGGTTTTCATCTCACCTGATATGCATTAGATTGTCGTCCATGCTCCACGGGTCGTGCTTCGTAGCTTTGATGGGTATGTTATTTTGACGGGCATACTCCATCAAGTCGTTTCGACCCTTAAACCGTCGCAGAAAATCGGCGTTTCTCCATGGCGCGATCACCTTCACGCCGGGGTACAAGCAGTACACGGCCGTCTCAAACCGCACCTGGTCGTTTCCCTACAAACCGCATCCACTCCTAAATCGACTGAAAGAAGGCAATTTGCATACAAAGGCGGTCTGTGTGCAACTGACGAAGAAGTTTCGCACAGGGTGCTCGCCCAAATTAAAACTAGAGGTATTGCTCCACATCAATGATCATAAGCTACACCTTTGCCAGTGTAGCGAAAGCACTTGGCTGTGACCTTAGGTGGAGGAATGGAAAAGCTTTCAAAACCGACTCATTCGAAGTCTGGAACATTCGGGTTTAATCCGGCTTACAAAAAATCATCCAATCGCAAATGCGTGCATTAAAACTTGCGAAATAATGTTTTGCGGCACATTAAAAAATCATTATGGTCAATGTTATCAATAAATCGCGGAAATAGAAACGTTAACAAGCATTTTTATACTTCAAGGAAATGTGTTGTATTGAAACTAAGTTGTAAGTTTTAAAATACGCTGAATTTTCGAGAAAAAAATCCATGATTCACGCAGATCCGCAAGCAACAGAAAACAGGTTTCAAAAAAACTTAGACGTGAATTCAGAAAGTTGTACACCGTTGAAATCCAATATGAAAAACATGGCAAAAATTATTTTCCCCTTACAGACCTTTGCGATACATGGTGGACCAAACACTATTATTTGTTAGAACGAAGACTCCCACCTTCCCTGTCGCACCATGGGAGATGTATTTCGCTCCCTCCTCCTTGGCGCGTTTGACCATTTGCCGAGCAATACACGGTCGCGCGAGGGCAGTACCGAGCAGATACCTTCCCTCATATTTTGCGTTCGCTTCAATGGCGGGCCAGATAAATTCTTCGACGAACTCTTTGCGACAGTCATCGATATAAATCTATAAAATAAGGAAACAGTGGAAGTAGGCGCGCTCCCAGAAAAATGACAAAGTGTACCGAATGCGGTTTAGATGTCTTGGAATTAATGAGTGCTTTTATGGAATTAATGAGTGCTTTTCTTACGATGCCTGACAATATAAAGCAGCATATTCACCGATAAACTTCATGAACATATTTTCAAGCAATACATACAACCAAAACCGTTCAGGTCACGCAAGAGGTGTCGATCTGTTAAGGGACAGGTAAAACAGCAAACGGGCTTAATTAATGCATACGATTTGACTTGAGAACAAATTGTCATGTCTCATTGATTGCGCATACAGTGGGCTGTCTTAGTCGCACGCACGTAACGTCATGCTCCAGCGCAGGGGTGGCCAAACTTTTTGAAGCGAGGGCCGAATTCGCGACTGCCTGGTCAGTGGAGGGCCGGATACTGTGCTATTTACGCAATCTATACAAAAATAGGTTGTTAAAATGTATTGTAGTACAATAATAACAATAAAATCACAAGTACTGAAAGACAAAGACTAATTAGCAGCTAAAAACACCTCTCAGCAATGTTACCCACTTACGTCACGACAGGAAGCCCCCTGTTCTAAAAATAGCGCTGCTTGCAGCTAAGTACTGCTGCGGCAGACAGCAGCCAGTGCTGTTGTACTGCTGTCCACAGTCGGAAACGCGGTGCTTGACAAAATGTTCAAGGTATTTGGCGGGTCGGATACAGCCCGCAGTTTGACCACTCCTGCTCTAGCTAATCTGTACCAGCAGTGGCGAAACAATACGAAATAACTTGAGAGGAAACCAGATTTGTGAACAGGTACATGGCACTTCTCCATACCTTTTCTGCTCCAAGTTTCAGTGCTTTTTCTCTGACGGCCTCAAAATTTTCTTCTTGGCCAACATTAGCCTGAAATTTTATGAAAGAGATTTTGGACAACCATCAAAAATTGTCCCACACTAACACCAAATATGAAAAAAAATTGGAAACAACGGAAAAATGTATAAAAGTTTCGCAAGATGTTAAACAATCCCCTACATTGTCACAGGGCAACTTCTCGGTTAACTAAGTTTCCCAGCTGACATATCATAAACGTTTGAACATGGTTCAGCTATTTTTGACTGAGAAACATTTGAACAAACAATTTCAGTACTAAGTTTCCGACGCGTAGTGACTGCCTCCAGGTGATGACTCGAACTTCACTCGCCTTGTTCAATGACTCAACCCAGGGTTGAATGCGAGTAACTTGGAATTTTGATGCAGAGAAGCAGCCTTTCTTCGAAATGTAAACCAAGACTCGTGCTTATTGCTACTTCATATTTAGGGTCGGAAAAGCAAGAGCTGAAGTGCCCGTTTCTCCATCGACATTGAACTTTTTATTTCTATATTTTGAAAGGAAATGTTGATTGGCAACATTCCAGAATTACACGTATGCTCGATTTATGACATCCATAGACGTGGACGAAGGAGTGTCTTGGGAATAAAAGGAGCTCTTTTGCACCAGACTATTCAGCCACAAAAAACAATTATGGCAACTTCAGTGCCCGTGCAATCAGACGTTTGTTGAACATGTAACACGCCCAAATCAATAAAACTGAAGTATAGATGAACCGCAAAAAGTTATTTTTCGTTTTTTGCGCTTGGGTCAAAAAAGCTGTGGTTTTGTGAGTTTTGAGCATCCATACGAAAAAACACGGCCTTTTAAACCAAGAATGCGGAGCCGAAGCACATAACAGTTTTGGATGATTGGAGCTGGAGCCGAAGCAGAACGTTTTAGATGTCGGAGTAAAAAAATCGGATGCTTGGAGCCGAAGCTATTTTCAAAAATTTTGTTACGGTTTAACTACATGTACCGCATAGTTTTTTAACATATGCAGTGTATTTGGACGTTTTAATACGTCATGCATTTGCAGTGTACAACACAACGTATTTGAAGCTAGTCTTAAAAGCAGGACTATGGAGCCGAAGTCCGGAGAGTACGAAACTATTGATAGCTGAAGCTGGAGTTAGAGTGGTAGCCACAATATTGAAGATGCCGGAACCCATGCGGATTACTTCCAGTTTTTTCTGCTCAACAAGAAAATTTCCGAGATTTAGAAACTTGTTTACCAAACTTCCCAGCAGTAACACAAAATCTATACTTGTGGGTCTTGGTAACTTATTTTTTGATCTTGTAAATCGGTATGAGTATACTTAGTTTGTAAGAAGCTCACCGCGCTGTCATCTGAAGAGAAACAATGCTTGAGTTTCGCTACGACATTGCTAAGCATTCATAGAGTGGTTGCTAATGATCAGGGATGCATTTAAACATGATTTTCGGTAGCGTAGCCTATGCAGTTTAATCTGGATATTTCGCGTAAATCTTGTTCTATTAATCATATTAGAAGTCACATTCCATTGTTTTTCGAGCATGGCATCGCAGTGCTTCGTTTCGAAAAACACAACGGAGTGAAAACTGAGTTTTTTGCAAGATTAATATCATTCGCTTGTTGATTTAAGCTTACCAGCAGGTCGTTGGAACCCTTTGAACTGAACTACAATCAGAATTCCTAGATTTTTAATGAAGTTTAAGCGATCTTGAAAGTAAACTACCTGATCACGGCTGAGCGAAACTGCATTAATGACAAAATAAAATACACTTCAAACCACGCCGCTGCAAAGCACATAACAGAATGAAACTGTTTCAAGGGACGTGGCGAACGCAACGAGGAAAAGCACGCACATCAATCAAAAGCCACAAACACTGCCTCCGGATAACCGTGGCAACTCATCACCGCAAATCACCCCACCCTTTAACCCGTCATTTGCTGAAACTCAGCAACAGAATATCTCAGAAACGAGCTTTTAGGTCTTGGTTGAAGTTATCTGACATAGTTCCCATTTTTGACACTACACACAATTTGATCATTGGGGGATCGGTACACTTTCAGTAATCGAACCATACGTGTACAAATCGTCGTGTTATATCGTCGTGTCATTTTAAACCAGTGGTTCAGTGTAATGTGAGCGTTCTTCAGAAAAAGTGAGAATGAGGCGCTATCAAGCATCTTACAAATATTAGGAAACAGTAGCTTGTTGAAAATCTAGAGCATTTAACAAAGTGGTCCTTCTATTGACCTACTGTTTCCAGAAAATGCAGAATTGCGCAAAATGTTTTTTTAATAAATTCAATGCAACAATGTGACGATATACTCTTCGTGAGGTCTAAAAACTTGTCCTACAATCTAGGGGTGTCAAACTAATTTTCACCGAGGGCCACATCTGCATCAAGTTTGCTCTCGAAGGGCTGGTTGTAACTGTTAAGACAGTAGAAATGTGCATACACGCTACAGCACAACCAAAAATTTGCGAGCTGCTAAGAATATATGCGGCAGATGCAGCGTTTCACAAAAACAAATAGATGCACACAAGTTTGGCGAGGGCGTGCCGCAATCAAAATGCATTTTGGCAGATGCACTTTATGATCAATGTGCTTTGTTAGCAGCGTAAACTTATTGGAAGATACCTTTTAATGAAAAAGGACATGACGGGCCCTATTTTGCGGGGGCCTTGAGTTCGATACATTTTAATTTTTTTGACATAAAACAACTATTTAACTATTAAGTTTGCCTACGCAAGAAAACCACTAAACAGCCAATTTTTGCATGCTATTGAAATAGAAACTAGTAACTGTCTCTACTTCTTATACGAATTTGCAGCAAAGTTTTATCTTGTTACATCTCAGCTTGACAGCTTATGGTAATGAATCAATCGACAAAATCTTGTTCTCAAGCATTACCTTCAATCGCACTTAGAAGTTCATAAAAAATATGGTTTTTATCAACGTTCAGTAAATGCCTTCTTGCAGACCAGGATTTCTTGATCTTTCTGAAACGTCGGACCCTTAAGCGCGAAAAGGGTTTCGTGGTTCATCCTTGAAGTTTTTTTCAATAACGAAAACTGCAGCCATTAAATTTCAAATACAACCAATACTCGTTTACATTTGGATTCTTCATCAGTGCATCAATATCAAACTTGCTTCCAAGCATATAGCGGGTGAACCACCTTTCAAAGTTGAACCAAGGCGTTAACTTATGTTAGGCCAACAGCAGTATGACAAGTTAGCAGATTCCTTTATTTGAAAACGGGATTTGTCTGGGAGTTATTGAAATTTGAATTGACTCAAATCAAGTGTGGAAAAACTTCTTCAGCATCGAAGCATCTTTCTCGACTACGCAGTGACCTCCATGTCAACTGGCAAAATATTCTAAAAGTTTTAGGAGCTAGAAAATGTAAAACTACTCCAAGCAAGTACCAAACGGTAAAGGCATATCAGGAAAATACACAGAAGGCCTTCAGTCACACGTTAAGAGCGAAGACGGAATGAATCGCTATACGCTATCAAAAAACGGGATAAAACAATGACGAATTCGATTACTTCCGTGTCAGGCAATAAGCTTCACAAATGTACTGCAAGTCCAATTTTTGAGAACCAAATAATTTACTCACTCCAAGTTAAAAAAAGAACTTGTACTGCAACTACAGTGACAATCCTCGGGTTAAAATAATGTAGAAAAGTTCCTCACTGACATTCATTTGGACAATTTTCCATTAATCCTTCAACGGGCCAGCTTCAACTATGTCTTGTGCTTTCTATTCATTGCAAATACATCGTTAGTTTGGCAAGATCGACGGCAGATTCGAAATAATTAAGCTGACTAGGAAAAAACGATTTGGTTATGACAGCACAGAGCCGTTTCCATGGAAGTAGCTATTTGCCGATGTTGGCAATAAACTAAAACATGCATAATACTCACTAAAAACGCAACTACTTTATAGCCGTTTTCGATAAGCCAGACAAGAATGCAAGAGGTATCAAGTCCTCCACTGTAAGCCAAAACAACCGTTTCTTTTGTCATCATTAAGAACAAGGTTTACAGCTAAGCTGCAATATTTTTCCAAGTATCTGCAATGTATTAAAAGCGGATAGAAGGCAAGGCAGAGATCGCAACCTAATGACTGTGGTGAACAATCAGATGCGTTTTTAACGCTGAGAATTTGGCAAGAACCTAAAAACCTGAAGCATATTGACCTGGACCTCAACAAAAGGCAGTGAAGCAATTAGTTTTGGTGAGACATAAATAGCCACACCAGCTTCGAGCACACTTTAAAAGCTTCACAGAAGAAAAAAGTGTCTTAAGTAGGTGTAGAGCCCTTGTCGGCTGGTCCTTCAAAGAAAACAAGGCAAGTTAGAATGATTTGACACAAGGCAATGTTTGCCGACTAGTGCAAAAGCTATCACTCAACATTTCTGAGCTACGAAATACAGTAACACATGAAAGGAAGGTAGTAGACATTAGATCTTCTGTGTTTTGTACCAAGCAGCATTCAGGTCATTGGGAGATTATTTTAATTGAAGATAGTGTTTAATTGAAGATCGCGACTATGTTGCTCTCATAACTTAACCCAAAAGATTACAACAGAAGTTCAAAATATCTATTATTCTTGAGGTCATTGTTTACCTCTTGACAAACTGCCAAGGAAAAAAACTCTTTTAAGTAACAACTAGCATAGTTTCATTATTGCAATGAACCATGTATAATTCATGCAATGCATGCATGATCTTTCATTGCCCTTAACCTAACCAAAGTTTGTAGAATGTATATGATTAAAAAAAACTGTCTTTGATGCCTGAAATTTTGCATACAAATGCTGGTACTTACAGGTGAACTAGCAGGGCACACATGAAAAAATATGGCGAGTTCACTATAGTCGATAGAAAAACAATCAATCAAATCGTCTTGTGATTCAAACGAAAGTCACCTACTGGCTTCTCTGCACCGATCGAAGTCTGTTGGTAAACACGAGCTCAAACGGTACAACTTTCACAAAAAAATGCGTAGTAGAATATAGAGGGGTTAATCAAGCAAACTTTATGCACAAGGGTTTAGCTAAAAGTGGGTAAAATGTATAACAGGTTTTAAGGGTTAGTTGGATGCAGTTTTCCTACACAACAGTTAGTTTTTACTGTTATATATATGTGATTTTGTATTCATAAGCTATTGATACTGTTTGTGTGATGTCTAAGCAGCATTAGGATGGTTATCTTTCTTACATAAAAGTTATGATTGACAGCTTAATAAATCCTATCTTTTTAAATGTTTCAAACTCATCATAAATTGTGCCACATAAAACAAACAGATTTTCAAATTTTTTTCCTCAGTATGCATCATGTCTTTATGTACAACAACTTCAGTGATTCATATGAGCTTATCTGCTAAAGCAATGTTTCTCAAAACTTTTTATTCCATCTCCCCCTTTTCACTCTCGAAACGCCGTTTTCAACCCCCAAGCCTGATAAAGCAAACACATGGCAGTAATCTACAGAATTTTATTTAAAGAAAGTATTAAATAGCTGAACCAAGCCATTAAATAGCTGTATTACTATGCTAATATTATGTTAAGAACTCTTGTGAAAAAAATCCATACTGTAGCTGGGCACATAGATGATCCAGAGTAAAAATTGAATGGATAAATTGCTTTAGCAACCACCTCCAACAATTATAAAATTTGCAAGAAACGAACAAATCATAATATTAGGCTACTGAAGTTAATTCAATGATCAACTAGTGGTTGAGGATTTTTGCCCCCTCTGTGTTATTTTACCCCCTATCACCAGCTTTGTTTTTTTCGCCTCCTTACCCTTCAAAATCATCCCCGAGGGGGCGATTCTGCCCACTTTGAGAACCACTGTGCTAAAGCATAGTTGCTACTTGGAACAACATGCTAAAATGCAGCTAAGAATTAAAAAAAAAATAGCAATGTTGACATAGACAGTTAACACATCCAAACTATTGCAAATGTACATCTATTTGAAAAATGTACTTCACAGATATACCATCCGTTGTAACTGACATCTTCCCATATTTGAGTGGCTGCTGCTTGCTTATAGTAAGTGTAATACAGACCTAAGTGCACAGATTAAGAACGCCAATGGTGGAAAAAGTTGGTGAAGCCAGTCTCACAAATATACTTAGTTTCATGTTTGAATCTTTTGGTTTTTGGATGATATGAACCTGCTATAAAAAATCTTGTTTTCAGACTTGCATTTCTTCAAAATTGCTCATTATAAACAGGGATAAGAAAATGGTTGGACAGACCATTAAGTAAAGATTTATATTTTTTCAATTAATGTCTATTCAAAAATCATGAAAGGAATTTTTTTGAAGTTTAATAAGGTTTACATTTTTTCTAACTCATACTAAACAACCCTAAAACTTTCCAACATTGCTTGTTTCCAACTTAATTGTTAAAGCCCAATTAATTTGATAAAATAAAATTTAAAGCTAACTGGGCAAGTATTCATTAAAAACACTACAAGACCGAATTTTGTTCACTTCGATCAGCATCAGCTTCTTCTCTTTCATTATAGATATCTTAAAATCATACATTTTAGTTTAAGAAACAAATTGAGAGGTACAGAGTAAAAAAGAGAGAAATATAACACTTCACACAAAATAGTAACTGGTGTATTAAGGAGATTCTACCAATGTGCTTAAGTTACACATGAAATAGCTTGTACTTAACACAGTTAACAGTTTTCACTGTTAATTATGTGACACATGTGTCTTATACAGGTTAAAATAAAAAAGTGTCATTGATAAAAAACTGAAAACAAAACTGTACCTTAAGCTTTTGAATAATACTTTTGGTAATGAATAGACAAACTGAAGTAAAACATAGTACTTAGAAACAACAGTAGTGATATTTTAAAATTGTGCATTAATGTGGAAAAGCAACAAAAAATATTTGATCAACATGAATGCAGATGCTGCAGAGTAGTCTGGTTTAAGCAGTAGGACGAAAAAAGCAGAAGCCATCTATGCAATGGTATTCCATCATGGGAAATGCTGCACCAACACAGAAGATAATGAAGCTGAGTATTCAGCATGAGAACAATCCTGCAAACAATGATGATGCCAATAAACTAATAAATAAAAAGCAAAGAGAAGAAACAAAAAATAATGAGACAAAAACTCAGAAACTTCATACTTCAATGACAAATAACAACTTGTTTGAAAAACAAATGAAAAATGATATTCACCTACAGAAGAGCCATCTGAAAAGCTATCTGCAAGGAAACACTTTACTGGATTCCTGCAATGGCATGATACCTTCGAATGCTCAAATGATTGAACATGAAAAACCTATGTTTTCAAATGGTAAGGGACATCAAGCAACAGCACTCCAAAAGCAAAACGATACCAAAACTAGCAGTTCCAAGTTCTGCTCATCTTCATCAAAGTATACCAAACATGGCAATAAATCAAACAAACAACTTCTGGGAAGTGCAGACTCATCATTTGAAAAATGGCATAATGAAGTGAAAAGGTGAGTGTGAAATTAACTCTAACTGCAAGCATACTAGCAATAACCTAATTTACAACCAGTGGTGTAGTTAACAAGCACCACCACCTCCAACCTTGTTTGAAAATGGAGCAGTATTCTCTTCATTTTTTGATGTGATCTTGGAATTGAAGTTTTTATAAATTCAAAGAGTTCCCCTCCCACTGTTTTCAGTTCTGTACTCTAGTTTACAACCATTTGCAGCCACATAAGATACTGAACAACTGGATAACTTCATTTCATAACAAGGCAGGAATTATAATAAAATTGATTTAATAGTGTAAATTAAAACGAGTTTTACACACAAACATGGGGTCTATTGAATGTTACCTGCAAACTGGTCTAGAACTGGAAACCATTATGACCGATACGTTTTCATCAACAATTGGTGAAATTGATAAAAAATGGCTAGACTACCACGAACACATGGTGATGGTTAGAAATGACCCAGGCATTTTTCTGAAAATTCAGTAATCAACAGTAAACAATAAGTAGATTTAAACATTGCCACAATGTAAGCATTTCTGATGCCATATACTCACTACTGCAAATTTTTTTTTCTAATCAAACCAAACAATGGGAAAGAATCAAACACAACGTTCACACAACAACAGAGTGTGCAGGAGCAACATGGTGACAAAAAGCATTTACTTAAACAAAATCTAAGGGGCGGAGAATAATACACAAAGAAGTATATAAAACAGTTGTTTTATAGTACACACAATACATATCAATGTAACACAGATCATGGTGGGCAAGCAATGGGTGAAGACTTGAGGCATGTATAGATGGGCAGTTGAAGCAAGCACATAGATGAAGGATGTGAACAACAATATGGGTTGCGAGGCAGAGAGACCTGGTGGCTTAGTTGACCTAGGTGCTACAGCACCACCCTTGGATCTTCATATTTGAAACCTTATTCGACTGCCACCTGTAACATGATAGTATAATGACGAGAGTGTAGAAACGTACTAAACATATAAGGTAAACCTTAAACCATAACTCTCACCCTAACGCTAACCCTAACCCCTAAACTTTGGAAACTTTTGAAAAAAGTATAGAAAAAGCGGTCCCATGAATTGAAACGTGCAAACACAAGTACAGTAGAATTTGCCTAATTCGTCACCTCAACTCAAGGGGATTAGAAAAAAGTGACGATTTAGGTGAACTGATGAATCATGCAAACAGGGGAAAACTCTGTCATAGCAGCTTGTATACTTTATCATAATACCTCGTATACGTAGTGCTTTGATTTGCAATGAAATGCAACTTTATGATGTTATGGTTGTTTACGTTATAGTTGTTTACTAAATTAAACTCTTTATCCGCTACTCTATCTAGACTCCTGCATTTAATCTGGCATCTTTTAAATCTTTAATAATTCATTGCCCATTACATATAATGTATAAGAATGCAGGAAGGTTGCTCACAAGATGTTACACATCATCAAATACGTGTGAGACAAATGACATAAAAAGGGTAGTTTTAGGTTACGGTTAGGTGATTTCAATACCAAGAATTATGACAGAGATATCATAGACACAAACAATCCAAAATGGAGTCACAAAAAGTAGCATATAGCAAAAATAAAAAAAAAACGCAATAGACATCAACATAACACAGATGATGGTAGGCAAGCAATGGGTGAAGAGACGAGGCATGTACAGATGAGCAGGTGAGGCAAGCATATAGGTGAAGAAAGTAAGCAGCAATAATGGTTATGAGGCAGAGGGCAAGGCATTTTAGTGTAACATTTCATAGCAAGAACAAGTAGCATGGGCGGAAAAC
>Ga0210059_1011021_pt1 | contig 13883 bp, 8 predicted proteins | sample Ectturendosymbi2_FD_188042 | JGI IMG/M metagenome (GOLD analysis project Ga0210059, IMG submission 188042) | Ecteinascidia turbinata endosymbiont from Florida, USA - Sample 2 (SPAdes) (version 2) | ecosystem: Host-associated > Tunicates > Ascidians > Unclassified | place: Key West, Florida... | reverse complement strand
CATGTACCCCTAAAACTCCGTATGTCAAAATATTTTCTCATGATTTTTCACAGATACATTTAACAGTATACATATAATGACTTTTGAAAACAATATAAGTGATATATGTATAAAGATTTGAAAATAAACAACATGTAAATATATTTTCACCTTCTATTGCTAACCTTAAATGTACCCCTTCGGATAGGCAAATGTACCCCCAGGGGTACTTGTAACCCAGAGGTACATGTACCTCAGGCAAATGTACCCCCAGGGGTACATGTACCCCAGGTTGGGAACCCCTGGTTTCAATTTGTTTGTGCTCGACCCTTTTCCCTTTGGTTTCTTTCAATGTGTTAGTCTTTGGCGATCTGGGATGTTTCATCATAATAATCCTGCATGATGTTGATGTTTGCAATTACAATTTCTTTCAGCCCACTCAAATAATTCTTTTGCACATACGTAATGGTTATGACACGACGATTTTTTTTCTTGCCTTATTGTTAGCGATAATCTTTGCTTTTGCTGACCTTTATTCAAAATTCTTTTGTCCACAATTCGCATACTGAATCAAATCTCACGTAGTTCAATAACGCTTTAGTTGTTAGTGTTGCTTGCAAACCACTTCTCCTAAATTTTACGATGAATTTGTCGTATTCCAGAATATTTCAAGGTCGTCTGTAGCTCGATGGCGCCAAAAATCGAAATCGTTTTCAACAAATCGCCATCACAACCAACTTACGAACCTGGCGAAAACATTACAGGCTACGTTGTCGTCACGATTTCCAACAATGTAAAAGCTCAAGGTAAATACAGAAGGTTTTGTGAGTTTGTGAAAATGTGCTGTCAACCTGCTCACACGCTTTCAGAGGATCGCATATAGCTTTGTCCATTGTTGTGTGACTAGTTTGGTGGAACAAAAATTTGATAAAAGTGCTTGCTGCATGTCAGACGTGAGATCACGTTGTAATTTTATGAATCTCGACTACCAATGAACTAACCAGTCTCCGCAAAGGTGAAGGGTTTGAATTTCAAAAAAAACAAATAGAATTCTATTTGAATAAGATTTTACGACTGAAGATGCGTAGTGTTGCACGAAATCCATTTCCTATTAAAAAATTTGCAGATGGATTCAAACCCATCACCATTGTAGAGGCTAGTTATTTGAATACAGGTATGTGCAAGTTTGAATCATTGCAAAAAGACGAAAGCAGAACCCAGTCGGCTGATTCCTCAAAAGCTTGCAGCACACCTATAGTAGCTTCAAGATAAACTGTGGTACACTGATTCCCAGAAAGGTTGCTGCTTTTTCTTTTTACGGCAACGTCACGTTTCTTTCGTCATGAGTTCCAGCATTGTCGTAACTCAGTCCTCGCCTGCGCATGTTTTGCAGCGATTGAAGTTCGCTTCAAAGGTTCGGCTCACACCGGTTGGTGCGATTACGGACGCAGAACTTATTACACTGCGCACGAATGCTACTTCGACCAAGAAAACGTCGTTTGGCCGTCAAGTAAGGCAGTGCGCTTGTTCATGAAATGTTTGTGACTCATCGCTTGACAATATTTATGTATCAAGCAGCCCGTTTTAAGCCGCGTTCCTTGCGTATGGTTCAACTGATTTTGTAACGCTGCTGAGAATTGGAAGTTAGTTTTCGTGTTGTCGCATTTACGAACAAACAAATAAACCCGCAGTTAATGTTTAAAGTATCCGCGTTCGATAACACCATGTCAATGTTTTATCGCTCAGCAAACATGATAATAAATCGGTTGTTTTGTTGCGTACAAAGTGCAGTGCTGTGTTGTTTGTTACGCTGAATTAAAATCAATTGTTTTTGTTTTCTTTAATTCCCATATATTAGTAACTCTGAATTCTTCACGCAGACGGAAGGTCGGCGTCTGGTGTGAGGTTGACTTCAGGCTCGCATCGGTTCCCGTTCAACTTCAACTTACCGGCTAATTCGCCATCTTCTTTTAAAGGCTAGTTGGGTTTTAGTTTTAAATAATTAAAACAGCATCGGTCTTATTTAGATCCAAAGCAATCTTTCCATCAAAACTCGAGGAACAGAAGAAAACGATGCCTGCTTGAGTGTCTAGCCTGCAAACACCTGTCAGGAGCGTTGGCCTTGTTTATTTGTTTCTTATCAATGTCACGAATGCCCAGCTTGTAAGCAGATGCTTGCGCAGCCAACGCGTGTTAGAACTAGCCGCTGCACCCCAGTCAAGTTTGTTTATGTTCGAATTTGTTTCCACTGGGCGAAAATATTTGTTCGATTTAGCGACGAGTCGGCTGTTTGTGTCATGCACGTTAATCACGGACGAACCAAAAAACGAGTACTTTTGTGAATGCGCGATAAAGAGGAGGGTGTGTTACTGATTGCCAGCTTATCTTTGACGATGGAAATTTGCTAATTAGCGCTGAGTGTATTACGTCTTTTATCTAGTCAAAACATGTAAGATATTTTACACCGTGGGTAGAAACCCTTCTTGTCAGAGAAAAATTAAAATTGGGTTTGTGTTGTTCTAATTTCAACAATGCTCAACTAAAATTTTGACCTGTTTTCATCAGAATTTTGTTATTTTCACACCAACACAGCAACGAACTTGGTAGACTGTGTATAAAAATGTCTGCAGAATGCCGCCCAGCTGAGCGTAGTGGCAGCTCGTACCTGGAAGTTGGCTTGCAAGATTTTTTCAACGGGTTGTAAGATCTTCGTGCTAATTGTAGAAAATGATCATGCGATGTGTCAGGATTTGGAAAGGGAGGGAAACTTGGCAATGCGAAAGTCCCGCCATAGCCTGAACAACAAATCGACTTAAGCTTAATTTGCAAAGGCACGATTTTAATATCGAGGGTAGCATAACTTCTTGCGTTAATATGTCTGGAAGCACAATTGGCTGTGTAAGAAGCTGGTCCAAAGCTGTTTTTTGCGCTTGAAGTTAGTCATTCGCGTTTATTACAGGCAGCTTTGGCTGGATCAGATACGCAGTGCATGTGAGGATAGACCTCTATCGACAATTGAATTCCAAAGCAAACGCAACCTTCATCGTTCTGTGTAAAGATGACTTGAACCGGGATCCTCTAGCTCAGGTGTATTCATTGCATTAAGACGGCAGATGGAACAGTGCCGGTGGCACTGCATATAAAACTATGTTGTATGTCGGGTTCCGATCATTTTTGTTTGTTTGATTTGGTTTGTTGTTGAATGTACGTCGCACATTTTGAATTTTAACATTTTCAAATGAAGACATAGTTCTGTTTGCTGCATGTCTTCTTGGGCCGTTTTAAGCAGAGGTTTAATAAAAAATAGATTCCAACTATTTTAGCGTTGCACTTTAAAAAAAATGAAAAACATAATTGTTATCAAAGAGTTGTTTACAACGACGGCATTCCAACCTTGGCTTTTCGGGTGGAGATGTTTGCATCGAATGAGTTTTAGTGAAGTGTCACTGTTGAGTTTGTAAACTCTAAGTCTACTGCGGATAGAAATACTATGTTTAGTGGAGAAAACGTCCACGCCTGCCATTTATGAAAAAAATTGTTGATCAGCGAAATGTCGTGATTCTGGTACTAATCTGAGGTCTTCGCATAAAAGAAAGTTCTTCATAGAGTGCCGTTACACACACCATTATTTTATAGTCTGCATCGTAAAGTGCACGAATATGCTTTTCTTTTTAATTTTTAGAAATACTCTGTAGCCCAGGAACTGATTTTAACTTGACCTTTAGCTTAGATTAAAATTTTAATAAAAATGTACAATTTATAAATCAGAAACCATCGACCGGAACATCAGAGCGAAGCATCGGATGCTTTCACCCGAAGCCGGTGGCTCTGATTGGTCGCTGCGAAGGGGCGTCGGCGCCTGGCGAGAAAATACAAGTAACACTGGACGTGGACAACAAGACTAGCACAGGAATGAGCAAAGTGTCGGTGTGCCTGAAACAGGTCAGTGGAAACTTCAAACGAACTTTCGTTCACAGTCTGTTGGTTTCATTATATTTAAACAACTGCAGGTGGTGGCATATACGGGAGTGTGTTGGAGATGTGGTGGTTCAGTTCGCCACCGGGTCGTGAAGAAACGTTTGACCGACAAAACGACCGAAGTCACTTTTCCAGGTAAAACTTCACACCTTTGTCACGCGCCAACATTTTCATGATAGCGACAAGTTCGGCAACCAGGCAACTGTTGTCAGGACATTCCTTATCGCGCACGTCCTCCCGTCACGTGGTTTCCCCTCCCCATGCTCCTCCTTGACGCCGCACCACACGGGGCGAAACATGAGTTCGTATCCTGTGCTTTCCAGCAGTGTTTTTTTTTAAAGGATTGGCCGTTTTTACCGCAAAGACATGTTGAGTGACCGCAACTATTACATCTGAATGCCGAGATGGTCGTAAAGGAAGTGTTTAGTGTTCAAATGGTGGTAATAAGCGTGTAATTGCTGTGTTCTGACAGACCATTTCGGTCTGTCAAACCTTTGAAAAACTCTGCTTGCCGGAATTCAAACTTTTTTAGCTGCCTTAAGAGTTGCCCTAGCAAAAAGGTGAGATGCTTCCATGCTGTGTACTGCTCATGAAAAGCTGCAGGTTGCACTGAGCAACTGCAAGAAATTAACAAAGTCGAGAAAATCCCACACAGGTGCTCTTTGAAATCGCAACGATAAGTATGGTATCAACATTCACACCTTTTTGGCGTCCCTCTTCGTATTGCAGAACGCCCGGGCCCGGGTCAAGGGGGTGGAAACGCCCCGACCCGGGTCAAGGGGGTGATGAAGAATGTCGACATGCGTAAGTTCGTTATAGCTAGCAAGATTGTCAGGGCCTGTTTGGATATGTTATTGATGACTAATCAAAGTTTGTGATGACGAATTGCTTGTGTTGAAGAAATTTATGTTAGAAATTGCTTATTCGCAAATTGCGCGGTCCTTCCTTGTTGGCAACAGATGCCTTTTTATGTGAATATTCTGAAACTATATAAGATACTGTCTCATGCACCACTTGTTTTCCATTCTTTTAACGCAAAACGTTCTTGGCGACACTCGCTATTGTGTGATGGGTTCCATGCTTTTAACAAAATGATCCCTAATGTAGCGTGAACAATTTTGACCAGTGAATCAAACACGTCAACACAGCCTTGACTTCTTTCGATAAATCGGATCTTTGCCGCGGTTGTTTCTCTGAATACTGAGTACATTTCCAGCAAACCTTTCATGAACAGCGCGTGTGTGCGTAGTTGTCATTATTCCCACATACTGTTCTCTGCTTCGCTTGCAGGAAGGAGTGACTTCAAACGATTTGCGTTTAAATGACTTCACCTTTTTCTGTTTTTGTGAATTTGTCCGCTGCTTGTAGTTAATTCCTAAGATAGCACCGACTTCAGTCGTTGGTCATTTTAAACTATACTTTATTTCAGCCAACTCCAACAACCGCTGGACTGGCGACCTACTTGTGCCCGACCTTCTCCCTTCTAATGCACTTGCTCATTGTTCGATCATAGACCTTGCTTATTACGTACAGGTGAATCTCGTGTTTGTGAATCGCCTTTTCAACGGTTGATCGTTTGCGGTGTGGCGTCTGGTAATGTACGCCGAACGACGTTTTGGTGAAAAACTAATATACGCCGAACGACATTTTCGTGAATAACTAATATACGCCGAACGACATTTTGGTGAAAACTAATATACGCCGAACGACATTTTAGTGAGCTACTAATATACGCCGAACGACATTTTAGTGAGCAACTGATATACGCCGAACAACATTTCGGTAAATAATATCACGTCCATGTGGTCGTTGCCCAGAGACCCTATCTTCCTGGTCTGGGGCCGAAGTAGTCCTCCCAACGATAAAAGATGATTTTCGCTTTTCACAACGAAAGACGTTTTTTGCTGTGCCTGATCATTGATATAAACACCACTGTCATTGTGGAGGCTACCGTTTGTATTGACTCGTGGATGCGATTAATACTTCAGATAAAAGTTCGTTGCAAGAAGGATGTGAAGCTCTCTCTGCCAATCCACATCGGGACAGTACCCTTTCAGAGAAGCAGCTTATCCGGACAAAATGGTGAGTTTTTTGACGTTGTGCTAATAACACCCACTTCTGTCAGAATCTGTTTCGCTCAAGCAGCGAAAACATTGGCGTTCGAAACGTAGTAACTCTTGTAATGGTGCTTCATGGCGGTTGAAGTATTTGCTGGTGCTAGATTTTTTTCCTTTTGCTTGTTATTTGATCCTTTCTCAGGTTTCGCAAGTGGTTGTAATTAATTTGCTAGCACCACTTATCTTTATTCGCGTCCATTCTTCTATCTGTGTGTTCATTGTTACCGCCATATGCGGTTGTGTAATATGTGGACGTGAAGACGTTAAACAATAAACAAGTGATGATTATTATTAACACGCATGCATAATTTTTGCCAGATGATTATGTATTTGCAGCGGCATCGACTAACGACAGCGCCATTGCAGTAACTACTGGGGTCAACGACCAACTGCAAAAAATCGATATGGAACCTGATCAGACAGCTCTTGGATATTATGACTGGAAGAGAAATTAATACGGGATCGCAAATTCGAATCAGTAGCTTCGTTATCCTGACTTAGTCACCACGCGACTATGAAACTTTAAAGAATCAAACAAATCTGTGCGATTTCCTTTGCAGCAGACGAAGAACTATAATAGATGTTCATGTTTTTGTGCCTTCCAATATGGATTACGCCAAACAACTTTTTACTTTTATGTATTTTCATGCGTGTGGAATAACCTGAAACTGCTACATGTCGACAACAAGGTTCATTGCCTTAAATAAGAAACGTTTTTTTTGTTTCTTCCCCAGTTATACCTGTTGGACGGGCAGCCGGTGTGGGAATTTTGCTTATGCATTTTTTGGAAAATCAACTGGAAATAGCAGAACATCGTATTTACAGGTGTCTGGGAGAAACAGGGTGATAAACTTAATACGGAGCCATTAATTTGCGTACCAACTGAACTTTTCATCATTTCTGACAAATATTCCTCAATTATCCGGCTGCTAAGCCTCTCTAGGTGCCAGCACATCCAGTTTCCACCCAACAGCAAAGGAACACTCTTTGCGCATCATTGTGGTTGGATTGCAACAAACAACTGTCGGTAACATCGGGTTTCTTTCCGCAACAAATTAACCTGATGTTTGGTCCATGGCGGCGTGTTGCGTTTGTTGCACGTAGCCGCGAACCGGTTACTAGACCTGAAAAGCTTCAAAAGAACTTTTCTGACTCGTGAAACACTCAATGTCAGTTGCAAATACTGTACTGTCATGCTCGTGACAGGACGTTTTATTGTGTCAAAATGTAAAAGTTGACGACCTCTTTTCTGGGAAGGAGAGTTGATGCAATTCATTGACCACCTCAGACAAGCGTTGTCTGAAAAATATCCGATTTTCAAGGAACGCTTCTAAGTTGCTTTTTCTATTCTTTAGATAAAAAACAATTTCAAAAATGTGCTTGGTCGTTTCGCCTTTGCAATTCACTTGTACGACTAGCGTCGTTTATATTTCGCTATGCTTTCACTAACGCGTGGTTTTACCAGGTAAAGCAAGAAAGCAGTTTTTGAAGTGATGTCTGCCAAACAAGTCGCTGTTCGTTTGTTGAGGGTGTTTGGATAAGACTTCCGGCTTTTGTTCGTTTAATGCAGGGCTTTGAAGCCGGCACTCAAATTTCCGCCTCCAGTCCAGGGAATCTAAATTTCTTGGTTCCGACTCCCGAACAATGTGGTCCAAAAGCAAACAAAAAAACATTGTATTGTTTGTACAACTTCGTCGTCTCACAAACTATGTCTATGGAACCGGAGCCCGAATTTCAGGCTCCGGCTCTACTATCCCAAATTGCCTGGGATCCGGTTCCACACCTGGTTTAACACCGTTCTCAGCACGGCGTGGTCGCGTGTTGGAAGTCGGTTAATGAATGGATGGAATGCATGTTGGCAAAAAGCTGCCAGTTTTGGTTCGATTCACGAAATTACTGCCAACTTATTTTCGGAAGTGCAACTTCTTCAAAACTTGTTGACATGGCGTTACTTACCCATCCATCCGTTGACCGCTTGCTGACTTGTTTTCTGTATCACCTGCGCTTGAAATTTCTTTAAACACCACTTGTTATATTCATATCGCAGCTTCAGTGAACATAGAAAATTAAAGATGTGCAAATTTTTGTTTCAGATAGTACTGTAGTACTGTGTGCAATTCTGGTGTAGGAATATTTTTTTCTGTGCAAGATAAGTTATTTAGCGTTTATGAAAAAAATGTTTTTTTGCAAACGTTTTTTTATGTCCATGTTTAGGTTTGATCCAGTGTTGTACAGATGATTGTCGTTTAAACACCACTTGTTATATTCATATCGCAGCTTCAGTGAACATAGAAAATTAAAGATGTGCAAATTTTTGTTTCAGATAGTACTGTAGTACTGTGTGCAATTCTGGTGTAGGAATATTTTTTTCTGTGCAAGATAAGTTATTTAGCGTTTATGAAAAAAATGTTTTTTTGCAAACGTTTTTTTATGTCCATGTTTAGGTTTGATCCAGTGTTGTACAGATGATTGTCGTTGGTGTTTTATAAATATATGAATTGGTATTTGCATTTGTCATTGTATGCAGTCTAACAATCCATGAATGGCATTGCCGTTGTAATCTGGAAGCCTCTTTCAAAGCACACCGCAGGACACAAGTCGTAGTCACCAGGCAAACAGCAGCAGGAGAACGTGCGAAGTAGTAAACTCATTTATCTTTGAAGAAAAGGTGGAAAGCTCCGCAAGTGACAGCGTGGAAGTGTGTTCCAAGTGGTTCAACAAATCCAGAGCCATTCAAGCAGGGGGAGCAGAGCCATTCAAGCAGGGGGAGCGGAGCGGTCTGACCAGAAATCTCAAATTATCTAGTCTAAAGAACAGCAGAAATTTGGCATCGCAACTTAAAGACAAAAACTTCCTTGGGACCAGAATTTCCCTTAACATTTTGCTGTTCAAAAGAAAAGGAAGTGCATCCAGATTTTTGCCAACAAGAAGAACTTGTTCCTTACAAAGGGTCAAAGGGCATTTCCTAAAAATTGATGTGCCACAATGTAGAGCTGAAGAGTGCAGAGGCAGTTTGAGAAGTTTAAAATATGCATTGCTACATAACGATAATAGAAATGCATTTATCCCTATCCATGGGCGTCGGAAGGTGGGAGCGTGGCCCCCTCCTGGATTATTAAATTATCAGCAAAAGAAGGTGTTTTTTTAAAACAAACAAATTTAAAAAAAAACAAACAAACAAATTTAAAAACAAACAAATTTCACCACTTTTGCCCCACCCCCCTGGAAAAAATTAAAACAAACAAATTTCACCACTAAAAAACAAACAAATTTCACCGCTTTTGGCCCCCCCCCTGGAAAAAATTCTAAGACAACAACTCTATTAAAAGAGTTGCAGAAACTGAATTATGACTCTCAGCAATGGCTAATCTGTATGGACTTAAATGGTTAATTGCTTACAAAGCAAAGCGGCTATACAAGATATCCATGTTTTATATGCCTGTGGGACAGCCGAACACGCAATGATTAGTGGGTGGAAAAAGGTGACCATCTAGAAATTCCATGAGAGTTGGTGAAACTTACGTCATCAATGAACCTTCGGTTACCAGGGAGAAAATCATCATTCCACCACTGCACATCAAACCTGGTTTGATGAAGCAGTTTGTGTAAGTCATGCCTGCAACTGAGGATTGCCTTAACTCCTTTCGCAGAGCATTTCTTGATTTGACCATCGAAAAGCTGAAAACAGGAATTGTTAATGGCCCTCAGATCTGCAAACTCTTAAACGATACACGCAGGGCCGGATTTACCAATAAGCTATGTAGGCTTAAGCCTAGGGCGTCAAGATCCAAGGGGGCCTCCAGCAAACTGTGGTTCGCACAGAGCCAATTGTCGGTGGGCTATACGATCAGTTCGATGAATATTATGTGTTTGTGCGGTCATGTATGCATCACAGTTATGGTGTAATTTCAGGAAGTCATGCATGCAGAGATTGCGTGTGGCATATAATTTTGGATGCAGAGCTCTGTACAACCTGCCCTGGAGAGCGAGTTTTAGTACCCACCAGGTTCAATGTAACATTCCTACCTTTGAGGCTCTGTTACGAAAATACACGTAACTGTTTCTCGAAAAATGCAGAAAATCTAACAACATATAGTTACGTGCTTTGATGCAGTAAGATTGTTTGCGTTCGTCCCTATTCTTTGAACACTATAATCGCATTTTACTCTGTGAATGAGTGATCGAACTTTGCAGTGTCCGTTTGATTGACGGCGTGCCATGCCATATGCTACAATGCTTCCGCATTTTACCTAGACTATACCAATTTAGGAATTGGCGCCCTTCTCCGCAGGAGTTTTGTAACAAGTGTTGCGTGTTAAGAATGTGTCTGTAAACCCATGATTCTGTCTTCAATGCAGTTGCAAAAAGTGTCTGTAACCCTGTGATTCCACCGGCTTCAACGCTTTGTAGTACGTGCTATTTTGTCTGTTTTTATCGACCTGCGTTCTGCAGAGTGTGTGTACTCATACTATGGACTTCGTGTCTGGTCACAAACAAATAAATTAAATTCAATTCGTCAAAGTTTTATTGAGGACACATTGAATTCCCAACTGACTTTGCAGTACACAGTACTGAGATAACATCATTCACAAATAATGGAACATTTGAATAGTAATGAAGATAAATATGAAAAGCATTTATAGGAGTAAATACTTTGTAAATGAAATAACTTTAGCAAAACATTATGAAGACTTGGAGAACTAAAGGCATGCATGTTGACTAAACCAGTATAAACCGTTTTTTCTGACATTGGCACGAAACTCTGCAAAGCTCTGCAAGTTCCAAAGCACAAACAAAGAATTTAATGGAAACTCGCATACACGAGCGAAAGATAAGCCCACACGAGGCTTGTGATTATGATTTCCTGCAGAAAAAAATCACCGACGATTGACGCATGTTGAGGTGCTTCGCCTCGCGCGAAAGTAATCGGCCTAAGGAAGTTTCCGTTGGCTTTTCACCACCGGGGATATTTGTATCTCTCATCTGGCACGTTCAGGAGCAGCCGCGCTGCTCCATCCTGGCGCGCTCTCACTTTTTCGCGCTCACATGCAGCAGCCGTGCTAGGTGCGCTGCTACTTGCATAGAGTAGTACACCCACGAATGAAAACTCCTACTAACTGGAGAAATACAAGATAGAAGCCACACCAGTGAACAACAACACTGAGTGACTATACCTCAGACTGAACCAAAGATAAGGAAAGAATTAGCCACCAAATATGGTTTTGAAAAAGCTCGAAGCAGCTTTGCGTAGCAACAGCTGCTTGAACCACATCAACCTAACCTGCACAGCTCCAAGGCGGATCGTTAAAAGGAAGTAACGCTTAAGTATAAATAATGTGATACCTGATACCTCAGATCAGTGCGTTTACGAATCTCTCGAAGAAACTTCCACGATTGAATTCTCCAAGAAGGAACCGGACAAAAAATGACATATAAAATGAATGCTTTATATTGCTCTTACATTTGATATATTTGATGGACATCCTATTCAAGGACACTGTTTGAATCGTAAGTTAACTTAATATTTGCTATTTATTTATCCATGCATAAACACTAAAAGTATCCGCCTAAAAGTGTACATTATTAGAAGTTGTCTGTTAGTAAAAAGTACTCAATGTTTCAATAAATTCGTTTTACTATTTAAAACTGTATTACTTTAACAGTGCTACTCGTAACAATGATTCTATTAAACTTTACATATGAAATATTTATCGACTGATAGATTGTAACTACAGAAAATTAGGGATGGCTACACAGACTTAGCTTCTGCAAAAACTTCACCCGGACAACAGCTAGCCTACGTGATCAATCTAGCTGTGTCAAAAGACTAACTTAATTTGTCTACTTTAATTAGAGGCAAGTTGTTTACATTTAGCTTTATGCGCTCCTCACGTTGTGGTTTGACGTCTTCAGGTCGCTACACATATGTGCTGTGTGTTTGGTCTTTTGAGCACAGATAAGTACAAACCGACGTGAAACTTATAAAAAACGTAGGTCATGTGTTCTGTCAAATATTTAAGCGTGACGTTTTCGGTTGGTTTGCCTGTGAAAATTGATAATCCCGTTACTGCCAGCCAAGTACGATTTAACAATTCCGTGTCATCGAACGCTTTTGCGTCGAAGGCAGCACCATGCGCAGTGATCGTGGGTCAGTCTGGTAATGATTCAGAATTTTTTTATTGACCGTACTTTTTTAGAGCGACAATATCGTCATTTTCGGCTTTGCGCAAAGTGATTACCATTTTTTCATTTTTTCCTCGTAACAGGGGGAGAAGAGACCTCACAAGTGGGCCTCGCTTCAGCTAAATCCAACCCTGGATGCATGTTAAGGCCTCGCTTCAGCTAAATTCGGCCCTGGATGCATGTGTTGTGCAGTCAGCAACAGGCGCAGAGTCTCTTGCTTGGCGACCGTTAATTTCAGTTACCTTGGAAACCAAAAAGCTGAAAATTACCATGAGTAGGTAGAAGATATGCATATCTTTTAAGTTCACTATCTCTCCAGTCACTTCGATCATTCTTCTGCAAACCTTCATATCTAAGCTAAGTGAAGAGTATGGAGAAAGGATCCACTAAGGCAGGGGTTCCCAAACTTTTGTTCATTGGTACCCTTCGGACACTTTTAGGTTCGCATATACCCCTAAAATTTTGTCACCTTTTTAGCTGCTAATTACAACTTTATCTGCTGCACAACTTGCTTTCTATAGCTAGGGCAACCCATTGCAGTACCTCTAAATACCTCATAATCGGCAGTTTTAGTTTAATATGTAAGCTGTGTGATTATTAGGCCTACTAATTACAAGCACACAAAATCATTCTTTGTCTTTGAATTCCGGATGACTCTCTCCAGATGTCGAGTGAGAAGACTTGGTTTCATATAATCATTTCCCAGTGTTTCTTGAGAAAGTACACACACAGGCATATCCAAACCATTGTTTACCATAAATGCAAACCTGAACTTTAAATAGATTTCTGAATATTTTCTTTTTTGCTACACATGTTAAACTTTTTGCTGGTCAGAATGTCCGAAAGATTTTGAGTTTAACTACAACAATGCTCCTTCTACGAAGTCCACATTCTGAGCTCAGCATTGTTACATCAGCATTACACAAGCGCAATAATGCCTACTATTGACAAGAAAGGCTCATGTAGAATCTTCTGAATAAGTAGCATTTAATGATAAATAAATTATCATTCTCATGGAAGGACCTCTCTGTGGACTACTTGGGAATCACTGTATCAGTGTTTTCAAACGTTGGTAAAACACTGGAAACTAGCGAGAATATGTGAAAAAAATGCTTCCTCCAAATGTAATCAATTATTCTTACAACAGAAGAGCTAGGTAAGAATATTATGTTACACATAATGGACCCCTTGAAAAGTCAAAATGTACCCCTGGGGTTACATGTACCCAAGTTTGGGAACCCCTGCACTAAGGCATTAAAAGTCATGGAATGGAGGTGCTAAGCAGGCAGAATGCCTACATGATGGCCAACCTTTTTCAGTCATTGACGAAATTTTTTTAAGTGACCGAAACACAAAAAAGGCAGTTAATTCAGAAAATGTCTGGAAATGAAAGATGATAGATAGTTTTTAAGTTATTTTGGACAAATGGCCAAAATGTCTCAGCAAAAGAAACTTGTGGTCAGCTGATATTGGCGTCTCTACCGTGAGTGCTTAGCCGCGTCAGATTCCAGAAAGCTTTACAAAAGAAAATTTGCAAACATGAATCTTTTTGCATTAAATGATTGATTGATGTGCTTTGACAGTTTATAAAATTTACTTTGATCGTTAATAAAAGCACTGTTTGTG
>Ga0210059_1011020_pt1 | contig 13884 bp, 11 predicted proteins | sample Ectturendosymbi2_FD_188042 | JGI IMG/M metagenome (GOLD analysis project Ga0210059, IMG submission 188042) | Ecteinascidia turbinata endosymbiont from Florida, USA - Sample 2 (SPAdes) (version 2) | ecosystem: Host-associated > Tunicates > Ascidians > Unclassified | place: Key West, Florida... | reverse complement strand
TCGATCATAAATCATTTGAGCTTTACCTATGGTTCCTATTTTATTATATCTTCCTCCCCATAATGCGTAACAACAACATTCAGTAATAGAAATTCACAACAAATACAGTTTAGTAAAACACTAATTAACTCACTTGAGCATGAAGTTTTGTTGCAACACTCCTTGTTCTTTTAGTTATCAACCCGAACAGTTATTTTTCTTCTTGCCAAAGTGTTGGAGGAGTATTTTTCTTCTCATACATTATCGTCTTTCATAACTCAGTATGTTGGGGTTATTTTTAACCACAACATGTGTGAGAATTATATTGCCCATTTTCTATGTGTCTGCAACTTTTTAGGTTTGGAATTAGTGCTTGTTTCGCTGATGGCAAGACAGTCATGAATCAACGCAGGGTTGAAAAGACAGCTTTTGAGGATCAGTCAGAGGAAAATTCAGTGTGAATAATAAAATGAATGACTTTGTTGGGAATATTCTGCAAAATAAGTTGTACGCCTACTGTTACATCTTGCTATCAGGTACACGCCGATGCACACATATCTGCGGCGCTGCTGTCCAACTATAGGTACAACTGATGCCGAAAAATCGATGCTGTTAACTGTGTACTGCATTGAATAGTCCTCACCCTAACCACGCTGCACACTCGTAATATTTGGTTACGCCACAATCACAAAATGTCCACAAGCTATCACAAAAACGGGTTAGTAAGTAGGTTAGTCAGTAGTTACCAATCCGTTGGACGATTGTTTATTTTTTATGTGCTTTGCAGTAAGAATATTTTGATGAAACTAGTTGTCTATCAACAGCCTACTTGGCCCTGTCTCAAGATGGAATTCGTGGTTAGAACCATTTCACTTTCATGTGAATTGTTTTCACTTTCTAAAGCTGCTTTCCTTCATGTCGGGCCGGCACAATTGTGTACAGAAAATGGTGTTTCGATTTGCATGTGCAGTGCTGTGGAAGTTGTATGGTTAGCACAGAATATTCGACATAGCAGTACACGTGTGTGATTGCACCTACAGTAGCGTTTAGGTGTCTCTAGCGAATAATTTAGTTCATATTTACGCTAGTTATTAACGCTAGTTCATATTTAATGATATTCACAAGCCTATGTTGGGTTTGATAAGGTTAATCATAACAATTTAATCTTCAAAACAATGACAAATCACCATGCAAGATAGACATTTATGTTAGCCCCCTACTTTTTCCTTGGCCCCGCAGTGCCCCCCCACTCTTTTAATTCTAGAATCGCCACTGGGGCCCACTAACCAAAACTCAGAAAAAGGTTAAGAAAATATAGTGAATCTCTGGATGTCCATACTAGATAAAAAAGCAAAAACACCCCGAAAAACAACAAATTTATGAATACTAGATATCAATGTCAACTAAAGGGGGCCCAGTTTTTGCATTTAGCTTGCCAGGGGGGCGACTCGCCCTCCCCCCCCCCGTCTATACGCCACTGCACGTAGGCTTCCCTGATATGTTCGCAGGCAGCCATTCGCTTAACGCGCAAAAGCTGAGAGCGAATGTTACGTCATTGACCGGTTTGTTGGGCGATTGCTGAGTGGTCTGAACATTGCGCACTACTTGGTGCAGTCGGAGGGCTGCACGTCGTAAGGAACAGTGCAGAGAATTTGCGTTAATTAATCAGAAACAAGTAGCAACTTGCGTTTCCGAACACTCCGTGCAGCAAACTAGTGCCTCGGCTTTTATGAGCAAATATTGCCGATAGACTGTATATCGGCGGAATTTTGCCGGTGTGACACTTTGCAACATCGCCAAATTCATTGGTCGATTTGTAGTCATAAGAGAAAATGTGTTTTTATGCTGAAAAGTGATGTCAAAAGCTCCCTTCCGCGACAGAACCTTTCTTTACAGGCTAGATGCGCCACTGTCCTTACCTCATGTCACTCATGCGGTGACCACGCAATGGTCTGAATAAAAGTTTGTTTTTTGGATGAGAAGACATGCCTCACTGTGCCTAGCCTGTATACTGTACATCTGTAAAGTTTGCTGCACATGCACGATTTGATTGCAGTTCGATTTCCTTGGTCTTGTTAGGCGTTCTAGCTGATGAATAATTGGTCTTACAGTTGTGTTCGTCCAGGGGCGCACGCAGGCATTTAAGGGAGGGGCTGAAATTTTGAGAAAAATATTTTGCTCTCACTAAAGTACGGGCTACCTTATTTACTATAACATTTATGTCATATATGCTATTTCAATTTTAGCACATCAACACTTTTCTTGACCAGGTCCAGCCGCGACATCTGTTTTTCTTTACCCGTTTTCCCCCGTTACCGTGATTTTGTTTATCTGTTAAAGTACGATGCGATGTAGTGTGGCACTTCTCTGCAAAATTTTGACATTGTTTATGGAAGTTTGTAACATGCTCAGCATCCCAAGATATTGTTTTTAAAAGCATGCTCTTATGTTATATAGTACCATTACTTCATGCCACTTCCAGTAAATTCTGGTGATTCAGTCGGCTATTATTTGTTATGAAATATTATCAACAGCCCTTTTCTCAACATCGCAGACAAGCAAAATGCCCTGCAGTACCACTACAGATCGTAGAATTATCTCACAGCCACGCTACATATGGTTGTTGGTCGATAACAAAAGCAAAATACCTTTTTTAATATTCAAAACAGAATTGAAACGACAATTTCTACACATACTCGTAAAAGGCAACACAAGCATTTGCGAATTGCTAGTGTATCATCTAACATATTCGGGGCAGTGGTAGCAAACAAAGCTTAGCCGACATATCACTAACTTTACAGATAATTGCGCAAGGTACAGACAGATGCCGCCATAGAAATTTTGAAATGAGAGAATGGACAGGGACAGATGCTCTTCGGGAGGCTCTTGGAGCAACCCGTGCATGCTTATTTGGCCAACTAAGCACGTGACATCTCTCACTCTCCATTACATGCAAACCGTCTCGGCAAACGGAATCGTAGCGATACCACGAATTCACCGGCGGACAGTTAATGTGTATACTGTAGTTTCTTAAGTGTTGGTCCTACCTATAGGGCCATTGGCAAAGTAGTTGCTTGTCGTACAATATTCATTTCAAATATTTCGCTTTAGTAAAATAAACCCTTCCACAAATTTTATATATGCTAAAGCACGAAATCAGATCTGCGATTACTGCTGGCAACAAAGTCATTCATAATTTTCCCTGTCGATCTGGCGGTCTTTGTGTATGGAAAGCAGTGCAAGTCCTGTCATTCGCTCATTTCCAATCGACGATCTTAGATAGGTTTTAAGACGACTCACGGTGCTGAAACTGCGCTCACGTGTAGCAGTTGATGCAGGAAGAGTGCCTAAAATGGTGAGCAATATGTAGACATTCGGATAAATGTCAGCATGGAAAGCACAGAGTGCCTCGATGGCACTCGACGGAACAGTGCTAACATCTTCCTTCTTCCACTTATTTACCCAACGCTACACTTCAGGAACAACCGCTGCTCTGGGACCAATATCTTCCTAATATATTTCCAGTAACCGTTCTAAATCTTGAGCAGTGTTTGGCGAAGCATCGCAATACTTGGGCATCAAGCCCAAAAGACTTCGGCACTTCTGCTTCTGGTCAAAGAATCTATCCTCCGTTTCCACTATTAAATGATCTAAATACGGTACAAACACTAGCATACGGAGGGAGGGGCCAGTGTGCCATGCCCCCCCGCTCAGACCCTAAAAATAAAAAATGTATAAACAGTGTGCGTATTTTTAGGTGCAAATGCGTATTTTTAGGTGTAATTTGCGTATTTTTTGGCGTAATTTTGCAAAATTTTTCCGGGGGCATGCCCCCGGACCCCCTAGAATGGTCGTCTTAAAGTTTATTTGTGACGTCACACGATTGTGACGAAACTTGGCCCCCCCTCGGGAATTTTCTGCGTACGCCACTGGGTACAAATATGGCTTCCCGAAAAAAATGCTCAGGGTCATCAGAAGGATAATTATCTCTGAAAATTTGACGTTTTCATCTTCTGGGAATCAACAGTGGAGCATCATATTTTTCACATTCATTCTTAGCTTGGTCAAATATTTTATGAAAAACGTTTTCGCAATTGCTTCTGTTTTGTCGGAGGATATCCAGCACACTATCAATGAGCTCAATCACTGCAAATATATCCAATTCTTTCTTTTGCAGCAGTTTTGAAACAGGCAGGATTATACCAGAAGTGTGGTGCATAACTAAAGCCGCGATTAAAAACGTGCATTTCTGTACAGAATTGAGCAAAGTTGCTGGTTTGGTCGAAGCCTCCACTTGTTTTCCTGCTGCAATTCCTCAAGTGTAGAAACAACTGCTGGCAATAGTGTCACGAAAATGATGATCGAGTCATGTCTTTCTACCCAGCGTGTGGCGCAAATTGGTTTCAGCTTCTGTCGCGAAGCAGCCGAGCCTGAAACTTCTCTTTATACATTGTCTTGAAATATCGATACGCGCTGTGCAGAACGCGACAGAAAAACGCATCGCATTTCTAATAACTGGCAACTGCGATGAAGTACTAATGACCAAGTTATGAACATGGTTGCAGCAATAAATGTACATGGCCAAAGGGTACAATTCTTTTACTCTACCCTGGATACCACGATATTTTCCGCTCATATTGCTTGCGCCATCATAACCTTGGCCACGCGTATGTTCCAGATTAAGCCCAAGTTGAGATAGTTGGGTGAGAATCGTAGATGCAAGATCTTTGCGTGTTGTTGAAGAAATTGGAACAAAGCACTAAAATTCTTCGTGCACTTTGGTATCTTTGATAAACCGAACGGATAAACTAAGTTGCTCTGTTTGACTTACATCGGTCGTTTCATCCACTAGTATCGAAAAGTATTCGCATTGGGAAATGTCGGAAAGTATTTGCTTTTGTATGGCATCACCCATCAAAGATATAATTTGATTTTGCACTCTCCAGCTTAAATATGAAGCGTTGCGTTGCGGGAAGCCTTCAAAAAGCGGTCAGATGTTTGCTTGTCAGCAGCCTCCATTCGCAGTCTTAAGGCAGCTTTAAAAACTCCGTCATTGCAATCAATTTGGTTCAGTGAAAATGCACCAGCGTTTTCTCTGTGACCCCTCAATGGTATTTCTTGGCGACCGCAAAATTCAACAGTTCTAATGATATGGTAAAGACGGTTTCGATTTTCCTCGACAGCCTTCTGTTGACTGCTGTTTAAAGCGTTTCGTACATCTCTGGATTTGTCAGCATCTGTCTGCACAAAGTTATCGAACATGGCTGCACATAATTTATGATAGTGACAGTTTTGGTGATTATTGTAATGTTCCTTTGCCTTTTTTATAATTGCAGTGTGGTCCCGAAAATAATGAGCCGGAAGGTTTTACGCTACGACTGACAGTCTGAGGAGAAAACACAACGCACCATTTGCAAAAAGCTCCATTGAAAATATTACTGTACGCTAACCATGTAAATTCATTTAACCATTGCTTCTGGAAACTTCGATTTTGAGCATCAACTGTTACATATGGAAACGAGAAACCTGAAGGAGGGGACCAGCAATTAAACAATACCTTTCGTCGATCAGCATCAGTCAGGGGAACTCCAACGAAGTTACCAATATCATTTTCACTACTGTAACACACAAGATGTGACCCCTAAGGGTGACATAACAATGTGCTTTTGATCCAGTAGGTGTCATTTATGCATGGGTTCTCATTACTGAATCAAATACCGTTTTCGCAGAAACTATGTCTGGTTAACAGCCCCCACTAATTGCCCGAATATTAAATATTTCTCAACGGTTCACACTATAAAATATACACACCAGTGAAGCATATAATTTTTGGTTTTATAGGTTTTATTCATCACAATAAATACGTTCAAATACCACAAACTGGTACTCACCAATATATGATGTATCATAATATTCAAACACTTCTCGAAATGTCACAATGCTCATATAACTCTCCTATTTTAATTCTGCATCTTAGTAATTTGCAATAAAGAGATCAACAATCTATTCAGATCGGTTCCCTTATTCAAGCAAATTATGATATAGATAAAACTCACTTTCTGATTATATCGCAAGGTCTTTCTAACTGTAAATATACTCGATACGTAGATGCATACTTAATTGTCTAACGCTGAATTAAAGTCGTCATGCTTTTGTTTCACTGCTTGCGAGTTGCGCATCTCGGAGTTAGATGAAGTAACTTGACAAAGCGAATGGATTTTAGTCATAAGCGCAATTTAAGTCTGAACAACTTGCATGACAAAGGCACGATAGCACAATACATTGTTTGTAATTTAAACTCACAGGACTTCACTTTTCATAATCTATCTCTCACAAAACGAACTGGCAAAACTTCATTCTTATAGTCTGAATTTCATAAAATAGTCTGACAGAGTTTCACCCGGACAAGCCATTTTCTGTGGTTCAAACTGACAGGGATTATCCCGGACAAGCCACTTGCTGTAGTCCAAACTGGCAGGAATTAACCCGGACAAGCCACTTGCTATAGTCCTGATTATTGCCGGAAAGAATATTCGGGACAATAACTTAACCTCGGGCTCTAAAGGCGGAAAGAGAAAACTCTTTCTAAGACTGGATGAGACGGTATTTATACCCATAAATCGTCTTGTGACTTGTGAACGCCCCTTCAGGTGTTCTAATTGGCTATTGCTTGTTGAATCGTCTGGTGATTGGCTGATTTTAAATACATCCAGCACCTTCAGGTAGTCATCGGTGCTTGGGGTTTCCCCTTTCTATTCCGTCATCGCTTCCTAGTCGTGATCAGCTTCATGTGATTTCTGCTGCTTGTCTTATGACTTCTGCAGACGTTTTAATGACGTTGTCAGTGTCCTAGGATAGCCGTTTTTAATCAGGTCAGTTGACTTAATAATCAGTTTTGATTGGCTGTAATCTTTTTGAATTTGTTCTGGCTGTCTGAGGCTTGAGGATATTTCAGCAAGTTTGTTTTCTGTTCAGCAATAAGTTGTTACAGGCAAACTTGCCTGTAACACTACTAAATACTTGATTTGCAGACTCTGAGCACGAGCTAGTGCCATTTTTATCTCTTTCGCAAAAGTCGCTCTTGACGAACTTCACTCCTTTTCCGGTTGCGTTGTTCAACTGCAAACTTATCCATTTTTCCTCACACTCTTCTGACTATCACGGTACCCGAAATTCGAACTACAGGAGGAACAACTCTAATCGTAACGCACTGCGCAACACGTACAGAGTTTCTACGTCATAGCATGTATGAAGCGGTTTCTCTCAATGCCATTATGACTCATGAATCGCAACGTCTATCGAAAAGGGACATTCAGCGAGGGTTTCCTATAGTCTTAACACGATTTGTTTATATTGCAATTGAAGTGTAACACTCGTAACGTAACATAGTAACAGATCACTACACCACTAGTTATGATCGAAATCTTTATATAGCTATGTATGCACGTGCGGAATTGTTTTGTGTTTTAACAAATGTCAGCAAAAAATTTGTGTTTAGGCGATTTCCTTTAAGGGGGGGCTCTAGCCCCCTCAGTCCCCCTGCGTGCGCCCCTGTGTTCGTCCAAACAGAAATAGTCTTTTGCAGTCCGCACCGTTGCAGTTTTGTTGCATGAAATCAACGCTCAACTTTGTCTAAAAGTACCTCGGGGTGATTTTACCCAGGAAGCTTTACCTGTTCGTACTTTCTGTCGTCAAACGTAAGTGATTTGGTTAGTAAGCAGTTACAGGAGGCACGCTGCTTTGCAGCAGACGTTATGTTCTCCACGGGGAACTGATAAAGATTTATCAATGTGCAAAAAGATTTATCAATGTCAGTGCACATTATTTTGCTTCAGGTTAGTCGAGGGTTGTGGAGGAAGTACGGAGATCAACGAGTTATCGACACACCGATCACCGAAATGGGATTTGCTGGTGTTGCCGTCGGAGCTGCCATGGTTTGTTGCTAAGTTGTGTTAAACATGTCTGTAGTTGACCTGAAATGCAATTTGTCACTGTAGCTGACCTGAAACACATAACCCTGAGTGCAATGACAGCAAACAGTTTAATAAAACAAACTGATAAACTGTCAAAGCGTTTGTAACTGATGTTGAAATTACTTGCTCTGGCATACGGATGTTGTTGCAACCTCTCCGGTGGTGTTGAGTTAAATATGTGATTTACCATGAACGGGATGTGCGTGAAGAACAACACCATACATATATGTGGCGCGAACATGCAATAATAGAGTGATCATGGCATGTGAACTCTATTGTTGCTTGCTGCCACAGTACGAAGCTTTGCGCTCATGCCGCTCGGGATTTCCGATCGCAACAATGCGAAGACTTTTGGTCATAATGCCCAATTACGTCATTGTTCAGGTTCGCAGCCTGAAAAAAGGCAAGAGCAAAGCTATTCTACCAGTAAAGATTACATCACATGTGCAATTCTGGAGGTAGCAATTATACAATCCTATGCAAGTTGGACAGTTGCAAACAGGGTTGATTGATTTAAATCTGTGATTTAAGCAAAAAATCATGTGCAGCTTTGAAGCTTTGTGTGATTTCTATGACACATTTATTTATCGTTCTAATAGATTTTCACGTATATTAGTATAGAGGCCAAAGAACTTGTATGACAAGCACAAACTAAAAGCAATTAAAGTTTTATCATAGCTTTTGTGAGGTCACAGATTCTGTCTCAACCAACGGCAAAAATGACGTGTGGACTGAAATCAGTGACCCTTGCAGACTCAGTTGTCAGAAATGTTTCAATGCCATAAGTTTGAATGTGTAGATTAGCAGCATAAACCCAGTTTTTTTCGGTCATAGACATTATCATAGACTGAATTTTTTTACATGACTGAAAAAAATTAAGTCATTTCAGTCACAATATCTGAAAATATACTCTAGTGAATACTGTTGCATCGACTTTAATACCACTGTGGGACAAATGACTGAATTGTTTCAGCAAAAAAAACAGGCATAAAGTGAAAGTTGCATCTAAATTCCATCAAACAGGTAGGTTGTTGAGTGTAGACATAGTAGTTTTAGAACATATATTTGATTCATGGTAACAGGTATATTATAGGTCTTTACCATTTTATACATGTAAGTCATACTCTTTCAGAAGCTGAACAAGTGAAAGCTGCATTACAAATAATTAATTTTAACAATCAACTTTGAACCAAAAAAGCTGACAAGCGTGTATTTGTGTACACGCTTCTTAATATGCCATTATGTGTCCATGAATTCAATAAACTGATGGCTTGAGTGTTGTCATTTCAATAAATATTTCATTTTGTATACCGGTACTGGTGTTATGAACTAATTTGCCTTAAAAGATATTGCATAAGCGCAAAGAATGTTTTAATGAAAATTCAGCTGTTTCAAAGCCCAAAAAATTTATATTAAAGCAAACTATTTGAGATTAAAAATTGCAAGTGTTAGATGGCCACCCCCAACACATGAAATCAAAAAATCAGATTTAAATCAAAAAATCTGATTTTTTTTAAATCATGATTTTTTATCAACCCTAGTTGCAACTGATTACTTGGAAATGCAGCGAAGGAAAAACAAGCAAATGTGATGTTGATGTAGTTGCTCACGTATCGTTACCGTCGTGGTCATTACGAACTAAACTGTATCCTTGAACAATTGATAAGCTTGCAGTGTTACCCTCTGCCCTCTTGCCAAGCAATTGCGGACTCAATTCATGTTGCAAATATGCTACATGACGACCCATGCAACTTGAGTTGCCTTAAAGCGCCAACGGCAGGCTTCCGTTTGAGCGCAGTCAGCACCTGGACATCAAGAAATCAGAAGGCTTGCTTCGCATCCGCGTTGTTTTCGTGACGGCGGCGGTACAGCGCCCTCGCTACTATTGCCACGTTCAGTGCTGCCGCTCGTATGTGCAAACCTTAATACCTTATGTGCGTGCAGGCGGGCCTGAGGCCCATTTGCGAGTTCATGACCTTCAACTTTTCGATGCAAGCAATCGATCAAGTTATCAATTCGGCCGCGAAGAGTTTTTACATGTCGGCGGGTTCGGTCAAAGTGCCCATGGTGTTTCGTGGACCGAACGGAGCCGCGGCAGGTACCTCCCACTGGTAGCGAAACTTGGGTTGACATTAACGGCTTGAAGTGTTCGTTTGAGGTGTTCCAGAGTTTACTTCGAAGAAGGTGTTTTTACACTAGACTTGCGTGATGTTCGCCAACGACCGGATAACCGAAAATTCAATCTCAGCGTTGTTCGTCGCCAGGCGTCGCCGCCCAGCATTCGCAGTGCTTCGCCGCTTGGTACGGGCATTGCCCGGGACTGAAGGTTGTCTCACCGTTCAACTCGGAAGACTGCCGAGGGCTGCTGAAAGCAGCAGTCAGAGATCCTAACCCAGGTGTGTTTCGTTCGCGACGCTGCTGCGCTTAACTGGAGTTTTGATCTGGACCGCTTTGATAGGCAAGGTTGCATTTGTTATATCTGCGTCGTCGTCAGCAAACAGCGCCGATGTGTTTACACACGCAGTGCTAGAATCGGATTCAAATCTTTTGATTGATATTTCAAGTGTCCATTTGTTGCTTTGCGAAAAAAAGGCTTTTCCAAAAACAGATGATTCTCTGGACAGAGTGTTCAAACCCGCGGTTTTCGCAAAAAAGCGCTTTTGCGCAGCAAGTGATAGGAAGAGTTTCGCTCCCAGCTGCGCTCTATCGTTGCCCGCTTCGTGACCCAGTGCGACGTCGCCTTTCGCAGTCGTAGTCCTCGAGAACGAGCTGATGTACGGCCAGGCTTTTCCCGTCAGCGACGAGGCGATGTCGAAGGACTTCCTGATCGAGATCGGCAAGGCGAAGATCGAGCGAGAAGGAAAGCACATTACGATTGTCTCGCACTCGCGGCCGGTTGGCTTTTGCTTGCAAGCGGCGGAACAACTCGCTTCCGAGGGAATACAGTGCGAGGTAAAAAAGCGGGGCTGCCCAGCGTCTTTCAACCGCCACGTATTGTGATATAACAGTCGCTGCTGACCACGCAGTTACACATGTATTTTTGTGTGCTGCTGCAAAACTCTTCTGTGTAATAGCTGCGACAGCAAGCGCAACTGTTGATCGCTCTATCGCCAGAATGTCGGAAGCGCTTCCAATTTTGGTCGAGATTTTGGGTTAATGATTTGATTTTCGAAAAATTTTGAAAGATTCAATTTTCGTTGTTAAAATCTGCAGCCAGTCCACCCGGACTTCCAGTAAGGATCAAATTAACTTCCTAAAAACAGCTGTCCTGATTATTGTGTTCAAGGAAGAATGTTTTCTTTTTATCGTGGTTGTCATGACTGTTGATAATTATCATCTGAACGCGTGTTTCTTACGTCACACTCTTTGTGATGTCTCAAGTCTGTCGTGTTATCACGTCAAATGCAACATCATCTTGGAAAGGGGGCGAAAGGTCTCTACGAGAAAAACAGTTTAAATTATCAGATTGGTGCAGATTTTATAGAAGGTGAATCTTAGTAGAGAGTCCGGATTATTGCGCCGCTCCAAAACTGCTGTTTATTTTGAAGTCTGGTTCATAACAAAGTCTGATTGATAAACATACGCGATTCAAGAGTCAGTGAGTTGCTTCGACCACTTTTCTTCAGCTCTTCCCCTGAATCAATTTAATCTCGGGACTCAACTCCAGGATTGCCGGGTGCGGGCGCAACTCATTCGAGTACCGCTATATTTCTCAGGTGATAAACATGCGGAGCATCAGGCCTCTGGACATCGAGTGCATCGAGAAAAGCGTCATGAAGACCAACCATCTGGTCACGGTCGAAGGCGGTTGGCCAATGTTCGGCGTCGGCGCCGAGATTTGCGCCCAGATCATCGAAGGTGCGGTGGCGTTTGGCTTTTTTGTTGTGAAAGTATAGACAAGGAAACAAAAAATGATTCAAGCACCCTGCTCCATCCTAAACGAGTCAAGATTAGTTTCTTGTAACTGCAGCTCCAGCGCTGAGACTGGTTGTCATTTAGAAGTGCAGAAATCTATGTTCACTTTTTAATGCAAACGTACTTAAATCAACGAAAGGTTTTATTTAAAAAAACTACGAACATGATCCTTGATCCAAGATACAACAGGTAATCAGCATCAACATATGATTTTCATTATCATCAGCAAGCAAATTAAATCATTATCAACATTTTCAATTGAATACAAAATAGTTCAAACTCATAATTACAATTAAGATTCGATCGCAATCATGACGCCTCAAAAGAGACTTTGTGTAACCGAATCGGCCGGAGCGAAAAGTCCTGCTCCGCTTTCAACGGCGGCAAAATTGACAGTGTTATGCGACGGCGGCCGAGATTTGGACTTGATTAATGTCTTTTCCAGGCCCGGCGTTCGACTACCTCGACGCGCCCGTTGTCCGCGTCACAGGCGCCGACATTCCGATGCCCTACGCCCAGCTGCTGGAAGACGGCGCTCTGCCTTCGGTCAACGACATTGTTTTGTCCGTGAAGAAGACTCTGCACGTCCAGTCTTCCGCAGCCACGGCGTGATGCTCTTCGCTCGCTCTGCTGCCATTTCTTGCTGTAGCGCGCTGCCGTCCCTTCAGCCATCTGCATGTTTCAAGCGCCGGCTTCGCGCTGACGGCGGTGCAGTGGTTCGTTGTTGCGTTTTGCGGATCAGCGAACGAACGCTGTCCAAAGTGCAACTGCTTTTCACAGCGAGTTCGGTTTGAGGTAAATTTCTATTAAATCCATATTGTTTCTGATTGAAAAAAAAAGTTGCCTAACACTTTGTTGCCACTTTTAAGGGCGCATAGTGTTGTGGGGCAACGCCTGGCGCACAAATGCGCCGGCCGATTTTTTTTCTTCTAAACATTTTCAAAACTATACCCGAATTTCTTCGACCGTTTTGTTTCAAGATGTAGTGAACCCTGTAGTGAAGGCAAGCGGGTTCTTTTGACGCTCTACGATGTTTTCTGTGCGCAGCAACGTTCGCATGTGTTTGGTTCAAGCAGATGTTGATCGGTTTAGCACTTAGTCTGGTGTAGCTCATATACCTTGCCGTGCTTGCGTTATTGTATACACAACTGCTTCAGTCGCGCATACAAGGGCGCTTGCATTTCGAAGTGTTTTTGCATTTGTTGTCAAGGCAACGCAATGAACGAAACGCAGGGATGCAACCGGCAGACAGTTTCGAAGACGAATTGTTTTGGAGACAAATGTTCAGCAAAATTTTTCAAACATTGCCAAAATCGTCCGGAATTGCCTTTGTGCTGGTAAATGGCGGGGCAGGCCGCCAACGACCACGGCCCTTCGCGTTTTCGCTCGTTTTGAAAATTGATCTTGTGTTTGGCTGTCTTCTCAACGGCCGGTTGATAGCAAGATGCGACGATTGTGTTTACCGCTTTTTTTTCTTGTACTGAGTTCGATGACGCGATTTCTCGGTTTGCAGAATACAAGAATACTTCGTGGATTTTTTGCGAAAGCGTTAACGTCACTGTGACGAATTAGTTTATTTGCTGCGGTTTGTGAGACGAAGAAGCGACTGACCGGCCGCGGCCAAGTCAGTCTCCAACATGGTGGCGGCACTCGCTGCCCAGAACTTTGAACTTTTGCGTTTCCGGACAAGAGACGATGTGTCGTGTCGTCGCCATTCGCAACCACAGGCGTCAGAAGGGGACAGGTCCTTGGTCAGGGGCGTAATGAGGGGGCACAATTGCCCGGGCGTCGAGATGTCTCAACAATGTTGCATGTACTTTCTTCACTACAGTGCATTTGCTTCCGAAAGACCTCAGGTTCGAACACGAGGGGCGCCATCAAATCTCGTTGCGCCTCTGGGCTTGGCCCCCCTTGGATTTTGAAATATGCTATTTTGCTATTAACTTTTTAGTTGAAAAATATTTTCTCGTAGTTTCGGAGTTGGTAAGATAAAATTTCACCACTGTCGCCCCCCCCC
>Ga0210059_1011019_pt1 | contig 13884 bp, 6 predicted proteins | sample Ectturendosymbi2_FD_188042 | JGI IMG/M metagenome (GOLD analysis project Ga0210059, IMG submission 188042) | Ecteinascidia turbinata endosymbiont from Florida, USA - Sample 2 (SPAdes) (version 2) | ecosystem: Host-associated > Tunicates > Ascidians > Unclassified | place: Key West, Florida... | reverse complement strand
TCAAGTGCCAACATTTCGCCTGTAAGATTTGTCTTACATTTACAGGACTGATGATGCGTTGGAAAACGTGAAACTAGTTTCCCCGTCAATAAACTGTGACTGATTTACTTGCCGCCATCTTTGTGGCGTTTAACTATTAAAAATATATACACTTGCAAGTTTTAATCGTCGCAGAAGAATGCAAGCAGAAAGCAGGCAGATTCCTCAGAAGCTTGCCGCAAGGCTAAAGTTTGCTTACTGTTAACAAAGTTTTGTCAACTTCTTGATGTTGTAGTGAACCTAAGCTTGTGTTTGCACTCGATTCACTTGGGTTCAACCTGTGACACAGTTGTAAGTTGGGCCAGGTTTGGTAGTAAGTTTGCTAAAATGTTTCAGGCAGATTTCAGGCCTGCATAGAAAATTTTTTCACAACAACAGACACTTATGTTGCCAGTTACTGTTGAACCAATCAAGTTGTTAAATCTTCAATAAAAATGATAAATTGTGATTTATTTAGTTATTTTCACTTTGCTATGTCCCCAATACCTGCAGTTCTGCGTATCTTGACTCACTCAGTAAATTGGCTTTCAGGTCTAAGTTGGGCTTTAAAAATATATGTCGGGCCAGTTTTGGGTTTCAAAAGAAACCCATTTACAACTCTGCTGTGACAAGTTACAATGTGGTTGAGCAAGCACATGAATACGGAGCTTCGGTTTAACATGATTTTGTATCTAAATTTGGTAACGAAAATTCTGATGCGGGCCATATCAAATGTCCACACAGGCTGAAGATTCCCCACCCCTGGATTACAGCAAGCCTAGAGCTTTTAATTATCCCGAGAAAACATTAAGAATCCATGATGTTGAATTTAAATTGGTTGAACGTATGGCCTTTGCTTTTCACATTTACGTGCAAGGGAAAACAAGATCATGAACGCTGTTTCTTGTTTCGTTAACCTCGGTTCGAATAAAACAATGAAAAGCAACTCTTGAGGTGGTGGTGGTACGACAATGACTTCGTGGCAGCGGTATCAAGAATCCAAATCAGACGTTGGGATAATGGCAAGTCGCACACTGGGAATCTTCCCAGTGCGAAATAGCGACAGATACCTTGGGTTGTGATCACGCCACTCAACCTCTTTGGTCGGGTGCTGCTAGGCAGAGCTTAAAGTTGCTATATTAATAAGGGTTGACGAAACGGAAACATTTCCTACGCTTTCACTAGAGATGAAACAAAGTTTGATAGTGATGGTTAGAGGCAATGTAGAAAGTGTTTAGTACCAGACTGCATATACTTGTTCCACAATTAGCAGGGATACATTTGTTCGCCTTGATAAACTTTCAGCTTAACACATTATGCTGCCAACATTCATTTAAAATTTCAGTTTTTATCTGTATCTGTTCTGTGCTTGGTCTTGGAGACTGGAGCTGGTATATCAGCACTAATCTTTAAAGAGCCCGTGAGTATGGTCACCATCGATTCCGATCCTGCTTTGCATCAAGATGCTGTTGTTGGTAATTACTTCAGGTAATTTGCATGCTTGACACATGATTTCATTGCAACGTAATTTTATGTACTGATAATGCAATATTGATGGTTGTTCAATTAGCAGTTGTTATTTTTTCAAAGTTTGATGGTTGCTGTCAGTTTTTTAGATTGCTTCCAACACTGGTTGTGGTGGTTTTTACCCGAAGCTGTGTATGCGGAGTTTGTAAGTGAACCAGTCATTTCAAAGATTTGACATTCCATTGTGAAGCAAACCTTTTTGTTAATTGCAGCATGATATTAGTCATTGAGTAAATATTTACGAATAAAACCTTATCATAGCATGAAAATTTGTGTGTAGCTTGCAAAAATGCTTGTTGCAAGTAATATGTGGCATACACTCAAAACTGAAAATTTTGCTTGAAAGTCTGAACTGATCTCCAATCAAGATGTTGTCTTGAAAAGCTAATAAAAATTGATTGTGGAAAGATACTGTGATATATTATGCCAAAAAAAAAAAAAGTAGTGTCATTGTATCTGAGACAAGATTCAGAAAATATGTACTAACTAATTTTAAGTTAAATTTTTATGAGTATAAGAACTATTTCAAACTTTTTTTAGATTAGGTGCCGTATTGGGCTATCATCTTCAAACATTGGAGCAGTTTTGGGCTTGAAATTGTGCACTTTCTGATAGTTTTTTGCTATTGGTTATCATGCAGTTATGGCTATTGCATATCATGTTATTGGATGTGTGTTTGACAGATGGATGGTTTGTGATGTGATGTCTAGTAATTGTGTGATAACATGAAAAAGAGTTGTGAGGTTAGTTACTACAGGCTGGAAACAATGTGCGTGGGTTTGCGATGTTGACAGCAGATGGTAGATCTCTGAAGGTTGACTACTTGAAAAGTAGAGCTTGGGTCAAAAACGGTTGGATGCTCCCGGTCTATACCAATTGAGTCACAACTGACTAGCACAGTACATTGAGCATATTGTAAATGGCCAAGTCATGTGCCTGGAAATATACGAGGGCAATGTAAAAGTGCATTGAGATAGTTATCGATGGAAGTATATGAAAGGCATTGTAATGTTTCCAACATGTAGATATGAAATTTTCTGGCTCTGAATAGTTACATGGTAAGACTGTGACATAGTGTAACTAATTTAAAGTATGTCTGTGCAGTGTGTATGCTCCTAGAGAAAACACACTGCCATTTTGAACTAAACAACCTTGCTACTATATTTTTTTTAAAAGCAGCTGATAACATGAAATTTCTACGACAGCTGCAAGCATGCTAGGTAAGAAACACAGAATCATAGCTGCCTCAGGTGGAAGAACAAAGAGTGTGATCACTGGCTGCAGCAAAAAGAACTGAATGTTATGAAAATATATCCAAGTGTAAAATTTTTGGCGCAAATTTGCAGCCTGGGAATGGGCATAAATTCCACTTTGTTGGGAACAAGAAATTCTGAAACGGAACAGAAAATTTGTTTATTTCTTGTCTTTCACTCATTTTCGATCAAAGCATTCAAATTTTCTCCAATTTGGCCCACCCCACCCAATTGTACCTGAAGAAGGTTGGCAAATACAAAAATAAGCACAAAACATTGAACTGTGTTCAAACTGTTGGAGAAAACGGTATCTGAATGCAGAATTCTTGCTGCGAAATGTCACATTGTTGTGAATGACTCACGTGTTGTTAAGCATCAAATTATTATTCCACACTGGGTTTTTCATTTCGCTGAAACATTTAGGTCATTTGTCAGAAATGGCTTAAAAATTTCTGTAATTTTTTTGTTTTCGGAAATTTTTTATGACAGAAGAAAGCAATAATAATGAATTGTCTTAATTTATCTCAGTCATGAACAAAAAGCAGATTCTGCATATCTATTCAAGCCAGATTAGAGGGTTTTGTATGCGACTAGGGTTCCACACAGCATGCGCTTGAAATATATGAAGGTGCATCACTGTGCAAAAGACACAATCCTGTGTGAAACCCTCCACTTGGCTGGCTCTGACAGATTTCTGTAAGAGGCTCTGTTGGCTAACTTGAAGCACTCCGACTCGACAGCTTTACGCAACCTAGCTCAGAACAAAATTTCGCTCGACTTTCATGTGATTTAAATTATGAGTGTGAATCGAGCTGAATGCTGTAGACCAGGGGTCTCCAAACTTTTTTGTCCAAGGGTCACATAACCTATCACACAACAGTTCGGGGCTGGACATCTTACGTAATGTGACTGTTTTGGGCTATGTTACATTCTACCAAATCAACAAACTTTGTAAATATATTATTTTTTCATTAGTGAGAAAATGTCTTCTCAAGCCGGATGAAATAGTGACGTGGGCTGGATTTGGACCTTGGGTTGTAGTTTGGAGACCCTGCTATAGATGTTTTGATATAAGTTCGTCATTTTGTGTGGTGGGAAATGAGATCAAAATGCGTATTTTCAAGCACGCCACAAATAACATTTTGCCTGAAATGATTTGATTATGTCAAATATACCTTGATCTTTTTGCAGGTATCTTCAGGCATCAGGTCAGAAAAAGTGTTTGCGAAATGTAGTCATGATGTATCACCCATTCTCCAATTCATGAAGTAAAAATTAGTAGTATCCAAATCTTTTAGCTAAAACTGAAGCTAAGGTTGCACATCAGGCAAGTGTTTTTACCCACTCATTTATTGACAGAAACTTAGTGATCTTGCTGCACTTTAAGAAAAGCTGACCCCTAAAGTAATAAAGTCATTATTGTCCATCTGCAAGGTAGCAGTAATTTGCTTAATCATCGCAAACATTAACCAAGCCCAGTAATAACTAAAAGTTCACTATAACCCTAAAAGGTGTCTAATCAGGTAACATGCCAACCTGCGCTCACAAATCGTTTCTATATCACCGTGGTTGCTGGACATGCAGTTCATGTTTTGCCTATGAGTCCTGACAACCACCAGACAGTGACTTAGGGGTATGTTTTCCCTGTTTTTTTTTTAATCGTAAACCAAAGTGTTTTTGAAATGACCGAAAAAAATTGAGTCATTTCGGTCAGAATGTCTGAAAATGCAGCCTATGAACACTGTTATGGCAAGTTTTAATAGAACTGAGACAAATGACTGAAATGTTTCAGACCAAAATGCCTCAGCAAAAAATGATCGAAATGTCGCAGCGAAAAAAAAGCAGTGTCTTCCTGTAGTGTGGGTATGTAGGCCAAACCCGTCGCTTTTGGCATAGAGGTAACAAAAAATGCCATACCACCCAATATGTTTTGTTGAATCAATCTGTCATTTTGTGAATGGATCATCCCTAGAATGCGTAGAACATCTGGGATTTTCTTAAGTAATATGCACTCTTTTAATGTTATCCTTATTGATTGCATGAGCGAAACACTCATTCCCAGTGATAGGTACGCTGTATTATGCTTGGTAGATAGGATAGCTGATTGGCAATGCTGTTGCCAACATAACATTACTTATTCTTGCTGTCAGTGGCGTCTGTCACGCCTGTGTCTTTTATTGACAGGCTAAGAACTTTGTGAATGAATACGTCTTGAAAGGAATCGTGACATATTATGACGACCAAGATTTGAAGAATGTTTTTGACTACATTCAGGAAGATGTGAGTTTCGTGGTGTAAATGGTGATTTTGAGGAAGTTGGTTTCGGTTTTAAAAAATACAGTTTTGGTGTATAGAACGTGTAAAACCGTAGAGTTTTAAAAGTATAAAAACCACTGTAACCACAGTGAAAAATGCACAAATATATCAAGACTTTTCGGACATACTTCATACATCATCAGTTAAAAATGACAATCTTACCAGGAGGTGTCGGCGCACGATCTTATCAGATGTGGGGTCTCAGCTGCAATGTCTCCGTCACTAAAAACGCCCTGCAATGCGTGTTGCACATTTTGCACTGGCATGACAAAGATTGGATAAGCCCCGATCATGGCCCGAGCCCGCATTCCACGGGAGTTTATTCTGTTCAAAGAAATTATCGATTTGTTGCAGAATGCCGTAGTCATCGTCTTCAAAACTTTCGCACATTGAGAATTCTTGTTTCAGCTCATTAGTATGCGCATGTCGACCACCAACCAGCAACTGTTCACAGCCAGAGCTGATGAATTTGCTAGCTGAAGGCTGATTTTTGCTGTAATAGCTCAATGTTCTGCCCTACTTGATCAAAAATTTCCTGCGACGAGCACTTACACGGCAGCATATTGCATCGTTCGAAAGAGATCTTCTGAATTTTTTTCTTGGCTTCCGCCCACCTAGATGTTCAGCCATATCCGTAGCGCAAGGCTTGACAAGTCGTTCGCCATTCTCAAAACAACTCGATAGAGTGGTTTAAACCTGATTTGCCCTCTGCCAATGATCTGAGAGCAGGTAGTATTCCAGCAGCACGAAATCGAGCCTGTGTGGCAAAGAAAGACTGAGGCCGCCATATTTATGTGCAAAATGACGTCAAGTAAAATGAGCTTTTAAAATTGATGGTTTCGTAGAAACATTCCCAAGCACTCGAGAAGAAAAATACACTAAGATTTTTGAACACCCCTTCTATTGCAAAGTTGAACCCGAAGTTATCGTAGGATTCCCGATAAGTTCCCTGCTTCGCCATAATAACTGTAGAATATTGTAGTTTTACTTATGAATTGCACCATAGCGCAGACTCCAACGATTTATTGTACAAGTATATGAAAAATAGGCCCACCAATCACGAGCAGCCTGTTGCAATTCGTTTGTAATGTCACTGTAAAGGCCTACTAAACCGAAGTTGGTTACATAGTTCTTATTCTCGCTCTTCTTAACACTAATAGGCCTTTTAATCACTAGCAACTGCCTCCGTGTATTATTTCTTGTGATGTCATGTATATACAAGTTTGCTATAAAGCGCTTCTTTTAAAGTGGCAGGTATGTATGGGTTTCATTGATCGAAGCTCCGAGTCGGGAAAACACTGCCCAGCATTTTTGATCAATATAAGACAAACGCTTGTTAATAAGATTTATAAAGTGCTTGATTGGCTGCTTCCTGCGATAAAGCATGCTACTTGTAGTTAATTCTTTCTGCGACAGTTTCAGTGTTGTGGTGGAAGGATATTTAAAGACTGGGAAATGAACATTTACCACAATTGTTCATCGCCTGGACCAGCTGCATGCGGCGTGCCTTATTCTTGCTGCCGACCACAACCAGGGGATGACAATGTCATCAACTCCATGTGTGGATATGACACAATGACGCTTGAGGTACGTATGCGTGGTTGCTTTTTCGATAAAGTAAAGTTGTGCTCACTATGCGTATTTTGAAAACCTGTGCATCTATCCTGGCACAATTTGCTTTCGCAACGCCTAGCGCTTACTGAACAGCTCCTTTGAACATAATCGCGTGCGTGGATATGTCCCAAAACAACCCAGATGTTTATTGATGTTGATGCATTTATTATCAGCATCTCCCAGATAAGATTTCATTCCCTTGTTTTTTCTCCCTAATCCAATACTGAAATATTGTTCTAATCTAAGTTTTTTTGCAACCAGTCCGTTGTCAGCTTACCAATAGTGGGCTTAACGGATGATAAAGAACTTGCAAGATGTGTTATGTAACAACCTAGCTCTAGCTTTATCTTTATTTGGACAGCTCCAGCGTTGCACAGTTGCTTCAATCAAAATAATGTTACCTGCTAAGATCCCTTGTTTCGATGCAATTACTGGAACCTTTAAACTTAAAATACGCGAGTAAAATAAATTTTGCGGGTTTATGTAGCATGGTGTATTTCAAGATTGATGTGATTGGACATCAAGCGCCTGTGAGAGAATTATGGTCAGTCCGATTGTTACCAATTTTGTTGCATGGATATTGTTTGGGAAGCTTAAGATTTCATACAGAACTTCCTTTGTAGATGAAAAAGATCAGAGGCAGCTTCACATGAAAGCGGCTTATATCGTTTCATTATAGTGTTTGTGTTCATGCGCTGGTGCAGCGGTCCCCGGTACTGAGTATTAAACACAACATGACACCCACATATCACATATTTACGTTGCAACCCTGGTCATGTGTTTATGCATGGTTACACTGTAATTGATTCAACAAAGTTGTACGGTACCTCGACTAAGGGTTATTTCGGCGTCCTAGTTACGAATATGTTCCAGCAGTGATTACTACCGCACTGCTGTGATATATCGTATCTGGGAGTGAAAACACACGAAGCCATACTTGAAAAAAACTTCGGTTGGTTTCAGATTTTTGATGCAGTTGATGTTATTTACGTGGCCGGATGCATCGATTCCGTTATTGACTTTTTTTGGAGCAACCTTAACCTACTAGCTGGAGTGCTTCTTGGGATATTCATACCTCAAGTAAGTTCATGGCATGATTTTGTCTTTAACATTCAGATGGTTTTGAATGATAAAGATGATCATCGTGCAGCACAGGAAGGTCAATTTGGTAAATGGCTGTTCCTCGAATTTTGAGTGCAAAATACGCACGTTTTGTCTGTGGTTAGCGAATTGAGTTCAAAACGCCTTGTTAACCACTTTGTTCATTGGATAGCCACGTCTTCATTGCATTACCCGCAAGGTTATGATTTCAATTTTGCTGCAGCACTGCCTGGCCGTTACATAATTTTGAGATGGGAAATTATTGTTTATTTGGGTTGTAGCCGCGCTCTATCGGTCGGATTGGTTTGAATGTTTCATTAATTTTTAAAAGAATTAAATCGTCTGCCGCCGAATGTTATAAAGGGGCTCTGCGTAAAATTTCTTTTAGTTTTATGAAAATTCACAAATGAAACGATTGAAGAAAATGGATCCGGTTATTTTCTTTTTGTTTTCATGAAAAGTGGAGTAAACAGAATAAGACCGGTTTCATATTCTCCATGGAGGTAATAGCGCTGTGGTATCTCTGAAAAGATACCCCTGCTCAATATCATCCAAGCATAAAGGAGAGACGTAAAGATGACAACACTCAGTACAGTTGCCCTTCCATTGACGACGATAATTCTTGGCCGTTGCCTTTTAAAAGAAGTAACAAAGACAATTTTTGTTCGAAAACAATGGTGCAATTATCCACATGCATTTGGTTGATGTACGTATTGTGTGGTTGACAAGTTTCAACGTTTCGTGTCAATAGCGTCTGTTCTAATTCGAGCGTGTGAGGTGGCCTCGACCATCCCAGTACCGGCCACAACATTGTTTCGTGATTGTTTTATAAGCAACGCGTCCCCCCAACTTATTATGTGGTCCGGTTTTCCCGTTTCGGTGCAAGTTGTGACAAAGTCAATATTTTCCTTGAGAAGTTTGAAAACTATCAGAAAGTTCATTGGCAGAGTGATCCCACTACAGTATAATGCATTCACTAAAACAGCATCACCCATTGCCAGTGAGCCGATGCCTGATATATATACTGTAGTTGCACTTTCCGTATGATCGTTCGGAGCGGAAATATTTCCAGGAAGGTTTTGCGTGGATGCGAGATTGGTGTCAGTTCTTGAAGGACAGCTCATAGATTTTACGATTAGAATAAAATAAGATTTCGAATGCATTCATTGCGTGAGATTCATACATTTTAATCATTTCACGACATGTAGTTCATCGCGCTTAAGATTTCTCGCTTCCAAAAATTTTAATGTCTGGACAGATTTTCCGGCACAAGTCACTTGCATCGCTGTGTTTTGCGCTGAACCGTGATTTGTTTTTAGATCGCAGGCATCATCCTCTGCGTCATGTACGCTGGAATACTTAAGAACATCATCGCCGCACAGAACAACATCGCCTCTCGCGTATGTGACGAAACAAACATAAGTTTGACCGGTCGCCAAGCGAAGCCAGCTGTAGATGGATCTCTGCCGGAAACACAGCTTGCGTGAAAACTTCACTGTATCTGTTCAACTGTTGGTGATTAGGTGTTAATGTTAGCTGCACTTACAAACACGTACAGGAAATTGCGTCGAATTGGTTGCATATGAGGCTCCTTGATAATCGCAAACCGTGATGCAAATTAAGTTGCGACTCAAGAGGAACTTCTTTACCAAGATCTCCATTTATTCTGTCGGCAAATGTGACCTGACGTGACCTTTTCAATCGTTTGGAAAGTGTTCGATTTAAGATGTACGTTTTTCTACGAATAATTTTAAACGAATTTTTATAGTGGGGGGGGCAGAGTCGGATTTGCGGCTATGTTGCACGTCATGGTTGATTGCTTGTGTGACGTCTTCGGTGATTACGCTTGGAATGCCTTTTTTTGCACAGTTTTTAAGATTGAAGTTCGACTGCGGACCTGCACTTGCTGTGATCTTATCGCAGACTTTTTTTATATTTCGTCGCAACCACTTCACCGAAAACTGTGTGGTTCTCTGGGAAGTGAACCTGCGGCAAACAATCCGAATTTCACGAGTTCGGTCGCAATTTTCATAGGACAGCTTATAGATTTACGATTTGAATATTTCAAAGACCTTGCGAGTGTCATACGTGAAATTTCATTTTGCTTTACATTTAATATGCAATTTTAGGCCATGGCAAGCGTCAAAAACCGTCCACTGGCAAAGCTCACCAACTGAGTTCAGTAATGAGGTATCACCATCAGCTTCTGCTGAACACCTTTGTACCACTGGAACACTAACTATCGAGACGACTAGCTGCTAGACTCGCAGTGAACATTTGGCATGCAACTTTCCACGGCTAACGTAGTTTACTAGTCTTAAAATGTCGTTTGCATAAACTGTGTTCTCTTTCCTGAACCCACTTGTAGGTGGATTGAAGGTGCCTTCATTACAGAAGCCTTCACAAGACTTGCACATTGGCACAGAGTGGCATCGCGGCTCTCAACAAGCTGCTTCAGTGTTAGTTGTAACGGAAAAGCAGAAGGATATTGTGTGTCAAATCAACAACACGCTTACGCTGGCCAAGGGCGGATCCAGCCTGTAAGGTTAGGGGGGCGATTTCAGTATTATTTGGTAGTCAATATCAAGATGTAGTCAAGACGCTTTACGGGTTCTCTTCTGTAAGAGAGATGAAGTATATTTCACAACGCTGTTATGACAAAACAGTGGGCGTCTAAATGGCCTAGTATCGCGAATGCTGTTTTCCGAATTACGCAAAATTATGGCGAATAAATTTACTTTTCTAGGTTTTAGGGGGGGGGCGATCGCCCCCCTCTGGATCCGCCGCTGGCAATGCTCGATATACATCGATTACAACATGAGTTGATAAGGACAGCCGAGGAACTTTTGAGCAACGACATGTTAGCAGTTGCCGACAAGTCAACAGCAGTTTCCTTACTAACGAGACAACAGATTTGTCAGGAATTTAGCAGATGTCACTTGGAATTAACTTTGTAGATCAGAGCATGAGGTATTTTAGGGATTTTTCTCCTTGACCCAGAGCAGTGGTTCTTAAACATCTACGGGTCACGGACCTCTAGTAGGCTATGTCCTAATCTTAATGAAGGTTCAGTCCCGTCGCCACGAGGGGCTTTGGTGGGCTAACCCCCCTAAAAATTGAAATATGAAACGCTATAAATCATTGGAGTTTTATCAATATTAACTATGTCAATCCTCCCTACACAAACGTGAAGCCCTCTTGCTGGTGACGGTTCTGTGAAGGTTGCGGACCCCCAGGGACTGAATTTAGATTGCGCCCGGGGTAAGGGACAAGTTGGACGCCCCCGTGTTCGTACCTGAGGTCTTTCGGAAGCCAATGTACTGTATTGAAGAAAGCACTTACGACATTGTTGGGACTTCTCGGCGCCCAGGATATTGTGTCCCCCCTCGTTACGCCCCTGAAGAAAAACGTAATAAATATTTGCAATTGGGTCATAATTGTCGTTGTAGTAATCACAATGTCTGCAAAGCGTAGCTTAGGAAAAATATAACTGCTGTAATATAAAAACTGTGTTGTTGGTTGCAAATATCAGTGCTATGTTGGTCGTGTGCAAACACCTATTCTGTAATACGCTATGGTTGACCATTTTTTGTGCTCTTGTGCAGTTCGATTGTGCCTGTGATATTGACTACGAGTCTCCAATAATAGAATTATTATTATTAACCCTTTAAATTACAGTACATTCATGGATACGTAAGTCACCTTGACGGACCCCGGGTCAAAAACCTGTGACCCAGAGCAGGGCTTCTCAAACTATGGGTCGCGGTCCCAAATGGGAGTCGTGAAATGTAATTTTGGGTCGCTAAACCAATTGGTTTGACAAATCACATGTAACAATTTTTGTAAAATTTTCAAGAAAATTGAAAGTATGCCTGCAGTGAATCTATTTCTTCTGCATTTTTATTTTTAGGGGCAATATCCTACTTTATGCTGTCAGATGTTTACTATGATGCCTGTTTGAGCTATCAAATGATAATAAAAACCAGGCACGACAAGTATGCGTTTTTACACTATGATTGTTTTAACGTACCAACCGATACTGACCTTACTGCGTTCATTCCGACACGAAGGCATGCTTCTGTTTAGACTAGTTCTAGATCTACTCTAGCTAGGAGTTAGGCTAACTGCTTTGAGAGCACACCGAGTAGTTTCAAACTAAAGTTAAAAGCTTCATACACAGTTTCAGAAACACTTTGGACTTTGATTCAGGAGAAGTTGGATCCACAAGCCATACACAATTGAAACTTTAGGAGGGCACACGCCCAGCCCCGTAACCAGCACGGGGCGAAGAGCTTTCTGAGAGGGGCCCATAGTTTTTTAAACTATGTCCATTGTCCAATATAGTTTTAAATTATGCCCAACACATTTTTCCAGTGGTTTTCGACGCCCCTGGTTACGGGCCTGCATACACCTGCCATGCCCAGGATGAGTTTGCGGAGTTATTAAACGAAAAACATTTGCAACTGGAATTTTCAAAACAGTTTTAGCTTGTATCATTTTTGGATAAGAACAAGAACTGAATGCTCAGTCATTTCTGATCTAGCCATTCATGAACTTTTAGGCTTTTGCATAAGATATTTGTTTGAAGCGGTATTCTCAAACTTGATAATCATCAAGTCCAAAAACCGATCCTTTTTAGGAAAATGTTAAGAATGTCCAGTGGCGATTCTAAGCGTGGGTAATGGCACCCCCAGTTTTTTGGCTGGCCCCCTGCTTGCCAACCCAACTTTTGTGTTTAATTTTACGTTGAAGTACGTTTGATTGACATACACAGCAGATAACTTTCAGCCAGCAAAATTTTAAACGATACTTTAGAAGTCGTCTTGCATGCATTAAATATTTCCCAAATGCATGATAAGCTGGGTTCTTGGTTTTGATGGCGGAGTGATGGGAGATGTTGATGATGACACATGTCAGTGGCAGTGATTGCTCGGATCCTGTGAGAAATGCAGTCAGACCGCGATCGTGGTGGTGAAAGTTTCAGTTCGAAGCTAAGAAACAGTCGCAGAAATGGGAAGATTGATCTATCGTGCATTTAATTGAGGTAGAACTGGATTGTATTACTGTCAGCAGATTGTTGCTTGTCCCATTAGAAAAATGTTTGCGACAGCGTCAGCATTAAGAATTGGGGTCAGTTAATTTATCCTGATTGTAGGCTTGTGTCTGTGACTTGAAGCATCTTTCGGATATGGTTCAAGAACTACCCAGTACCCACACATGTCCTGCAACCTCATAAAAGTTTGTAATGGCTTATGAAATGAAACTTTTCTCGCCTCCTGGAAAATGTGATGGACATAGTTTAGAACTAATGGACATAATTTTAAAAATTTGGTCGCCTCAGAAAATTCTTCGCCCCTCCTAGTGTACCAAGCTGGTTGCGGGCCTGTTTAGGAGCAATTGTTTCCGGCATTTCTGCTGTTTTAAGCGGAGGTCAAACATTTCTGTCAGAACACAAAAGAATTCGCAAATGCATGTTGAATTAGTGAAAATGATTTAAAACTTGAAATACTTCTGGCAAAGAATTTGCTTCGGAAAGAGCCGCAGCTGCCTACGTCGCTCGAAAAATTTATTTCGTTTAAAGCTCCTTTCAGAACTGCGTTTGATTGTATACAGGTTGTTACTAATTGCTGTAACTCTTCTCGTCACCAACTCTTCATGCGAGAGAAGTTTTTCAAAAATGAAGTTAGTCAAAACATATCTCAGAAAATCCATGACCATCAAAGATTAGCAATGCTCTACTTTCAATTGAAACGGTACAAGCTGAAAAAATAGATTTAGATGGCTTTGTTGATGAATTTGACTGTCGACATGATAGGACGACATGATTACACTGAGTTGATGTTAATATGAAATTCTGACGTAGACTGTGTAGGGATTTGTGTGAGAATCATATTGCTCATTGTCTATTTGTCTAACTGTTTCCTTTGGCTTAGGCTATATGAGGTAGTGCGCAGTGGCGTACGCAGAAAATTTCCGAGGGGGTCAAACTTTCGTCACAATCGTGTGACGTCGCAAATCAACTGTAGGGGAAGTGCCCAAGGCAGGACCATTCTAG
>Ga0210059_1011018_pt1 | contig 13884 bp, 10 predicted proteins | sample Ectturendosymbi2_FD_188042 | JGI IMG/M metagenome (GOLD analysis project Ga0210059, IMG submission 188042) | Ecteinascidia turbinata endosymbiont from Florida, USA - Sample 2 (SPAdes) (version 2) | ecosystem: Host-associated > Tunicates > Ascidians > Unclassified | place: Key West, Florida... | reverse complement strand
TAACTATTGAAAGAGTCAATGTCAATAAAAAGATGCACAACACTTACTGTACACTGAATAGGTAACTTAACTGCAAAGTGGAAATTCCTCCCCTGAACTCATGAAATTCCTCCCTGGGGGGGAATTCTTCCCCGGTTGGGAACCACTGGTTTAGCCATTGAAGTAAAAGTGAGGCTCTGCCTTGCAGTATTCTGAGGCTCGGAAGGAATACTGTGAGTGCTGTTGCAAGTACTGCTGTTCATCACTGTGCTTAGTTAGCAGCTTGAGTCCTCAGACTAAAAGCAATGTCAATGACTTGTTTTTTGGTCAACACTAGTGGCTTTGTCCGGGTGAAGTTCTGCCGCTCAGAACCATAAATTTGGCCTTGTCCAAATTGACCTATGCCACGCAGATTGGTATTGCCTTATGTGACAAAATTGGCTTAGTCCGAGGGAACCTCTGTCACCCTTTATTGGGCTTGTCTTAGGGAATCTCTGACACCCTGTGTAACGAATTTAGAGTTATCAAAAATGATGTTTGTTACATACTCTGGAATATGTTTCGAATATGACCCACCCTAATTTAAATGGACTTGCCATTCGACTAACACTGGATCGCATTTTGATTTAAAAACTTGCTATCGTCACAAGACTAGATACGTGACAACACTTGCGGAAGTTAAATCTAACAACCTTCTTTAGGCTTTTAGAAATCTTGTCACGACTAACAGTGTACAAAAGATGTTCACCGAACATGGCATTTCCTTTTTGAATGTTACAACCCTAATGAATAGGTTCAGGGTTGAATGTTAGACAAAGTATAAACTTGAAGTCTGTAAGATCGGTTGACCACTGAAATAACCGTGTCTGTGATTCTGGTTCGAGAGAGTTCGGATTGATTCATGTTCAACATGAATTGGTAAGTTTATATCACTTTATCTTGTGCATATTTCGTGAAATACAAAATAATACAATTAAAATGTTGCGTCATGTTTCATTGTGTGAACTCTGCTAAATGATCAGAAACCTGAGGGAGATCAAGCGGGCTAAGACTCGTGAATATCGTCCTTGGTACATCTAAGAACGAACCCATGCAGTGATTTTACGGATGTAGCTAGATGCAGCAACTTGGGACTTTATAGACCTAAGAACCCTAGAGATGAAGCACCGCCATCATTATCGTAACGCCTTACACCCTATCTCTCTTCCTCTCTTTGTAGACTGGCCAATCCCTGCAAGCCTATTGTTTATAGGACAAAGCTAGTCGAATGTCGTGTCTCACAGCTTCCATGTTGTGATTTGATTTTCACCACACTTGAAAAAAACAGCCTCACATTGATACGTGTAAGTGAAATGAAGCGCTTATTTCAATGCCATCATAGCGACAGTTCTGCAAGTTTGCATCTGAGAAACCGAGAAACACGGCACCGAAAGTGAAGAGAATTTTGCCTAGGCTCCATTATCGGGAGGCAAATCTGTGAACTCTTCTTTAAAATCTTTTTCGTTATCAACTTCGTCTACAGCAGGTCAGCTAAAAATCGATCTCTCAACTATCCAGCTCTTTTTGCTCACACAACCGGTTCTTGCCTCTTCTTAACATAGGTGGCGGAACCGGGGGGCCGTATGGGTCTAGGCCCACTGTTGAATTTCTAATTTTGCCTAAATAAGTTTGAGTAACCCAATTAGTATTGGGTTCATTTTGAAAGTAAATCGTTTAATGAAAAAATTTTGCAGAATTTTCACAGTATTTTGGCAATATTATTTAATATATTATTTGTAGTTCGGCAGGATTTCGTAAATGTTTGGCAGAATACGTCATGCACAATCTGGTCACCCTGCTCGGGCTTGCTTATCGCATTGGTGTTGTCGAACAGTGTTGCCAGATGGTGTAATACTACACCATTTTTACAAAAATGGTGTAATTTTACATGCTTCCATGTAGGAAAAATTTCGTGCCACAGCGTCGAAAGACTGGTGTAATTTCAAGCGTTTTAACACCATTCTAAATAGTGAAATTTTGCTGAATCTTATATGCAAATTTATATACGGTATTTGACAGGTCAATTTCAATTGTGTTTTTGTTTTTTATTGGCAATACTAAACAGCTCTATTTTCTTTTTGCGTTAGCAACACAGTTGCCATCCTCACAGACAACTTGCTACATATGCTTTTTCTTGTCTTTGCATTCCGGTATCTAATGCAGTTGTAGAATGAGTATTCAGTCATGTTACGTCTGTGTTGTAGATGTGGAAAAGTTGTTAATTTGAATGTGTTTAAGACAGGTATCAATACTGTGTCCTTTTTGCATGTTTTCAACTGTGTTCTTGGTGTTTTTAACCGCCCATTGACGACTCCGACACTCGGGCTCGGCCCGAGTTTTCGATTACGATTTACATTGGAGAACGCGAGCTTGCTTTGTTTGTTTGTTTCACTCCACCACCCACGGCTCCACTTCAATAAGTTTTCAAATGGGGCTCCTTCGTTTGGGCCTTGTCACTGTTGATATATGTCCGTTCCATGTCCGGCCTATCGCGTTCATGTTGCAGGTGACCTGATCAAAACAATATCGTTCGTAGCCGGCGTTCTCGCGACTTCGTTCGCTCGCGCTTTGCTCGGGCTCATCCGTTAGAGCCTGATTCCATCCATCCTGGGAAGTTATCGGTTCCTCTCTGAAGTCAAGTATAACAGAGGAACGAGGGTGCAGCGAGGGTTTGAAGTCAGCTCCTGGCTTGTTGAAGAATATGTTCCATTTTGGAGTTTTCTTTGATCTTCATGTGGGCAAAGAAATCTCTGCAACTGAAGTCCTAGCTGCTGGCCTTCAGAGGCAAAACATGATTGCATGTGAAGAGATAAAAGACATTAAAAAAAACAAGTTTGCACACTATGAGAGAAAAAGCCTCAGAATTTTTCACGAAAACCGTAAAAGAAGCAAAAAAATTGGACATACAACCCCTTGATGTGCCATCGTGGAGAAGACGCCCACGCAGGATTGACAGCGGTTCAGATAACACAAGATTTACTTCACTTCAGGAATTTTTACCTCACAACATTTTCAAGTTGTTGATTTGACAGCCAATAAAATAGAAGAGAGATTTTACCAAGAAACTTTCCAGTATCTTTGTGATATTGAGCAAGTAATTTTGGTTGCAGCAACAGCACCTATAAAACAGGTGTACGCAGACACACAACAGCTTGGCCTGCAAAGTGCGAGGTTTGTACAACGCGGCAAACACAATCGCACACTTAATCTGTCAGACTTTCGCTTATAATTCACTGCACAAACACATGACAAACTCACACACAATTGACCAGACTTTCAAAAACGGTGTTGTTGTTGACAGTTTAGCCTTAAAATATCAACATATTTTTAAAAGTGGCCAAAAAAAGTTTGGGCCAAACGGCCTTCAAAAACAGTCAACCCAAGAATCATACGGCCAACCAACTTGAAATACGGCCAAATTTCCAAATGCGTGTTGATCAGGCCATATTTTTGTTTGTTACAATACGTTATTCAAAATCCTGTGCCACAGCGTGGCTTTGGAGCAATCATACACAAACTGAAGAAACCACTCTCTGCAATGCAACGTTGCTGAATGTTTGCGTTTCGCCTGCCCCGCAAACTGTGTCAATTTTACGTAAGATCCTTCGCGTTTCGTAATTTTTTTTCTTTGCTCAGAATGTGTGCAGTTGATGTGCTAATGTTTCCTTCGGAATTCTTAACCTGCTCAGGATAGCAGATAGTCTATTCACCCCGGGCTTGTTTTTTGTTGATTTCATATAGCTTACTTAAAAAAATGTTACAAACCTGTGTTTCCATGACTTCTGTTGCAGTTGACTGCATCGCAAGCACAAGCGAAAGATGGCAATTCGGGGCATTAACTAACAGGACAGCAACAAGCAGTAATAGAGATCCAACAATGACTTCACTCTTTGCTTCCACTAGTCACCACTTTCAACTATCAATCGGGATCGCAACCACAGTAACTGGAGATCACCCAGTGACTTCACTGTGTTACTACTGGGTTGTACTATCATTATATAGGGATAAGTGAACTACGATAATTCGCTTGTGGTGACTATCACAGTGACTTGTTACTCATGGGCACCATCTAGCGGTGACCATTTATTTACATGTGGCGCCATCCACCGACCGCCACACTTCTGATTTTCGGAGACAAATGGAATGGTGTCAGAGATGTTTTGCAAAAATGGCCCTGAAAGCCCAGATCCGTCGCCAGGATTTCGCAGCAGGGGGGCCAAAAGTCACAAAGGGGGGCACATTTCTTAAAGAGAATGTTGGATGTACGCAGCAACCGCCACGAAAAAAGTCGCTTGCGACATGTGAATTTTATTCACATTTAACTCGACCCAGAAAGTTATACAGATATGAAGACCGAATCGGCCAAGCACTGTCATTTGATGGTTTGCAACTTGGACAAGGGAAGAGACAAGAAATGGCATAATTTGCAAATCGTTAAAACTGTTATCTCCTTGTGCATTGTCCTCGCGTTTCACCTTTGGCCATCGCCTTCTCTTTCATGTCACACGAGCTACAGCATATCAGGGGGTTCCATCCTATAAACCTCATCCTATAAACCTCTCTGTTTAGAACGTTTTGGACTCATTTCTGGAATTAACATGGCTCTGTTATGCTTAAATTCTTTCAGTATACCCAGGGCCGGATTGAGCTGATGCGATGCCCCTGGGGATAGGCTAATCCACTTGTGAGGCCCCATCTCCCACTGTTACGAGGGAAAAATGGAAAAGCGCTAAGTCGAAAATGACGATGTTGACGCTCTAAAAGTACGGTCAATAAATAATTGTTGATCCTTACTGGAGTGCCCCACGATCCCTGCGCTTGTTGCTACTTTCGATGCAAAAGCGTTTAATGACACGGAATCGTGTAATGCATGCTTGGCTGGCGGGAAAACTATTATAATTTTGACAGGTGAATCAAACAAAAACGTCACGGTTAAACGTTTGACAAAACACATGGCCTATGTTAACTTTCACATCTCTTTTTTCTTATCTATGCTCAACATTAGCATCCAAAATATACAATTTCCTAAAAAACAAATCCACTACACATATATTTGGCGGCCGTAAAGACCACGTCTGTAAAAATCTCACACACACGAGCAACACACGTCAAGTGAAATGACCCAAATTGTTGCAACTACTAGGATCACGATTCAAGTGTTTGTTACTTTTTCAGACTGCAAGGAATCGAACGCAACGAAATCGTCGTGCCAAAGGATGTGAGGTTTAAGGAATAAAAATCTACAATCATCGAATCAAGTAAGGCTAAACAGAGCACATTAAACAATTAAAAAGGTTTTCTCATGGCCGTCTTCATAACAAAATCATCTAGGAATCACTAGCGCAGCCAGAATGAGGGAGAAGAGGCCATGGCCTCCCCTGAAACGAATTTGCTAAGATTTTTCGCCGGTGCTTCGTATCAATTTCAACTGTTCGATGCCGACTGGTGGAAAATAATTGACGTCATATCCTGTTATATTAAACTGGAGATGGAGTTGTGACGTCGAAATGATCTTTGTGCAAAATAGCTAAAGATTTAACTCTTACGACGTCAGTGACTGGCCCCTCCCGAACAAAATCCTGCCTGCGCCACTGCTTGGAATTCATAAAAATTTGTTAGCCTATAAGTTTGTCACCTTTAATGCACCGAGTGCTTGGTGTAGACAACCGATCCTGGAACATTGTGATCTTTAATTGAGTTGTAATTCTTTTGAATCTTGAAAAAGACCTTTCACCAGAGTAGTTATTGACCATCAAACTAAGAAACCAAGAACCACTAATCTAAGGCGTCAGACCCAAACCCTGATCTGTCCTTTTCTTGCTGTTTGCTTACTCTTTGTCTCCTCGGGGTAGAGTTCTGTGGTTGCCATTTGGCAAAGTGTCTTTTGCCTAAGCTCATCAAAATCATCTGTGATTTGCTTAGCATGGGAGCAGTGCAAACTTGCGCAAGTACTCAACAGCACTCTGATTTCTGAATAACTTTAACAGAAACACTAACAAAACAACTGCCTTGCTCAAGATCAGAAGAGGCAACTGTGTTTTCATTGTAAGAGAATGCTAGCCTTGCACATATCTCTTATCTGCAGTTCAACCTTAAGCTTTGATCAGGTACATATTAAACACAATCAACCACAAAACCTTCGCCTTATTCACACCCAGCAATCGACACGATTCACCAAACGCAGGACGCAGTCAAAGTTATAAATTTGAGTATGGTGACATTATAGTCGGCATGCGGCTGGACCAAAGATCATATTGAGACTCATAAAAATTCTTTGGAACCCTTGTGTTATCAACACAAAATCTGATCAGATGAATAAAAACAAAAGACATAAATTGTTGGCGAATATTTATGGAAATGATCATATGCAGTACCGGCAACTGACTCTATGCGTGCCACGGTTTACTGGAGGCCCTTTTGGATCATGAGGCCCTTGGCTTAAGCCTACGTAGCCTAGTTATTGATAAATTCGACCCTGAGTGTACCCAACCTACGTGTGAGTAGGCTTACTCAAAAACTAATTTCACAGTATTCTGTGTTTCGTACAACTTTACTGTTCGTCATGAAACAAAAACAAGATGCGCTCTTGGTTTACCACAAGCGAAAATCTTGTTTACATAAATCATTCAAGACCCTTCTATTGGCAATTCCTGCGACTAAAAAAGTTTGATTTTGCGCTTTTGTTTACTTGCAAAAAGAACACGATGTCGCCAACTAGCGTCATGCAACAAGCAATTGCCTATTTACAATCTACAACTGCGCATAGCATTTTTACAGCTTCGTGGTAGTTCAGGCGGCCAGACATGAAATGGGGGCACAGAGTTTGAATGGCGGGCTGTGCACAACTGGCCCCCCGCTGACGACGGCCATGTGAAATCCTGTAAATAGAAATTGGGGGCACTCTGCTACCCTAGGTTACCTGATGTGTAGCAAATTTTGTGCAATCTACTACTTTAAAATTACAATTTGATTTTAAGTGCAAAACGTTTTGTGGCAGATATGACATCGGAAATCGATTTCGTGAGGAGTTGACCTACACTATGACTTGATATAAATTATGTAGAAAATACGGATCTAAAACGCATATGACGTTTTCAAGCACAAATATAATTTTTCCTCGAAAAAAGCAGTTGTTTTTGGGTACAGTGTGTAACGTGTGTGTATCCTACTATGTGCATTTCGCTGCGCAGATACGATTCTGTTGTGAAAGTGATTAAAATGGACCTCGGGAAATAAAAAAAAATTGGTCTGCAAATAACGGATGTCACATGTCCCAGGAAAATATAATCAAATTTAGGGTTGCATTACACCCTTCTTTTTCCGACTCTTGTAGCGTTTGAAGGTTTCTTTAGCTTGATTTATGCGCTTTGCCAGTTTAGATCAAGGAAACCTAAGGTACACCAGGCTTTTGCAGAATAGTATGCAGGTTTTGTCCTTGCAAACGCTGACATACCTTCTTGGAGTGGGAAAATATTGTAGTTTTAAGGTGTTTATCTTTCAGTTCAATCCTCAAAAAAGGTTTGCGGACAGTTTAAATTTTGCTTTGGCTGATCCTCGGGCATGTTGGCCCACTGGAAATGCTTATCACTTCACATTGTCAATTACTGCACATTGTTAATTGTGTATTTTCATGTGTATAGCTTTGATCCTTATGAATTAAACTATCCTTAATTGCATGATTTTCAAAACCTTTTATACACCATGACTGCGCATGGGTAGTTCCAGAAATTTTGGACGCGAGTCAAATATTTTCAGGCTTTTGATAGAAGTTGACACTCAGCAGTAGCGTGAAGAGGGGGGGCGGAAGGGGCGCGGCCCCTGGCATCCAAGTCCAGGGGGGAATCCAAAGAGCGAAATTACAAAAATTGAAATGCTCCAACTGGATGATTTATCCTATTGTAAGTCTACTAATACATGTTGTATGGATTTAACATTACCAAACTTGTTTTGTTGTCAATACTAATTTTTACGTATTCAAATACCAGTAATTCGCAGCTTCTTCAATACCAGCGACCTATACTTTAGGTGTGGGGCGCACACCCAATCAAACTGATAGTGACGTGACTTGTTCCAGATCGTGCGATCAAGGGAAAATCACAAAAAAGGGTTGAAAGATAATCAGGGTTTAAAAAAACGGGTTTAAAAAAAAACGATTCACATGTTTTGTTTTTTTATCCGGGTTTTTTGTTTTTTTATGAGAAAAGGTTTTTGTTCTTTTTTTCGAAAAAAACAAAAACACTATTCTGAATTGTTTTTATTGCATCATGCAAAATCACCATTTTCAGAATTACACAATAATAACTTTTTATACCTATTATGGCATTCAAATCTGAGGGTAAAGAAATGTACGCCATTTTTGTTTTCGCAAAGTGTTGTGGTCAATTCACTCCAAAGTGGTTAAGTTTGGCAAGCATGCACACAGCAGCCAGAGAAAAGCCACTCCCACACAAACTCTGCCGTTTCACGTCAAGTTTATGTAGCCAACATGCCCTGCTAGTTCAGAATCTATATGGTGAAATTTTTCAACATATGGTTTGGTAGGGTTCAACATCAGAAAGAGTTTGGATGCAGAGAAGGCAGAAAAATTGGTTAAAATATATCGATTTTACAGAGCTGAAGAAGATAACCAGTAGAATTACTCAAACTGTTCGAATTATTCTTCTCTTTCTTTCAAGTCCTTCAAATTTCGTTGCTGTTCGTTTTGTGTCATTAAAAAATGTACACTTAACTGTACAAGTGTGCTACTTATTTTACTTTTAACTTCATGGTACTGTACGTTTCTCAAAGTAAAAGAAAAGAGTGAGAATTTTCGTGGATTTTATTGGTTTGTCTTAAGTGGGCTTTTTGAAAACACCTGGGTGTTTATTTTGTGGTTGTATCCAATTACATCAACCCCGAAGATAATTATGGGCCTTTAATTGATTTTCTGAGTCAAACTTCGAAACTGTCCTATTTCAAAGTGCTTGATTTAGCTGATTTTATGATGTATCAGTAGTTTCCCTATTCGCTTTTGTGCTAATAACGTCGCACACCTGTGCTTGCAATATGTGCTACGTTTCGACCTTCGTCATTAATTGGCAGTTCAGGCGGACAGATCATAACGGCACACGCAACCCCGTTTCTGTTCTGTCCCTCCAGTAGCTGTACATACAACAGCCACATAAAAAAACGAAACTTTTCTTCCGTACTTTATGCGCATTCTCAATTCTTGTGTAGTTTAGCGAGTTTGAAACTGTTAACCCTGGGTGTCCGCCATCCCAGCCGCATACATTCTGATCGGCTGCTATTCGACGAGACATTCGCGCAGCCTTGCATTTTTGCAGTTGTGAACTGCGCTGGCGTAGCACTTAATGTGTTCTACTCCCCTGTTTTAATGCGTTGGCGGATATTTTTGCAGTTATGAACCGCTCTGCCTCAGGAGACCGCTGATATAATTTACTTTCATTACAGTGACACATTGTAGCCAACAACGAGCAAAGAGAGTGGGTGTAGAATAATATGCACAGGCACGCCGGAGAATGGAGGCATGACGGGAGCACTGCCCCTTCTGCTCTTTCAAAAGGGGTGCAAGGGGGGCGGAGGTGCCTTTTCATATCAGTATCATAAGTAATTTCATGGTTTATCAAGATCGACATGAAATAAATTTATTGCAGGTATTCGGGCACCCAGATAATTCAGAATGATTTTCTATACTTTCTGTCATTATTTTTTAGGTCAACATTGCTGATAAACAGAAACAAACACAATTGGTAAGATTTTTTTATACGTTTCCATTGCTCTCAGCATTTTTATTGCTTTCCCTGCCCTTCTGCTGCTCCGGCGTCCCTGAATATGAATGTTGTGTCAACAAACTTCGCGAAAACGTTGGTTTGGGAATGTGAATATGACGTTATATTGTGACGTCACAAACATCGTATATCCAGTAACAATGCCCACTATGGGCCTACGCCACTGCTCAATACTAGAATTTGGTAAGGGGGCATCAAATCAAGCAGTCATCCCGGGCATCACTAAACCTCAACACGCCACTGACACTCAGACTAGGCTTACTTGAGAAATCGCAGCAACCCATGGCATGATATGCATATTTCATATTCAACGATTTGACGCTGTTGGTAAATATCAAAAATAAAACCAATATTTTGAAGTGATATGCATCACAGAATGCTCCGCATATAACGTAAATTATAATATAAAAACAATATCTCAAAACGTCATACAAAGTAATTCGAAGCAAGTTCCCAACATGGCAAGCAACGAAGCCTGTTCCCTTATCAAACATTTTCAGGTAAGTTGGAGAAACGCGGTCGTTTCGCAACAACCAACTCATCAATTTGCATGGTGTGGCCAGGACCACCGATCGGAGTGGAGTTCATTAAAAATTCAGAAAAATCTTTAACCCATATGAGAAAATGTTGGTAGAAGAAGAAAATAGAATTTCAGTTCATTGACTGACAGACATTTTTTAATGTTTGCTTAAAAACTCCAACACGCAATAATGGGTTAAGGATAAACCAGATTCGTGCAAAGATTTTACCTCCAAACTATTTTTCAGATCGCATGCACCCAAACCAATTTGTTAAAGACAGCCAGAAATGACATTGTAATTCCTACTTTTACTGAGCATTATTACGGTTATGCCAACAGGAATCATTGTAAGCAATTTGGTCCGCTGAGTACTGTGAAATGCATGTTTCCTTGACAGAAATTCATATTTTTGGTGCACACAATGATCCCTTACAACTGTGACGAAAACTATTTTTTGCAAACTTTTCGACAAAGGCACTTTACATGAAAACCTATTATATCGACAAAGAAAGCAACATTCATAGGAAAAAATTAAAAATGAATTTTGAGCACCGAAAGTCGTAAAGCTGTGTGCGTCCTGTACTTCAATGGTCTGTGTGAGCACCTTCCTCAATTCCTGTGCGGCTGCAAACGAGCACAGCACACGTACAGTACACGCCGCTCAGATAGTAACAATCTTGAAAATTCTGTTTGCGTTTGTGGTGTTACTAGTACATGGATTTGCAAAATATGCCATTTCTTTTCTCTTCCCTTGTCCAAGTTGCAAACCATCAAATGACAGTGCTTGGCCGGTTCGGCCTTCATATCTGTATAACTTTCTGAGTCGAGTTACATGTGAATAAAATTCACATGTCGCAAGCGACTTTTTTCGTGACGGTTGCTGCGTACATCCAACATTCTATTCAAGAAATGTGCCCCCCTTTGTGACTTTTGGCCCCCCTGCTGCGAAATCCTGGCGACGGGTCGAAAATATGGCCTGGTCAACACGCATCTTACCAAGGTTTGTCCAGTGAGTACTTTACGTTCATTCTTTATTTGAAAGATATAATTAGTGCCTCAAGAAAGCTGCTTGCAGAACTGTAGTGACATTGTTTTCAAGGTGGTGCTGTGCGCTATGCACTTTATCGAACGTGGTGGTGTTCAAATTGCAAGTTGCTTTTAATGTAAACTTCATTGTTGTCGAACGAAAAAATGTTTATGTTATCTGTCATCCTCAACGGTCTGATCATTGTCGTATATGTATCATTGGCAGGTCAAGGCTACACGCACAAAACCGTATATACACACTCCGTTGAGTACGTTACGGCTGACTGTGTCCATACGAATCAAATAGAAAATCTGTAGAGGGACGCTAAGCGAAAATTCAATGCTATGAATGGAGTTCAGCACACATTTCTGCCATCCTAGTTAGATGAGTGGATGTGACGCCACAAGTGCGATAAGGATCATTACTTTCACGATTTAGTTAAGGCTATTGCTGAAAATCCGATATACACAGTGTGATTCCGCTGTACTGTTGCCAAGCACCAACAACTGCCAGCCGTGAAGAGACAAGTCTAATTGAACAGCAAGAGGAAGAGGTGAGGCCGACATGTGTAGCTTATGCATATGAAGCATTTGTTTGAGAAGCCAATTTGCAAAAAATGTAATAAATGTTTTATTTACGATGTGTCTTTGAACCGTTAAACCTTTGTGGTACTTCGAAACTTGGATGGTTTTGAACCATGATTTCCTTCGATTATAGCAGTTTTGATGATTGCAATCTATTGGGCGACATGGAAGAGGTGAACTTTTTGAAGATCATCATATGTGCTTTTAAATAAAAGTAATAGCAGAAAACGAACAGCATTGATGCTTATTTTAACACATATGACTAAGCTTGGCTTGGGTGGTACTCCAAAAGAAATAACAAGGTTCACGGTAATACTGAGGGACAAAATCTACGCCGGTTTTTATAAAAAATTCCACTCCAGGACTTCACGAGGATTCGTACGCTTGTCAGACACAGCTGCTGCAGATAAAATTGGGGGTAAATTACACAATACCTACACTGACCAGCTGTACAGAAAATCTGGGGAAGAAGTGCACAATACCCAGCCTAACCACTTACAAGTTGCAAAGTAAAAATGCCGGGCGATTTAAAAGCAGACTGACAATTGCAAAAGAAAGAATCAGCATGCGAAGATTATTTATAAACTATAATCAGGTTTGCCAGCTGCAAAGCAATAGGGATTGCATTGTATGATAGACTGTGTTGTAAGTTTCACTAGGAGGCTGACTAACTGCAGATCAAACATCAAAGTTTTTGCTATTTGTCTGATCGATTGTTATCCAGCTTGTAACACAACATGCTAATCAGGCAATCACACAACAAACTTGGCAGACCAACTGCAAACCAAGCTGAGTAGCCAACTGGGCAGCAGAGGTGGCCGGAATCACATTTTCAGACTCCGGCTCCGCTCCTGTTCCGAAGTTTTTGAACCCGGACCTGGGGTTCAAAATTTAAAATATTTGAGAATTCGACTCCTGTTCAGTCTCCGACAACCATCAGTGCAACCGCAATTCCGCAATGTTTATTTTGTACTGAAGCAATGACGTTTATAAAGATCATGCAGACTCCTGTTACTGCCAAAAATAAAACTCGGGGACCGGTTTTTCACAAATGTTTGACTCCGGCTTCAAAAACAAACGCAGAATCGTGCTGGAATCGACTCTGGTCCGTGGCCACCTCTGCTAGGCAGTATTGCGCATAAGCAATCTGCAGCCCAAAATTAGGTACCACGATCCATTTAACAAACATCCCGGAGATAATTATTTCACTATTTATTTGCAGAAGGTTCTACTAGCCTGGATATTTAACGCTAATGTTAACTGTGGTAGCCGTATAAGCAAGTCACGTCATCAATGACGTCATCACCCGGGAAGTTGGGGAGGGCGAATCGTACACTAGACCTGGCCAACCATAGGCATAGTCAGTGTAGGGTTGGTATGGCTTATGACAATCCAGGCATCTTGATATCGCGTGTAACCAAAAATACACTTCATATTGTTATCCTAATACAGTATTGCTAACTGCCTGTTGTGTTGCTAATCAGTATTCACAGTTCTTTTTACGCTGCCACTATATCATATAGTATTAGTATAGGTAAGGTAGTGTCTATTTTACCGGCGATATTCTGGCGGCAACAGATTGTTGGCTGGAGCTATCAGTGTTGTTCCGGATCCGGATTTTTGGATTCCGATCCGGAATATTTTTGAGATTTTTTTGGATCCGGAGCCGGATTGGATATCATTTTTGCTCAAGCCGGATCCGGATCCGGATTATCCAAAACGATTTGAACACAATTTATTTTTTTTTGCGTTTTGTTTTTTTTCTGCGAAAATTTTATTGATAGCTTGAGAGTTCTGATGCTGGATGATGTGGTTTATATTGTTCTTCAATTTATCACGCATGGTTGACTTTCACACGGCAGTCGTGAGGTGACGTGAGTCTAATGTACTTAAGTCGCCGTTAGCTATGGCTATTGCTTACATCGTCAGGCATGTAAGTAAAGTTGG
>Ga0210059_1011017_pt1 | contig 13884 bp, 8 predicted proteins | sample Ectturendosymbi2_FD_188042 | JGI IMG/M metagenome (GOLD analysis project Ga0210059, IMG submission 188042) | Ecteinascidia turbinata endosymbiont from Florida, USA - Sample 2 (SPAdes) (version 2) | ecosystem: Host-associated > Tunicates > Ascidians > Unclassified | place: Key West, Florida... | reverse complement strand
GCTCCAGCTCCGGAGCTCATGGTTTTCATGAATGTAGCTCCGGCTTCTGTTCGTTTTTACACATTTATATTTTCAGTTGTCTCTTGGTAATATGAACAAATTTGGAAAGGCAGTAATAAGTTTTGCTGTTGATGCCTGGAAACCTTTTGTTATTTCTTACGACCGGATTCAAGAAATACACTGTTTGGAAAATTACATTTGTGTCCAAGCATTAAGACACAATCCAGTCCATGGTGGTCCGCAGGGGAGGGCAAAACGGGCATTTGCCCCCCTGGAAATTGGGGCTAAGAAGCAAAAATTTCTGGAAAATGTGAAATCAGGAATTTGTTTCTGATTATTTGGGTTAATTCTTGCAATGACAGTTTGTTTTCCGATATAGCACTCACACTGGACAGGAGTCAGGTTCACTGTTTTTAATAACATGCAGTGTAGTCATGAGCTTACAGTTCACTCGTGTCTGCTCCTTTGCCCACAGAAGGCAGGTTGCGAAACTCGGGAGCGAATTGTTCTACTATTGGCCTTTGTTGCGTAACAATAATATGGCAACAAAACAAACCTTCGATGATGCACTTCAGCTTACGGTGGTAGGCGTTTTGCCGTATGTTACTGTTGAACGCAGACATCTTGGCAGGTAATGCAGCGTGACAGTGACTGCTGCTAGCGGTAAGGCACGTAGATTCAAACCAATGGTGGGCGAATTGCCGGTCGCCGACATAGTTTGTGTGGCTCTTCTAGAGGAATAGCAATATCTCAAATTGACAGAGAGTTGTTGCCTCAAATTTACCGTTTGTTTCGTTTATCAATGTGTTTAAACAAGCTTGTGAAGTTAGTCACCAGCACTGTTCCCTGTAAGAAAATTTTACATTGAGCAAATGTTTGTTTCAGTGCGCACGCAATTTCACAACCATATAGATTGTAGACACACAACCAGCGAAACGTTTCGACGGGGTTATGCGATATATATACGATATCAAATTTGGAATGTTGCAAGTGCGCAAGAATGAGATTTCACTGCGCGAATGCTCTGGTAGTTCTGCGCATGTGCGAATCTTAGAGAGAACACTGGTCACCAGGGATTCGGCGCGATTTGCGAGCAACAACAGTGAACCTAAATCGCAAGTTAGGCTACTTTTTCTTCTTTCCCTGAGTTAGGCTACTTTTTCTTCTTTCCCTGAGTTAGGCTAATTTTCCTCCCAGAAGAAAATTAAAATTTTTCAAAGACACATATTGTCAAAATCATTCTGTCATTTTCCCAATGTCGGAATGAGAACCAATGTGTTTCGCGAAGAGGCATTTGCAGATCACAGAATGGAAGAATAATAAAATAAATTTTAATACTACTGGAGGAGTTCCAAGCCAGATTAGACCATTTCCAGGAGTTAAAATCATGCTTTGCATTCTCTGTAAATCCATTCAATGTTAATGTATCAGCGAAGGCTGTTCAGTTGGCTAACCGTTTGTTACAACCTTGTCTGCTGTAGAAACAAAACTGACCGAAATGCAAGAAAATCTGGGTCAAAAAAACTTTAGTCAATGTCACGCTACACTTAATTTATAGCGACAGGTTCCAGAAAATGAATACACAGAATTTAAAATACCAGTCATTTTCGTGTATAGCACAACATATTGCTGTGATTTTTTTTCTGTAATGAAGTTCGTAAAATCAAATCATCGTGCAACCCTGAAAAATGAACACTTGGGAGAATTAATTTGCACAGATTTAGCAACATACTGTCCAGGTTTCAGGGACTAGAAAATCAAATAAAAACTACATACTGACAATTACTATATATCATTTGATGTAAAACTTGCATTCTTTACCGTATTTGTATTGACACTACAAACTGGTTTTGCGACTCGATGTTTTTTCGATTTTCTGCAAATGACTCTTCCATTGAACAAGTTTCCCCACCCCTAGTTTACACTATGTGTAAAGAATCATGAGTGAAAAAGAAACATTGCTGCCAACAAAGCGCATTTTCTGCAGCCAATGCTCTTCCGGAGGCACGCCATTGTAAAGTAGGTTATTAGAAACCATGAGGCTTCCCTAGCAAGGTTAACTAGATTACTGGCAAAGTTCACTAGGTGTCATTACGTTTGTTAGCAGCAGCATAACATGAAAATGATAAGTAATCTATAGCGAACTAGCATTATTTTGCATGGCGGTACATTTTCATTAGGGTGTAAAAATGCAATGTAAACAAATGTGGACTTTTCATGAGATTTTCATTGGTGAAAGCAAATTTTATGTTTACAGCACGGTAACCAGTCTTATGTTCTCCTAAGCTTTGCAGGTTAAATTGTGCTTTACTTTGCGATCGATCACTGCTTATAATGAGTGCAAATAATAAGAAATCAGAAGTTGTCAGCTATTTTGAAAAAGCCAAACGTTAATTTCTTGCTAAAAGCCATGCTATTTCTTCAAACAAAGGACGTTTAAAGACATCTTCGCATTTGTGTTAATGCAAATGTGTGCACGTTAGAAAGAACACACGAGAGAGGTAATCGACTGTGTCTTGCGCTCTTTGCATGGTTTTCCCGCGGAGAGCTGTTAGCTGGAATCACCAGTAGGTCTACAGCAGTGGTTCTCAAAGTGTGGTACGCGTACCACTAGTGGTACGCGAGCAGCTTTCCTGTCATATTCGAAAAGCTTTGTTAATTCGTTTCTGTGTTATGCTAATGTTGCTAATTCGTTTATTTGCTATATTAATCTTAAGTACATTTTGAGCAAATTACATTCTTCTGAAACCAGGGGTGTACACTCAAAAATTAAAAAAACGCGATCTCAAAAAGTTTGAGAACCACTGGTCTACAGCAACAGGCAAAGCATCCAACGAGTGCAAAACACTTGATGGATTGGGACTGGATCATGGGCGTCCGCAGAAATTTTCCAGAGGGGGCAAAGTCGACATTTTGTTTATCTTTTTCTGGTTGTTGGCGATGCAACGCAAATTGACGTATACAAAAAAGAAAATGTCCAATGTTACGGCAACAGTTGCATACAGTATTTTCCTTGTAAGAAAACTTTGCACTGAGCAAATGTTTGTTTTAGTGAGCATGGCTATTTTAAGACTGAGTTGGCAGAGTTCTAAATGAATTACAAACTTCATGAATTTTTATAATAGCGTAAAATCTAATGAAAATACGAACAAACTACACATTTAATTCCAATAGCTTCTTAATTTCGTGCTTTTCCAATGAGATTTCATTGCGCAAATGGTCTGGTGGTTCTGCGCATTTGCGCACCTTTGGCTCCGCAGCCCTGGTTGGTTATTTTTTCTTCTACTATGTTGCCATAGACTTGAAAATAAAAAATTCGTACTTGACATTTGGTTCTTAATAACCAAACTGAAAAAATACGCTAGGCTGTGCACAAACATTGCCAGAAGCCAGCTGGATTAGTACTCAGAGCTTCTGCCTCACAGTTCTGAGTTATGGCGTTCCATTCACATTTCAGCTGTTGCTGTCAGCAAGAAACCTCACACCTACTGTAGCTGAGGATATATATACAGCATGCAACGCACTCTATTACAAATGTGTTCATTCAAACACCGTATACTTAAAATAAAAAAGACAGTTTTTCTAAACTTGCCTGGCATGGATTCTACTAATATAACGTTGGTGCCCTGCAGCATACTCGATTCCACAGTGTACAATTTATAAAGCACGTAAATGAAATGCTTTTTTTGCCCGTTCGAGTGCGTCAGTTACTCATCAACTTTCACATACTAAAACACGAAGTTACTAGAAACGGTTTATTGATTTTATATATATTTAATGCGTTTTCTATGTCATGATAAAGATTTATTTGTATACTCATTATCAAAGAAATATAATTTCATTAGTATTTTTTAAAATATCAAAACTTCTTTGCCCACGTTTTTAGAGATTTTGTTCAAATTTATGATAAATCAGAACTTTTTGGGGTGCGCTTTTACCCCTTGCGCCCCCAGTTCCGATACTACTGACCAAACCTAAGCAGCACGATGCAGCAAAATTTCCGCAAACGTGTATCAACTAGCCAACACAAACATTTTGAGCAAAAAAATGCAATTATTTTCATAAGAATACTGAGCACTTCTTATCAGTAAACGAAAGACACGCCATTGTTAAAATGTATAATGAGATCGGCATGACATATTTTTAATTCCTGATTAAAGTCATGTTAGACTTGGCGAAAAATAGGTATGAAAGCATTTTGCTCTCAATGCATTAGAAATAAAAATATTTATATAAGTTTCAGGATCTTGACTGCAACATACGACATACTTCTACAGTTTTTCACAAATTCTAAACAAATAATTTTCATATGTGTTATTTATGCACCCCTACCAGATATTACGGAGGTTTCAGAAAAACAAACTACTCTGTACAATTTCAGTTCTCAAATGAAAGGCAACTTTAAAAACTAGTTAACTTCATAGTAAAATAAACAGTAATTCTCCCGAGAAGTTTCTGACCGATCATCATAAGGGAGCTTGAGTAGCTAAATGTAAGGTTCAATAAACATTTCGCACAATAATCTTAACTGAGATTTTTCATCAATCACGTCTGAGCAAACCAAAGTTCTTGGTTTGTTGAAACATTCAGCAAAATCAAAATTTTGCGTTTGTTCGACACAATATATTTGGATATCACCTGCACGAAGTAACTCCAGACAACGATTTAAACGAAGTTTCTACTTGTCAGAAGAAGAGTCAAATCACAATGGTGTTGCAGAAGTTATTTGTATAACGCAAGATTATGTAGCAGATAGCGGTGAGACAACGAGGAGCATGTACTACACCGCTGCCTGTATGGATTTGCTTTCAGGGAAGTCGACTGTGTTAGATGGTGCTTGGTCTACTCTGATGACAATGTCAATGGATATATAGTTCTTCTTGAGATTGGTGAACACAAATAAAACCGTTTACTATTAACAATTGCTAACTGTGACATGTAACTTCAATTTTCTGATCAAATTTTCTTCAGAGGCGATCGCATTTTATTTGCAGGGCTTAAGTGTATTTTGCTGACTATGATAGATCTTTTACAAAAATTTGAAAGGAGAATGAAGTTATCATCGTCATGTACTTTTGTGCAGTTGCTATTTTTCATAATAATTCTTCACAGGAAATGTGCAGCTCAAAAAGGTACTTGATAGTTGCTAGAATGGTGTTGAACAGAAACATTGAAAATCTTGTTAAGTTAGAAAAGGTTTGCGCGGTCATACTGTTTCAGACATCTTCCATTAGATCAGTGGTTCCCAATCAGGGGTGCTCTCAACCCTTGGAGGTGCGAGACATCATTCCAGAGTATGCGAGAAGCGTCCGTCTTGATGACAGGAAATTGATTTATTTGTTACTCTCCTGCGGCTTTTTTGTTTCCTTTTGCGATGGATTATAAACAAAACCACGACGTTCCTACTGATTTTATAATTTTGTGCATATTTCAAGCAAGAGATTATTTTTTGTAGAGTATATTCAAATGTTAATCTGTGTCAGGGGGGGATCCAGCCAGTAATTTTAGGGGGCGATTTCAGTAACATTTGGAAGTCAAGTATCTTTGTGGCTTCATTACTGTGAAAGAGATGAAGTATACTTCACAACACTTTTTTGACAAAACAATGGAAGGCAAAATGGCCTTATATTGCGAATGCTGTTTTCCAAATTGTTCAAAGTCATGGTGAAACAGTTACTTTCGTACGTATTAGGGGGGGCGATCGCCCCCTTGGATTCACCCATGATCTGTGTCATCCTGTAATGTCGATATGTTTGATTCTTTTACATATTAAGATTTTTAAATTCGTTTCTAAACATTTGAAAGCTAGTTATTGATTATGCATTGTGTGGGGTGCGGGGTCAGAAGAAAATTTTTTAGAGGTGCAAGAGTAAAAAAGGTTGGGAACCCTTGATGCAAAGGCTCTTGTACTGTGGGTGCAGACGACGGCAAGAACTTATACTGTAAAACCGAACAGAACTCAGAAACGAACGCAACTCTGATAGTTTCTTGGGCGGTGGCATCTCTCTGACTGCACTGACCTTTGGTACTTTAAAAATGCCATGCTTTAACAGAATATGTCCAAAATATTCAACATTAGATTCGGCAAATCGACCCTTTTCGCGACGACATCAGAGCCTTCTTTCCGTAAGACGCTTGAAAAGCTTTCTCAGGTTTTGCAAATGCTCTTCCGCTTTCGATCAACCAACCAGAATGTTGTCCAAATACATTGCAACACTGAGAAGGCCTTCTGTGAGGTCGTTCTTAACTTTTTGAAAAATACCTGGAGCGGAGGTAATTCGAAAAGGTAGCACGTTTTGCAGTAGTACACCGCGGTGTCTAATGAGTACCAACCGATCTCGACTGGTCGAAACAATTTGATTTGGTTACATGCGTCAGCCAAGTCAATCTTGGTGAATTCGGTCTGGCCGTTTCGGAATTCGGTCTGACCGTTTCGGAATTCGGTCTGGCCGTTTCGGTCTGAGCCGTTTCAGTCTGAGCCGTTTCGGTCTGGCCGTTTCGGTCTGGCCGTTTCGGTCTGGGCTGTTTCGGTCTGGCCGTTTCGGTCTGGCCATTTCGGTCTCGAGACAATTCGGTCAGACTATGAAATCTTGCAGAAATCTTACATGTTCACTTTTTTATGCAAACGTGCTTAAATCAACGAAAGGTTTTATTTAAAAAAAAAATCTACAAACATGATCTAAGATCCAAGAGTTAATCAGTATAAACACATGATTTTCGTTATCATCAGCAAGCAAATTTAAATAATTATGGTCATTTTGCGATGAAATGCAAATACTTGAAACTCACAGTTACAATTCAGATTTAATCGCAACCATGACCCCTGAAAAGGGACATGGTATAACACCATATAGCGTGACATTTCGCCTGCCTATATAATAATTTAAATAAAGAAATGTTGTAATCAGTTGTTTATGTACAGAAATATCGTGACCGAAATGTCCCCAGACCGAAATGGCTAAACTGAATCGGCCAGACCGAAACGGCTCAGACCAAAACGGCCAGACCGAAAAGTCCTGCTCCGGGTTCAGCATAGGGTTGCCAGATGAGCGGTATTTCACCGGCCTGGCCGGTATTTTACTGCTAATTTGGCGGAGATCGGTAAAAGGCCGGTATTTTGAAAATAAATAATTTGCCGTAGCTTCAAAAAGAACTAACGCCGAATTTCTCAAATTATAATGACTCGTAGTAAATCTTGTCAAGACAGTTTCTTCAGCGAAGTTTATTTGCTGCTGTTGACGCAATCCTTAGTGCGATTGTCACGTCATACAGACACCGAAATGCAATGATCCAACCAAAATACGGGCAAATTACTTAAAAAAGTACTCTTCTCTGTTTTCCCTATGTCGCTCAAGAATTACGACAGAGCTTAGATCTGGCACTGTTGACAAAATGGCCGGTATTTTTACAAAATGCATCTGGCAACCATACTCACAAAGCATACAATTATACACACTTTGAAAATGTTTTGAACCAAGCATTGTGGAAGCTTAATGAAATTGAAAAGAAAATACTACTAAAAATCAATGCATTGACAAAAAAGCGATCTCTTTACAATATGTTATTCGAGAATCCGGTGCCCTTGAATTTGCACTTACGAACTAAAACACAGCCTACATCTGTCACAACTAAAAAGATGACCGGTATTGTTGCAAAATGCATCTGGCAACCGTAGTTCAACACCAATTATGTTTTTGTATGGAACTGTTGATTAAGCACATTTTAATCTAGTATAGACATGTCAACAACAACTCATACTTCAGCGAATGGTCAGTGGATTTCGTAAGGTCTCGACTTTTCACAACAAACTAAGAACGTGAAGCATGTGAAACTTGCTCAATGAAATCAACATGATCCCATGGAAATATGGAGCAGATAACCACTTCACTGTCTATCGAAAGTAATCCTTTCACAGCTAAGTATCCGACGCAAAGATCTTAGCATGTATATATTTCGCCTCATCAGGTCTTATTCAATAGAATAAGCATCATTACCTCTTATTCAAATATAATTTATTTTTTTGATCGACGAATGCCTTTTTTCAACTTTTTTGCTTGTTTTCACTCCGCTTTGACTTTATAGCAAGTGCAGAACATGAGAGCATCTTTGTAAACACTGCGTAGAATCTGTATCAAAAATCATAACATAATTGCTTGGGTCGAAACAGGACTTTTCAGTCTGGCTGATTCGGTCTGGCCGTTTCGGTTTGAGCCGTTTCAGTCTGTGCCGTTTCGATCTGGGCCGTTTCGGTCACGGGACACTTCGGTCACGACATTTCTGTACATAAACAACTTATTACATTCGTTTATTTAAATGATTATAAGCAGGCGAAATGTCACTCTAACTGGTGTTATACGAGCTTCCTTTGAGGAGTCACGATTGCGATAAAATCTGAATTGTAATTATGACTTTGAATAATTTGTATTTAATTGCAAAATGTCGATAATGATTTAATTTGCTTGCTGATGATAATGAAAATCATATGTTGATGCTGATTAACTGTTGGATCTTGGATCATGTTTGTAGATTTTTTAAATAAAACTTCTCACTGATTTAAGTATATTTGCATTATAATGTGAACATGTAAGATTTCTTCAAGATTTCATAGTCTGACCGAAATGTCCCCAGACCGAAACGGCCCAGACCGAAACGGCTCAGACCGAATCGACCAGACCGAAAAGTCGCGTACCCTTGCTGGGTTGCGGTAGAAGTTTGTGTAATCCTGCAAAAGAACGATTGGAGGAATTTTGTTTTTCTTTATCGTTTTCTCTGTTCCATTTCTCTACTTACGTGCATTGCGTTTACGAATAAACACAATATTTTTGCTAAAAACAATTATAATTACGAAAATTTATTCAAACCAAGGTTTGCACAGCGTTAACTTTTCAAGTTTGTGTGGCTTGCCATGCTGGTTACGCTTACGTCATTGCAAAACTTAACTGGATAGGATGGTTGTAAACATGTTAATAGTTTTAATTAGAACATGACAGTAGAATAAGAACAAAAAACATTCATTATTGTTTTCCGCATCTTCTCAAGGAAACTTACAAAACTCCATAAAAAGATTAAAAATGCATGAGGGATTCTTGTTACTTCTGATGCAATTGGTAAACTTTTAAACTCAGCATTGCAACAGCAGCACTTTTCCCAACTTCTAAAGCCCATGCTGTTGTTAGACTACATGCACATCTCAAATTTTCATTGTGATCATTTCGCATTCATTTCCAAAAATTTGAAAATTAAAAGCGAATGCGTCTCGCTTTTGCATTATCTAACTATTTTAGAGGAAAAACAAAACTATTCGAGGAAAAAGTCCTCAATGTCCATGAGCCAACCTGTTGGTGCAACGGCTGTTTAAGCAAAAGAATCCTCATAGCTTTTACTCAACGTTGCAACTTGTAGCCTTAATCGTGTCATCGAGAGATGCATTTTCAGCAAAACATGGACCAGCAGTTGCCCCGGTGACGCTTCATCACTAGGGCAACCAATTTTTGACCTAAAAACGTAAAATTTTGACTTTATAATTTATAAATTTTGACTGTATTTTGACCTATAAATTTTCTGCGTTTGCAACTGCAAAATAATTCAGCCTTAGGTGTTGAGAAGCATATTTATGCCCTCTGCTTGAAGTTTTAAAAAATTTGAGTGTTTAACTTTGGGGATGGTATATTGATAAGTACATTAATAACTACAGCAGAATCAGACCTGAGAACATCATAAAGCTGAAACACTGTATGCATAATGGATTGAGCGTTCACCAAAACAAGTATTGTAAGACCGCATTTCTTGCCTATCCTATATAATATTCAATCGTCCAGTAGTGGGCAAAGCAACATTATTACGTCAGAAATCCCAACAAGCCCATTATTATTACAGAATTGCAACTAAACTTGCAAAAGCATACCACTATCTGTTGTTGCAGTTTCAATAACATATCGATAAAGAGAAAAAAACTGTGCTGCAAGAAAATTTTGACCTAACGATAAATTTTGACCTAATGATAAATTTTGACTTTTTTTGACCTAATAACTTGGGATTCCCTCATGGTATGAGCGTGAAATTTGGTTTGTGGACGTTTGATAAACTTTAGAAACGGCAGAAAAACTTTGACTTTATTGACTTTTGGTTGCCCTATTCATCACTGATCCGCCATTGTCACAATTGTGTGAAAAATCGTTTGAAGTGATGGCTGCATGTAAAAGAAAGGCAGAAAAGCCCAAACGTCTTTTCAGGGAGGATTAAATTATGCTGCACATACAAGACATCAGCTGTCTATTCAGCCGCAGCTAGTTTAGTCTGGCTATATGTGTAGATGCCACCAGCAACGAAACAGCGGAACTCTCTTCACAACATTCATTCGACATAACTTCATCTGCGATCTCTGCAGTAGGCACGTCAGCGAGGAACGCAACTTCAGCACGAGGTGGAATAATTCGCCTTAATCTGAAAGCGTTTTTAAGTGTATGTTTTCAAATTTTTCACTTTTCCTTCAGAAAATGTATTAATCAAATGGGACGGTAAGGTCAATAAACACATAATCATTGTTGTAAAATATATTTTCTGAAATTTTCAATTTTTAAATGTCTTTGGTGTAATGTTAGTTACCAATTACTTTCCATTTTTGTTCTTGACATAGTATTTCAATACTTTTTATCAACGTTTATGATTTTACTAATTGTTGAGATCAGTTGCTCCAGATTCATCGACGGACCCATCTACTTGCTCCCATATAACTTGCAAAGATCCAGGAGCTTGGTGCAACAATATCAAAAGAGACACACCATGTCCATGTAAACCTGGATATTATCGTACATCAGAGGATGACGCTTGCGCTTTCGGTTAGTGGTATAGAACTTAAATGTTCTTCCTTGAGGAATATGGACTGAATATCCTTGTAAACTGTTACCCACGTATTTTCGCTTTCTAAGTTTGCCCGACGTTTCAAATTTTGTAACTGGCGTGATTTTGAGATTAGCCAGGATACAGCATAAACTACTTTGGGAATAGGCATTGCTAAATTTCATCATTATTCTTGCTTTGAAATAAACCTTTCGACAGCAACAACAAAATGTTTTCAATTTCAATGTTCCTCGTCATCTATTTATGTGGGCTTTGCTTATATCAACACAATCTTGCCTTCGTTTTTGATTCTTCAATTCTTCGTCCATGCGACATTTTTACCTGTTTTATCCCATGGCAACTTGTGACTATCCCATCCAAAGGATTCCCACGAAAATAATATCAAGAAGCACATTGTGTCATGTGCATGTCTAATGTGTAGCATCTACAGAGCCATGGCAAAAACACCATAAATTTTCCAATTAAAGGATCCAATGAAATTAGGTGACTATTTTTAACTGTCACCCAAAAAAGGGTTCTTATTTTCCGGGGCCTCGCATCACTCCACCATGGCACTGAGAATCTACGTGTAATACTTACTGTGCCGCGAGCACACAACAATAGTATTCAACTTCAGAAACTTCCTGCTGTATGACATAAAATTACTAACGATGGGACATGGGACAAATTTCAAGTCCACTGTCCCATCCCATGCAATTTCCATGGTAATCCCATTCCCATGGACAAGCTTGGTTATAAGCTATATGTTTGGTTTTTATCAAAAGTGTAAAAAATATATTCACGTATTTGGTATTTTTCAGGTTTGACATTCGGAGGACGTCTCCATGTAAAAGAACGGCCAAAATATTACCAAGACATTGTCGATCTAGTAAAAAGGCTTTGCTTTCAATTAAACATTACTTTAGTTCTTGAGAATGGTGTACGGGATGGTTGCGAGATATTTTGTTTGGGCCTGTTAAAAAACAGCTGAGCGTTATGCACTCTACTTGCGTGTATAATTTTGAAGCCACAGAATTCAGTAAAATATGTGTGGCTTTTGGACTTCTATACCGCTACTGTTTAACGCAGTCAGAACTAAGCTAATGGGTACAGCTACATAATATGATTTTTTCCTGTGAAACTGATGAACTGTACACTACATAGGCTATTAGTTTCACACTTTTATTACGAAATAAAGTTAGTCAAAAACGTTTTTATAAATTTGCGGAAAATTCTAAAAAGTCTGAAAAATTGATAAAATCATCTATTTTCATAAGTGCTTTGGAGCAACATATCATGCAATGATTAAACACGTGCGATTACTAAAGCTCCATTGATTTAATCCGTGACTGAGATTTTGTTCCATTATTTATTAGGCGTGTGGTTCATGGTGTTGCAAAAATGCAATTTACAACACACGTCAGTTTAGTTTTGTCTCCTGATCTAAAATTTGTTGGCAAAAAACTGTTAAAATTCATTTTGTCGCAGTTAAGCTTGGCATTCAATACTACCGACGGATTTTTGGACTTGGATGTTTTTCGTTTCAATTCAACGAGTTTAACGTATGACTACAAACTTTTCTACAAGTTATCATCTGCAACAAGAGAAGAGTTAATCACTGGCTATTTCAGCGTTTTCATAGATTCTTGTGTGAGTTGTGTCGTCATGCAAAGTTACTGTCTTGGTTTTACTTGTTTCAAGCAGCTAAATCTGGAATACGCATTAGTCTCTTATGATCCTGGAAGATCTCGGTACCTCACTGTATTCAATTTTGATTGGCAGTGTGATGATGGAGGCGTCTGCGTATGCGGAAAAACCTTTAACGTTGTGATAGATGAAAAGCCATCCATCATCGATGCTGGTAGTAAGTACTGCTTTTAATCGTTGTTTGCCGAAGTATCTCCTTTCATTAAAGGGTTACAAACACCTTCCTAGTCTACGATCGGAAAAACTGACTGAGAAAAATGATTTTATCGTTAGTGAAATCTGTTTCATTTTTCAAGAAACAACAGCTTTTTCTTAATTTAAATAACGGTTTCCATAAATTTTCCACCGCAAAAATGGTGTTTTTTTCAGTGAAATCATCTGCAAATGAAACTATCAAAGATTCGCATCATAAAAATCAAAACGAAATCGTTGTCTCAAAGCATTGACAAAAATCATGAACTGTATACCATTTTATTAGTAGCCGTATTCAGAGTTCGGCTTCCCGTGGAGCTGCGTGAATTTTGATAATTTCCCACTTTATTGCAATTCGCAATAAATATACTTTCTATTTTTCGTAACAGCGTTTGCCAGCATTGGATATGGATCAAGCCTACATATGTCTGAACTTCAAGATTGCCTTATACGTTTAACCTCATTTATTATTTTTTTGTCTTAGAGCGCTGGATGAAACCATAAAGGGAAAAGAACTTGAATACAATGATTTACAAACCGCCCTTAATGTGATTAAAAAAAAGAATTTTCAAAACATAGTTTAAAATTGAACGTAAAAACTTGCAATCAGCTGACCACGAAATTAACCAAATGCCAGGCTTTAAATTGAACAGAAATCGACATGCGCGCATGAAAGTATTAAGGAAGTCTTTATATTAAATGAAAATACATCTAGACTTGCACAAACGTTCAACTTCTGGTATAAGCAAGATTTGCTGATTTACTATTATTTATTTCCAGCTGTTACGACCATTCCCTGCGAAATCGAGCAAGCTCAAGACTACTGTGACAAGAACACGGCGGTTTGTACTTCTCAGCACGGTTACACTCAGTGCAAATGTCGCGACAATTACGCTCGAATGTTGTACAACGAGAGATCGTGTGCACGTAAGAATAAAAATGTAGATGTTGTACGGAGGGGGCACATACATGAATTGCTTCTATTTAAATCTGCTGTTTGAACAAGTGTGACAGATCATTTCTGTTCTTAAATTTCAGTGCTTACATGCATTTAGTGATGGCACGGGCCGCTAGCAGTCCAGTCTTCGGCAGGGCAGTCGCCAGCGGGGGGGCCAGTGGTGCCGCCCCCCCCATTTGAAATCGATG
>Ga0210059_1011016_pt1 | contig 13886 bp, 8 predicted proteins | sample Ectturendosymbi2_FD_188042 | JGI IMG/M metagenome (GOLD analysis project Ga0210059, IMG submission 188042) | Ecteinascidia turbinata endosymbiont from Florida, USA - Sample 2 (SPAdes) (version 2) | ecosystem: Host-associated > Tunicates > Ascidians > Unclassified | place: Key West, Florida... | reverse complement strand
CGTCATCTCGTTCCCTTTCTGATCGGGAACTTTCCGCCGGGGAAGTACCCTTGGACTTGGCCGAATTTTGTCATGTAGTGGCCCTAGCGCCACTACAATGTTTTTCAAGAATCAAGGACATAACGAGTTTTGATAGCAAATTCAAGGACAGTCTTTGGCGCTCAAGGGAGTCTGGCAACCTTAATCAGAACTGTACCCAAAAAGTTTTCAATAACGGCTTTACATTTGCGCAGGGGAGTTGACATTCTCAAAATTTGATAAAATATCCACTGATTTATAGTGTTTCATATTTAAATTTGGAGGAGCTGAGCGGTACACACTTGCGAAAGTCAAAGGTGCAACCAGGGGGGGCTGGGGGCTGAAGGGGTTTAAGCCCCCCCTAGCAATCAGAATATTGAAGTTTATTTTCTTAGTTTTTCACCAACATTGTAAGTCGAGATCGGGTGCATTGCGGAATGTACTTCGGCAGTACCACAAGGCGTAGCAACACATTTATTATCAAACCAAGGGGTTATGAATTTTCGAGATTTGAGAAATATTGAAGCAGCTTTCTTCATTCCTGCGCGGTTTGTACTATCATATATAACAAGAGCTGGGTGTTACCGTGCTCTGCCAGCGTGGACACAAGCTTGACATTTAAATACAACAGTGTCGATTGATGTGTAGTCTATACATCACAAATGTGGGACCTGATGTGCACACGTGGCCTATGCATCAGTGTTACCACTTCTGATGTTTTGACAGATATTTCTGATGTCTGATGTTTTTGGCAGCAAATTTGATGTTGACTGAGCTGTTGGTTTTCTTCCCCAATTTTGTATCCTTTCAGGATGAAGATAGTTAGATTCATAATTTTTAAGTTTCTTTCATCAATTTCTCACTCTCGTGTGTGTTTGGTAATCGTTCCAAACTGAAGCTCTCTTCCTAGCATTGGGAATAACATAACACTTTACGCATATAACCGATTTTTCCATTTAAATGACGATACTTCGCTCGGTTTCGCATTCAACGTGGGTTTTCGCACTTGGCGAGGTATTGGTGCAGAACCGTCCCCAGAAAGTCTTCAACAGGGTGCTTTACGTTTGTGTAAGGGGGCTTGACATTCTAAAATTTGACAAAACTCCACTGATTTAAAGTGTTTCATATTTCAATCTGGGGGAGCTTGGAGCTTTGTTTGGAGGGCTAAGCCCACCAAAGACCCCCATGGCGACGGGACTGTATTGGTAATGGGATCATGTAGCTTATATTAAATTGTATTGTAAAAATCTGGTGTTGAAAAAGGCAACAATCTGATGTTGATGAGACTGACCCCAGTGGCAAGACTGTCTGATATGCAGTGCGAGGTGTGAATGACCGCTAGCTGCAAGCTGAATTAATTAGCTATTCTGCTAATCAGTTGCACGTCGCTCTTAAGTCAGCGAAAAGTGTTGAGTGAAATTGGACAAGTTTGTGGTGAAATTAAAAAGACATTCATCTTCGTATGAAACAGATCAGGGTCAGCAGCCTCGAAAAGTTTTTATTGACCGGTGTCAGAACAGTAGGCCTACCTGCCCACCGGTAGAAGAGCAGCCACAAGCGTCACGTGCAATTGGTAGCGACGATGTTTCAGCGAATCCCCCAAGCATGCATAAGATCATAGGCGTAAGGGAAGGCATTTTACTGGGGGGGCGGAAAAAATTGTCCTGAAAATAACAATTTGCCCTAAAAATAAACAATTTGCCCTGAGACTAACTTTTTTAGTATAATCCGAAGGGGGCTAGAAACCTCTTGCAAATCTGTTCTATAAAGCTGAATTCGTTTATAACGGCTTCGTTTGTAACGTCAGTTCGTCCATAACGTTACATTTTGTTCGGTCGTGATGGCATCTTTTACATGCATTTCAATTCGCTTATAACATCAATTCGGCAATAATGTTCATACTGCAATCCCCTAGATGTGCCGTTATAGGCAAATTCTGCAGTTACCTTGCTTGTTAACTCAAGGGGGTGAAGTTCCTTGCGTGTTGTTTTCTCCCAGACAAGAAACTTTATGGTAACTGCTTTTACCGATGCAAATATGTACGCGACTTCAATGGCGCCACGTAATGTCTTAAAAGCGACGGTTCCGGATCGAAGGATCTGACTCCCTACACCTGCTTGTGTTATCGTTGCTGTGCGCTTGAGCAAGGCACAAGACGCGCACTCAAAGGCGTCAAGCAATCCGCACAAAAATTGGAAAAAAGCAAAAGAAGACAAGTTTTGCGCAGAGAAGTTGGATGCGTTTCTTAAACTTTACAAAAATGAAGGAAACGTGGACGTGAGAGATATGCTTTCCAACAGTAGAAAAAAATCATATATCAAACAAAACTCGGCTGAGACATGTAATCAATGTGGTCGAGTTAGCGGTCGTCAGAAAAGAATATCAAAGAAACAAGATGGCAGGTTAGTTGGAAGGACCCCCAGTTTTCGTGGTGAGTACAGTCAATTGTTTATCCACAAATTAGGTGATTTCCTTGACTATTCTAATCACAAGCAATTTTTCCTTTTCAAGGCTTTTGCTTCCATAACTTCAGCCCCCCCCCTTAGAAAAATCCTGGCTGCGGCCCTGGCGAAAGTACTCAATAGCAATCTGATTTCTGAAGGACTTTGTTCAAGAAAATTAAAATTGAAAAAAAACAAATTAAAAAATACCAAACGACCATGACGTAACAGAAACGCAAACAAAACTAATATGTTGCTCAGAAGAAGCAACAATATTTTTATTGTAGGATAATGCTGCCATGCCTGCACATAGCTCTTATCTGCGGTACAACCTTTAAGCTTTCAGCAGGTGCATTTCAAACACGAACAGCCACAAGATCCTTCGCGCCAATCTACACTAAGGAGTTGCCAGGAGTAGCCGCGCACGATTCTTTGTTTGCTTCATTGTGCCCAGGAGTTGCCGTGTCGATCCGTGCACGAGCGCAGAATTACCCGACACAACAAAACAAGCAGAGAATCGTGCGCGGCTACTCCTGGCAACTCCTCAGTGTAGATTGGCCTTCGTTCAGCAAACACACGAAGCAGCCAACGTGCTTTGAGCATATCCACACAAAAGTCAGGGTTACCAGATGGTGACATATTTGGCAAATATTGCAAAAAGCATTGTTATCCAAAAAAATGCGCCAATTTTTGTGGCAATATTTTTAATGCCAAATTTTTGACATTCGATAAAATTCCAATTGCCAATATTGGCAAAACAATCTAGATATAATTAAAACCGAAATTTCAAATAGAAAACATAGCTCAACATTAATGATGGCAAATCTTCGACATGTGCGCCAGATAATGTGTCTGATCACGATTTATTGCTTGGAAATATGCTATTAGCATTGCAGCGTTACATTTCATTCACAAGTTCACGACCAACCTTGCCTGCGTATTTATTTTAAAATTGACTTGGTGTCATTATGTGTCAAGTCTTGCTAGGCTTAGGTTTGTGTGCATTTAGAGCCGTGCAGGGACACCGAGGTAGCGGCAGGGGGGCAGTGGAAACTTATATACTGCAAAGTAAAAGAATCGTTACTAATTATTATGCAATTGCGCCGGCCATATGCGACCCTTCAGATTTTTTTGGGCCTGCGAGAGATTTCTCGGTTGCAGATAATTTTACAAAAGCCTGTTCTTCAGATAATTAATTGTTTCCAAACCACAACGAAATAAAATGAATATACTTTTGCGGCCCACATCAAATTTATGTGGATCATTTCGGCACTTCGAGCTTTCCGAGTAGTGAAGGTCTGATTTAAGGTAATGGTTCTGTAATCGGCCTATCATTAAATTGAAATATTACATCATTTTGCTCCATCTTGATTCCCATTAAAACAAATAATCTTCTGACTGTCAAACTTAAAAAATTCAAACGTATGGATGAAATATGAATCCAACTGAACATTAAATATCGAAAAATCAATATTACAAAAAACACTGCTATTTTCAAAATTTTATGCAAAAAATTTGCCATAAATTGGACAAACACTTGCCAAATTTTGGAAAGCATCTGACAACCCTGAGAAATAGTCGGCATGCGGCTTGACCTACGGTCATATTGAGATTCATGGAAACTCGATGGAAGACACTGGCGTTATCAACACGGAATGTGATTAGGTGAATAAAAATCATTTCATGAACAATTAAGACAGAAAATTTTGACGAATTTTATCGAACTGATCATATACCGGCAACTGACTTCATGCGCACCACAGATTGCTGGAGGCCCTCTTGGATCTTGAGGCCCCAGGCAATTGGTAAATCCGGCCCTTTTCTGTGCAGTAGAAACTAACTGAAGTTGTCGGGTGGATGTGGGCCGTGAGAAACAGGACAGAGAACTGGCGTTAATAAATCAGAGATTAAGTAACAACTTGAGCTTCCGTACACTCCATGCAAAGGAAAAGTGTTGTGCCTTTCATGAGCAACCACTTCCCATATACTGTGATGAAATTTTGCTGGTATACAGGGACGCCGGAACAGAGGTAGGGCAAGAGGGGCAGCAAAAAGTTGAGGTCAAGGAAACTTTTGTAGAAAACAAAAAAAAACGTCACCAATTTTTTTCCGTTCGTCACCAATTTTTTTCACCAATTTTTTCACCAATTTTTTAACGTCACCAATTTTTTTCCGCAAGCTTTTTTCCGTTCAGCAACAGCGCTGACCTCAAAACTAATAACAGAAATTGTAGAAAACCATTCTGAATTTTCTGGGTGCGCGAAAAGTTGCAATAACTTTGTTTCAGTTCGATCTTCATAAACCATGAAATTAACTGTGATACTGGCGTGAAAAAGTCACTTCCGCTCCCGTTTCACCCCTTTTGAAAGCAATGTCTCATCATGCCCCCGCTCTTCGGCGTCCCTGCCGGTATGATACATGAGCATCATCGTTATGTTGGCTTGCCGATGTATCGGTCGAGCTCTACACAAGATAATAAAAACTCTTTTGTCAACTTTGGAAGTGCAAATAAGTTGTTGACCGAAGCTTTCCTTGCTTACGCCCTGGTGGTGGTGTGGCGATTAGTTATCTCCAACTTTTTCGTGTGCAGATCGCATCGAACAGTTGCGATGTTTCTCAGGATGGCAGTTTTTTGGAGGCAAAACCAACTGAGCAAAGGTCACCATGGTTGGTTGTGGATATGACTTAAAAACAGCCTCAAAGCCATCGAAAAGGCATAGGCAAGGATGCATGAGCGTCAGTGTATGTATTTCGTGTATTTCATGCGACCACTGGCAATAGTGGCTGTTGTATTGACGGTTGCTGGGTGTTAGACCCCCGAGCATGCGCGTTCATGTTCATCCGTTGGTATAATGAATCCCTCCATTTTGCGTTGTGGCGGCACCACTAGCGTGCGTGCTCCAGGAAGGGGATTGGAATGTGGACAGGTAGGGAGGCGCTGACGGAGCAACAGAAGCAGTCGGCAGACGAAGAGGTCTGTTGTGGTGGGAAGCATTGGCGTTGCTCCTCTGTCTCTGATCCCCGCGTGTTTGCTTTCTCTTCCGACGCCGATCGCGTTTTCCCCGTGGACGCGAGTACACAAAGTCGCCCACGTGCGACACGGTGAAGTCGTTGTGGTCAAACCGGGTCCGATCTATTCTGTCGTGAGACCTGTTGCGGTGTCGTCGATTGGCAGCACTTTTCTCCTTGCTTCGTACGCAGCAGTATATCAGAGCGGCCCCCACGATTAGGACAACCACGCTGCTCAGAATTGCGATGATCAAAGCAATTTGGAATTTGGTTAATCCGGCGTTGCCTTTGTCTGTGAACAGAAGGAAAAATCAAAGCACGTTGCGTGACAAGGGTCATCACCACGACATTTCAGACGTCGGACGTTGTCTCAACAGAACATATGCTCTTGCCTCGACATTTTTCATCATTGAAACGCGTTATTGTAACATCTCTCACCACACATAGTCGCTCACTGCAACGTATCACCTCACGCCACAAAGCAAATTTATCAAACAGATTCAAAGCACACCGCAGTAGTTATTGCGGATTTTTAAGAAACCAACTTGCAACTCGAAGCTAAGGACGCCGAAACGAAATTTATTGCGGAGGCCCTGCGTCCTAAGCCTACGACCGACGTCATGGCTAAGTGATGTCATCGGATAATGCACATAAACTCGCTGTGAGTTTATCGCAGATATTTTTAAATTTTTTGTCAATACCATTAACTCCAAAAGATTCGTGGTTCCATATGAAGTAAGCCTGCAATAAGAATCCCAATTTGCGTAAACAAGATTGATACTTATTTTCAAAGAACAGCTTTCAGATTTTATCCTGTCCAATACCTTAAGTATTTGTAATTTTTAATGCATTTTGTTTTACAATTAAAATACAATTTAAGACATGAAACACACACATCAAAAACCGTTGGAAGTACAATAAAGATTTTTAAATCTTCTGTTCAAAATACTGTGTTATTGTAATGTTCCTCATAAACCTTCCTCATCATTCTAAGCGAATATTTTTCTTTTCTAAAAAGGTCGATCTCATTCAACAATTTTCAGATACAAAGTTTTGATGCCACTACTGCAACTGTTACTAGGGAACCTGGCCAGGAAAATTTTTTGGAAGAGGTATATCTTCTTTGTACTTTGGGCAGTCTACCCGTTATTTGTGGCAGTCTACCCCTTACAAAGTAAAATATTTTGAAAAGCAACGGATTCTAGATCTTTTGAAAAGCACTCTATCTGAAGGCACAACACATCAAGTGGCAAATCAGTGGTTAGGAAAAGTGTCCTGCTATTTACTGGTCACAACTGAATAACACCAGCGGATAGAATGGTGTACTTTTCGCACATTAACAAAAACAACCATTTTTGTTGGTGTCAATTCAAGACATTCTCGAAATCACTTGCTCTATTAAATCAGTGGTTTCCAAACTGTGGCAGAAGAATGTCCTCAAGGTGGTACGCGAACACGCCTGCTTTCTGTTTTTCTTCACAAAAAATATATTCGCAGCTACTGTTTTTACTTATCGCGTTGTGTTAATAAATCCTTAATTCTTTCTGTACTTCCCTTGCTGGTTTTTAAAAAACGGCCATTATAATTTCTCACAGGAATTTATTTCATGTCGCATTTGTGTAAATCGCGTTATTTCTGGTTTTCCAAAGTTTTGATTGTATGGTATTTGGCAAATTGAGTTTTCCTGGAACACGGGGGCACGTGGTGACAGCGAGGGACCCGCAAATGGTCCACGATCAGAAAAAGTTTGAGAAGCACTTAGCACTATATTAAATCTTGTCAGCTTTTTAGAGTGCTGCCGGGTTCAACTCCCGTGCTGATTCCTATGACGCTTTAGTTTCACGGAACTAAGTAATGTTTCACTCACCTTCTTCGCACAATGCTGTTTTTCCTGACCACTGTCTACCGCTTTGTCCAACGCACAATCGCTTGGTGTCGCCAACGAGTGCGTAAGGGTGATCACAGTCATATGCCAGATATGATGAGAACGGGACCGACGAATTCAACAAAAATGGCATTTCATCGCCGCTGGCGTTGTACAGTCTCCACTTTCCGTGTTGTGGTGGCAGCAGATCAAGAGTAACTAGACATGTTTTCTCTGAAAATACGACGGGAGATATTCGCGACTGAGCTAGTTCACCGCGAATGCACATTAGTTTAAGGCACAGTTCGATGGTAAAAGCAAACACGTGTTGGGCTGCAAAGCTTTTACGTTGTCATTGGTTTAAAATTTAGATTCACGACAGTTATAAATATAACCATGTAGAAATAACAATGATTTCAAACTTCAACTCTGAATTTCTGAAATAAAAACTTCAGTGTTTGAAAGAAACTTCGAAAGCTTGTGATAAAAAGAAACTTTAAAACAAATGAAAATAGAGCTGGTTTACGAACGACAACCATCACTTAAGCATTTATTTCAAATAGTAGTTAATAACGACAAAACCCAAAGAAAGTCGATAAAAATAAATACACGAATTGTCCAGCTTTTTCCGAATTGTCTATTGTAATGTGTTGGGACCCTCAAGAGTTGCAGGAAAGCCACCTCTATGTCATGCCACAGTTGAACTCGTTGCAAGAGATTAAGATAAAGTATATCTTTCAAATAAATATATTAAGATAGATTCCATTTTCAGCTAAATGTGTTTCAATCGCCTTTCGGAATCGAACGCCAACGCCTTCTTCAAATGTATTCGTTTACAAGAAAGTCTGAATAAAGGTACAGTCATTTCCAATTCACGCACAACCAATATTTTTTCAATCACGGATACAAAGCCTTCCTTGCGACTGTGTTTTCCAGATATTCTTAGACAGTTTAAAAGTGACAACTGTTTGAAGAAATACCAAGTGTCGATAGGCCTACAAAAATTTGGCAAGCAACTTGTAGTTTAACAACTGTTGATCACATGCACATAACCAAATGGTATAGTTACAAACGGCGAAAAGATGCAGTCTGGCGACTGGAGACTAAGCAAGTTTTTAATTCTGATTGCGAAGAGACGTGTTTCTGTCACAGCAAAATAAATCTTTAATGAAAACGTACCTCGGCACGAAGGAAGGTTTGTGTCGTTTTCGTTGCTCCATTGTCCGTGCATGTTACAGAAGATGGTTGTTTGGACGTTTGGATTACTCATTAGTGCGTAACCTTCATTACATCCGTAACGTACAGGTTCACCTTCGAAACGAAATTCCCTCGGGGAACCAATCACTCGTCCGTGCGTGTCGTTCATTTGTCGTGGATTACCGCACCTATTTGCTGTAAGTGACAAGATTAAACTTGATGTTGTGTAACAAAACAAAAAGTAAGTAAATTAAGCTTCGTAACACAAAGCGGCGTTCATGCATTGCCACGATGAAACAGTAGCAGAAGAGATATAATTTTTTTTCAAATGAAACGTCTTGATCCTCAAACAGATACGCAAGACTGACAGACTCAAGAAAGCACCATCCGTATCATTAACACTCTAAAATGCGTATTGCATTCATTGATACTGCGTACGGTGGCCAAATCGTCGAAAATTGCGTTCGTTAATTTCAACAAAACTTAGCACATCTGCGAATCAACTGGTTAAGAGCGGTAACAGAATGGTGAGTTTGTAACAATATTTGTAAGTGCAGTTATAACCATTCCTTTGAAAGTTCAATGCTACGTTTGAGAAATACACGTAGACGAAAAAAGTAACAAAGATGTCAAAATCAAAGCATACGTAAAGATGTTTTGCTTGTTCATGCAGAAAGAATGTGTTGAATCACAAAAATTAAGCAACCATTGGTAAGTTTTTACAAACCTCGGATTTTGCAAAGGTGATTTCAAACTGCCAGTAAACTTCTACTCATATTACAAATAGAACAATCCTTGCACGCAAGCAACGTCTGGTTGATTGAAATATACACGTTAAGCAATGGTGGACCAGGGGTTGTGGGGACCTGAGGCAAGGCTGACAAGGGGGCCCTCTGATGACGTCATCACACTCAGCCAACTGTGATAAAACCTTTTGATCAATCCTAGGAAGGGGATATGCAGGCCGCACCCATATGCATGAGACTACGGCATGACTGACAAAACAGAAAATGCAAAAGGGAAGGCCTATTCATGATACACAACTTTCAAAACACTGAAATTTGGGAAGACAAAGCTAGCAACACACAAAAGTTGATCGATAGCAAGTTGGCATCGCCCCCCACTTATCTACTTTTGCGCCCCATACTGTCATTCATTTATTACAGACTCGTGGTCCACATCACAAACACAATCGAAAAATACAAGAGCACAAAAATGTTTGGCCATAGCGCATTAAAGAATAGGTGTTTGCACACGACCATGACTAATGGGAGCTAAACACTTGAACAGCGCCCCAATTGTAGCGTCATTCACTCATCACAATACAGGGGTCCAGTGGTGTGAGATAAATGAAGGCATTCTAACATCAAAACTTTGAGGTAAACGGCTAGCAGAGAATGAGAAAAGGCAAGTCAGATGGGGTGCACATTGGCGCACGCATTCACCATCAATAAACTAGAAAGATTATGACACACTAATCTCCCTGATAAAAAACGCTTGTTTTCCTGAATTTGTTCACAGCCATGGCCTAGAGACTCCATGAAACCACAGGCAACAGCCAAGCAGATTCAAAACATTAAATTTCGTTTTAAATTTCATCCGTTTAATTACATTCAAGAACATGCAGTATTAAACAAAGAATATTAGACTGCAATTTATAATAGACTTAATCAAAAACGCAAATTGAGTTTGATACAGACTATTGGACGACAAAACATGTCTATGTTTGAACACAACAAATCTCTCGGGATTTCATGTGCATCACACATGTTCTTAAACCAGGGGCCCTTTTTTCACAGTCGTCCACGCTAGATTATAAGAAGCCTCATTCTCTGACATCTGACAGTGAAAAAAATATCATTTGGTATAAATTGATAGGGTCTTTTCAGAACATTTTGGAACAAATTTTAACCCACAGTTTATTGAAGGTATTGTGGTTGGTTTGAAGCTTTTCTTTATTTAACCTAAACATTAGAGATGCTAGTGGAGGTTCAGAAAGCAGAGTAGGCCTGCTTACACATTGAAGTGGCGGTTGGGGGCCTTTGAAAGCAAAGTACCTGCACATTACAGTTGCTACTGGGAGCCCCTTTGAAAGCAGAGTAATTACACATTAGAGTTTCTGTTGGGGACCCTTTGAAGCAGAGTGCCGTATACACATCGCAGTTGTTGTTAGGGGCCCCTTTGAAAGCAGAGAACTTACACATTACAGTTGCTGTTTGGGGCCTATTTGAAAGCAGAGTCAGATTAGAGTTGCTGTTGGGGGCCCTTTGAAAGCAGAGTACTTATTCATGATCTACTTTGGAATATATTATACGAGTGGATAATAAATTGTTCACCAAAATTGAGGAAAATTTACGCGCGAAACACCTCGTGGGAGGGGCCTAGAAAGAGGGGGCCCGAGGCAAATGCCTCCCTCGCCCTCCCCTTAAACACGCCAATGATGTTAATAGCCAATTATCCGATTAGGTCAAGGCATTGGGGATTTTCAATTTTGGGCTAAAATTTAGTTTTCGCGAAAAGCAGTAATAAGAGGTTTTAAAAACCTATGTATGCACATGAAACATTCAAATCTGATTTTTGTCTGGATTGAGCTAGTTTGGTAAGGGGGTGTTTGTAAATAAACAAAAGTTCCATCTAGAAAAGAATATATATTTCGTTAATATCGCGATATATGTGACTGGAACTGAATATGTTTGAGTAAAATGACGTAAATAACCTGTTGAAAATCAAGTTACTGAATACAACTTAATACTCATGCCTTTTGTATCTCTTTTCGATCAGATTAATGACTGCATATGTATTAAATACAATAAATCGTGAAAAAACACGCAAAATTTTAAACATTCCAAAATACATCAAATTATTCAATTTAGTGGGAAAGTTTGATGGAAGACTTAATCTTGCAATCGTTACAATTAAGATGAAAGTTGCGTCACACCAATTCAAATTCATGTATACAACAACAATAAGCCGACACAATGTAAACCGCACAGCTCAATCGTATTTATCTTCTATGCATTTCATAAAATCTTGTTTTGATTTATTTCTCGACTTCGCTCATCTGCTTGTCTCTTGAATTCGGATGTATCCTTCACGTTTCTCGCGAATATACAGTACACTTTGTCCGCAGCCTCTGTGACTTGCTTTTCGCAACGCTCTATCGACTGACCATGACAAGGCCACTGTATAACTTAGATGGGTTTCTCAACAAACTTCTTAACTTCTCATGTGGTTATGCAGCAAGTCAAAGGTAGTTCATGAATCCCTTCGGACTAATCTATTAATTCGTTCCAGCAGGGAAAAAGCTTTTGGATTGATCACAGGTGCTCTATGAGGCGTACAACATCACGTTCAAAGCAGTAGTCTTCTCCACAGTGGCGGATCCAGACCAGGCGTTTGGGGGGGGCAATCAAACTGGGGGGCGCTAAAAAGGTCTTCACTTGCTAGTACCAAACGTTGTCTGCGACAATCGTTGTGTGTCACACATAAGAGGTTACTTTTTGCAGGCCAAAAAGTTGCTATTTTTGTTGGTCGAACTATGCGATTTTTCAGGGTATAACCACAGTTTGAAAGTGCTTTATGTCATTAATTCAGAAAACGTTTGAAACGGGTCCCAATCAGTGGGCTTTATTTTTCACAAGTTGCACAGATCCCGTATATCTACAAAATGTATTTAAAAGGTATAAAAGCCTGCTGCGCGCAAGCGTTTACCATTGTTTTGGCTATCCTTAGCGAAATCAGTGAAGAACAGTGTCTGAGACGCATTCCCGATCTGGTAAGAAGCAGAACGGTTCTTCTTAGACTTGGACGTGACAACTTATGTCCCACGGCAGGACTCAAATAAAAAGCTAAATGACGATCACGTTTCAAAGCGAAGCTTGTGCATTTACATGTCCACGAAAGACTTATTTATTGCTGAAGCGACAATTAAAAAACAACACGTGAAGAAAGGTATTTGCCAGGACACTACTCCCATTTTAGGTAGCTTTGCTGGCTATCGTAAAAAAACGATCTCATAATCGCATGATATATTTACACTGGGCCTTAAAGCATGTTGCCCTAAATTACATTTAACGCCACTTATAAAGGTAGATTTTCCATCAAGTCTTAAATACCGTTTCACATTTTTCGACATTGGATTGCTGATGTGAAGAAAAAAACATCAATCCCACTAGACCAGGTTATTAATAAAAGTTGTGACACTTTTCAACAGAAGTGGAAGCAAGCGGATTGAGCCCCCAAATTCACATTCAATACCTCCAAAGTCAAGCTCTTGTCTCTCCATAAAGTCATTTTTCAATTCATTGTATACTATTATGAAGGCCCCGAAGAAGCTCAAAGCCATCCGCAGTGCTGTTGATCTGGCGATGGATCTGCTTCTATCCACCCAGGCCAGAAAACACAGGAGAATCAGCCTATCACCAATTTAAACGAACCTTCGCCAACACTACGGTCACCGGTAAAAAAGTTAAGGATTTCACCAGGAGATTGCTTTTTTGCTCAAATTTATATGATACAAGCGGAATGATTTAACAACCAATAAGCTAAGCATTTTCTGCCGGTTGCAGATGTCGCTAACTATGCCAAATTTGTCTTTTCATGGTCAGCGTGAGTTGTCTACGGGCTTGCAATTGCAACAAAAGGTTCAAAACCACACAGCCATCAGTAACTGTTGCCTGACGCGTATAGCCAGGTGGGGGGAAATGGCGCCGTCATTCCCCCTATTTCGGACTGCAAATATTCAAGTGTTGAGCAAAAATGTTACGACCTCGTAAAACCAATTATTCAATCCACCAAGCTGAAGATAGCTAGTAAATTCCTGCGTTGGAGCTGTAGGGGTACGAAGTGGGGGGAAGATTTGGACAAGATTTTAAAAATTCAGGAAAAACTTCCCGATATGTTTGGGCAGGTTTCTTAAGCAGAACCATCGCCCTGCAAAACTCTCCTATGCGTTTTCCTCAAAGTGGCGCAAAAATTCGGGCGAATTGAAAATTTTCCCTCCCTAAAGCCCAAGGTTCCCGTGTGCCTCTGGTTAGAGCTGTGTACCATGATTTGTTGAGGCGCGTCGCTGAGCGCAGTAATCAGGGTGCGTAACGACGGGAGTCAAGGAGCACAATTCCCCGGTCGCCGAATCACTATGAGGGCGCCGAAAAGTCCCAAGAATGTCACAAGTACTTCAGTGCAGTACATTTGCTTCCGAAAGACCTCAGATTCGAACATGGGGGCGCCAAACTTGTTTCTTGCCCCGGGCGCCATCTAACCTCGTTACACCCCTAACAGTAATTCAATACTCCTCTGCCGCGTCCATAAATATAAAGTGAGGAGTTGCACAATTGCATAATTACGTAGATTATAAT
>Ga0210059_1011015_pt1 | contig 13886 bp, 9 predicted proteins | sample Ectturendosymbi2_FD_188042 | JGI IMG/M metagenome (GOLD analysis project Ga0210059, IMG submission 188042) | Ecteinascidia turbinata endosymbiont from Florida, USA - Sample 2 (SPAdes) (version 2) | ecosystem: Host-associated > Tunicates > Ascidians > Unclassified | place: Key West, Florida... | reverse complement strand
GCCATTTTAGTTCCGTATGGAGATGTTCATGCTGCGAATCCATACTTTCACACAATGTTTTGAAGTCTGGAGTTAGCGCCGACTTCGAACTTCATTAACAGTTTTGGCCACGTTATTTACTGTGGTACGTTTTTTTTCAAATCAGTAGGCAGCTAAATGCTGCCGATGCGTTGTTCAAGCAGTCAACAATATTTTTTGTGCTCTACTTTGCCACTTCTTGCATTTCTGGAAATACGCCAAGGGGATAACCAGTCATGCCAGCAGCTTCATCTGTGCACACTCCTACACAGTTCCCCACACAGTCTTTTTCTCATAAAGTAGTTGTTAAGAAGTCGAAATGTTTCTGACCCGGTGCTACGTCCTGGTTTAATGCAACGTAGAAGTTCCTCCTTGAAATCTTCTTTTCCCATATAATGCACGAAACAAAAAAGAATGCCATAATTACGTGCGTCAGTTGACTCGTCGAGTTGAATTGCAAAATACCTATACATCTATATCATCAATACTTCGCTGAACTGTGAAAGTGGTATACGCTCTAGTTTTTCAACTCCTGGACGACCCAAAACTTCTTTAACTGCTGATAGGATGCACGACTTTACTGACTTTTCCCCAATGGTGAATGTTTTTTTGTTTTAGTTATTGAAGAGAAAACAGATATGATGCATTAAGAAGATATTCTTTAGTGGTAGTCATCGTTTTTATTTTCTTTTTTGACTATTCATCTCGCTGATTATAGTCTTTGAAAATAATCCGGTGGCTTACCTTGAAGATTGCTGTCTTTGAAATGAAAATTAGCAAATTTGGAAAGTTTCACTGCATCATTTGGAAATATAATAAAGTTAAGGGTCGCTGCGGCTGTTCACTACGTTGATTACGTGGAGCTGCAGTAAAGTCAAGTTCCAACTATTTTTTATCATATTGCCTGAAAAATTCGCCTTTCGCTTTTTACTTACTCCTGCTACTGTGAACATATCTGCATATACTCTTTATGCAATTTGTTGCAAATTTGAAGTACTGGTACTTGCTTCATGTCCACTTTGAAAGTTGTCGCTTTCTATTTTTGTACTTGAAAACTGCTAAATTCTCTGTTGCTTTGTTGACTGCATTTTGAATCTTCCGCAATATAGATATATAATGGAGCTACGCCCAGTGGCGTACCGTAATGCTTATGATAAAAATTCCAGAAAACCTCTGTGAAATTTTTCAAACGTTCACCAAAGCTAAACCTTGAAAAACCAGCGCACAACAAATAGCTGCCATTGTGCGTTCTCAAATACTGTTCTCAAATACAAAATAATTACCGTTCTCAAATACAAAATAATTATGAAACTGTACAGTGCATAAGGGTTTTATTACACTTCGTAATACTCATTCCGTCCAATCACATGTCATTGTCCAGGATTTTACCAAATACAACATCAACTTCCGTTTTCACTCATTTGAAGATAAGTCATACAAGCAAACCTGAGGTGTTTAGCAGCCTGGCAAAAAATCTACACGGACCGGCGGTTGAGAACCACTGCTCTAGGGCAATCGGCGGAGGAGCTAGGGCGTTGGTAAGGCAACCGAAAACTGCTGTTTTTTTTGCGAAAATCGCTGAATCCTAGCGGACTCCAAGGAGTTAAGGACAGGGTGTATGGCAACAACCCCCAGACGATCCCTGACCTGAAGGCAGTAATCACAGCAGCAATAAGAGCGATCCCAAGGGAGGAATGTGGGAGGGTCATTGAGAACTTTGCCCATCAGATCCGAATGCGCCTGCAGCGCCGGGGAAACTATTTGGAGCACATTTTTTGAGCGCCAGTGAAACTAAGAGTTTTTGTAGTACAGAATTGATACCTTAGAGATGTCTCCTACACAGGCTTGACCTAATGTAGCTGATGTTTTGTGTCAATCTAAATAAAATTTGGAAGTTATTCGATTTTTGGTGATGACCGTTTTTTTTGTGTCACCCTGTACTTTTTCTCCATTGGGCATATCTCAGTTAGCTGAAGTAGACTTGATTGAGAAAAACGACTGCATTTTAGAAACTACTAAACCAAAAATTCACAGAATTTGTTGAAGCATCTTGAACAGAAAAGAATTTTACTAGTGGTGTCTCCCAATGTTGCGGTGGTATCTGTTGATTAGGTCGTAGAAAACATTATATACAGTAAACCTCAGTTAATCCGGATTCAGGTAATCCAGATCTTCACCAAAAATGGAGAAAACTAGTGGTATGAATGATTTCTGACATTTTTCTTTACAGAAATTTTGGGTTTATCCGGATTGTTTAATCCTGATCTTTAATATTTTAATCCAGACCTTTGCCAACATTGGATAAAATCTACTTTTTTCACATCTCGTAATCCAGATTGTTCTGCTCTTCGATGCTGTTGTGTTCTTAACACTTTGAGATCCGGTCTATGAATATATAGTACCTGGAAATCGTCCTAAAACCAGCACTTTTGCAGTTGCCTTAAAATGCCATGGCTCGTCCGCCGATTGCACTAGAGAGCTGTTCAAACCCTCAAAAGATTTGGCAAGTCTTTAGTCTGCACTCGAAAATAAATTTTTGGTTGGGGTTGTGGATTTTTTGTGAGTGACGTCATAAGTGAAGTAGTTTTTGGGCCATTTTGGCTCATGTTGCCTGGCCTAGGGCCCAACCACTAGGCCAAAGTATTTTGCTGAAGTTTGCATTGGAAACTAGGTTGAGTCCAAGTCATTTTAGCCTTTGATCAACTTTCTAGCGTTTCTGGTTGAAAGTTATGATCTAAAATATACAAATTAATTAATTATCTAATTACCTAATTAGTCAAATATTTTTATTACTTTAGATCAAAACCTTTGATCCAGAAACCCCAGCAGGTCATCCAAAGTATCAAAAGACTAGGATTATAGCCTAGTTTCCAATAAAAACTTCAGTGAAGTGCTACCATCTAACAGTTTGGGCCCAGGGCTAGGTGAAGTTGGCCAAGGTGGCCTAATAGCCCTCCACCTACGACATCACTCACAAAAAATCCGCACCCCAAACCAAAAAAATGTTTTTTCATTGGAAACTACAAGACTTGCCAAGTCTTTGGCTTCGGCTCCAGCCATTCAAATTTTGCTTGGGCTCCGGCTCCACAGCCCTGGCACTGACAGGTCTCTGGGAAAGATTCGACAGCTTTCAGACCCAGCACAAGACACAAGAGTGCTCACGATAACCAACGAACATTTATAATTATGATAACAGTGACCGCAACTGTGCACAGCATTCCACTGATTGTAGGGATGATTGTTACAGACACACAGGCATAGCATATCACGTTGCATACTCAAGGCACACCGTTGCACCACGGTTTCAGTCTACTGATAAGTGTTGAGTGTGCATGTGTAAAGCATTATCCCTGATTGTGTTGTACCAGGTAAGATGTGTGGAAGGCACTACGTTCCAAAGAGAAAAACTGTTTATGGAGCAGTTGCAGCAATATCTGCGCAAGTCCAAAATACTGGATTTTTTCGTGGCCAATTAATCTAAAATTATGAACTTAAGATTTTTCATCACTGCCTGGATATGGCGATTACTAGTGTGGTGTACCATTGTGAATACATAAATAACTTCGTTTTGCTTCAGCGAAAGTTTGCTGTTGGGATGCAAATGTGTTCAATTTGAGTGATTTTCACTGATATTGCAGTACTTGGATGACGTCCGGCTAAAAACAACTTCCTTCGGTTAATCCGGATGTTTGCCTAAGCGGATAAAATCATCGGTCAAATCGAATCGGTCTGAGGTTTACTGTATAAAAATATTTTTCAGAGGCTTTTTTTTTGCTGAGACAATTCAGTCATTTTCTTGCTGAGACACTTTGGCCACTGAGGCATTTCGGTCATTTGTCCCATAGATGTATTAAAACTTGCTGTAACAGTATTAACTAATTTATATATTCAGAGATTGTGACTGAATTGACTTAATTTTTTTGAGACCAAAAAAATTTCGATCTTTTAGCAAAAAAAAAACAACTCGAAAGCATTTCTTATTTTTGTTGTGTTTTCAGGCATTCTAATCACTCTGTTTGGTACAAAATTACTTCAATTTTCACTCTCTCCAACGTAACTGAAAGTGACTTGAACATAACAGCAAAACTTCTTGGTTCAGGAGGTTTCCAGAAGAATGTGTTTTTAAATGTAACAGGTTTGTTGGCTGACTTAATATGTGTGTCCTATTGTGATGATGTGTTGTGATTACACAAAAATGCATTTGTTTCAAGTGGTGTTTTAAAGTGCTGTCGTTGCAAACATGCTGGGTGGTGCACAACAAATTATGATGTCATGAAATTTTTTTGTTGTTGCAAACTTTTATTAATTCAATTCAACCAACTTCTATTGGCACTTATATATTTGCCATTTTGAATAGCAAGCCATGCAACTTTCTTCATTTGACTCAAAGTCAATTCAGCTGCCATATACGAGCTTGGTCTATTGGGAAGATTTGCAAGTGTGAGTCAGCTTTGTACAGTCACTGACTTGTTCAGAAAGCTGCTTTCTTGTCTTGAGACCCATGTAAGGATAGGTGCCTTGTAGGTTCATGTGACATTGGTCATGTTAATCTGAAAATTTCACATCAAAATTCATTTGAAAAGTAGTGTCAACATCTTCGCAGGCCACTACATTTGGTGTGAAAATGCGAATATTTTTAACTTCGCAGTGGCAGAGATATTTGTACACAGCTTCAATGCTTATATCAAATAATCACAAATAATTGTCTATAAAATTTGAGGTGATTAACTGATTTTGCTTGTTTTTTTAACAGCCACAGATTGTCAAGGATTTATTGGCAGTTTAGTAGCCATGTTTTAATTGACAGTTTAGTAGCCATTCATTTATTGACAGTTTAGTAGCCATGTCTCAGTCTGTCGCCTTAGCATCATGGAAAGCTTGCGTACCTCTGTGACCCTATGAACTATGCTGGTTAGGGTGCATCAAGAGTCCTCGATTATTTTCAAACAACTTCTACCTAGTGCTAAAGTGTTGCATTTTGGTAAAAAATGAGACCTGTAAAATTTTTTTGCAATTGGTTGATGTTTACAGGTGCATTGAGGCTCCCAAGGTTTTACCCGGGGGGCAAAACTTGCAAATAATGAAATTTGGCCATAGCTTAGTAACTACTTGGAGTAGAAACATGATTTTGGTGTCTAACCCTACTAAAATACATACCAGCTATTCATTGAAGCTATCAGAAAGACGTAAAAGATTAAGCAATTTCAATTTGCACTGATTTTTGTTAAAATAAATCAAAATTTTGTGTTTTTCGCAAGAATGTTCAAAATTTTGTCATGTATTCTTCTTCTTCTTGGTCAAGTCTTAAGACCTGGTGGTGCTGCCAGTGATGTGTTCAAATAATATTTGTCGAGTCACAAGCCCTTTGAGTCGGTAGTGCCCAATGTTGTTTCAGCACTTTTGTTATCAGATTACTTAGATCTAACTATGTATTTGGTGAAAGCAGTTTTTCAGCTTTAATTTTAGTTCTCTTCTTCACTCCCAGTCAATTCCACAACTCTAGCCTAACCCTGTTGCAACAAATATAGCCTGTCTCCTATGTCACATGCCCCAACAAAAGACTCAAAGTAAAAGTTTGAGGCTGACTGCGATGATCGTGATATGAAAACACTTCATTATACCGTGATGTATTGTACAATGTTTTGTGTGCTGCTGGCCCCTCAGTGAAAAGCTGAGACTTAGCTCTAACTTAGTGTTAGATGGAACACTTAATCCAGAAAATCTAACATAACACCTGCCAGGAGGCACAGTCAAAACAGAATTGACTCCAGTCATGCTATCACTGGGTACTGCTACCAGGGGTGCATCCAGGGAGTCTGTTTGGCTGTTATGACAGGCCCCTTTGTACCGCAGGTAGGCGACTCAGCATTAAAGCTGATGATAAAATATCAAACGCTGTCACTGCAGGTCTCTAATGCGGGTAATTTGGAACAGGCAACTACCTACATTTCCCTTCTAACGTTGCATAGTACTATTACGAAACAACAGCGTCCCTGTCTTGTCTAAATGAGGCCTGTGCAATGACATAGAACAATTCACGTTTTTGAGCACTTTAAATTCATATTGTGTCAAGCGCATACGTTTCGGAATTTCCTCCTCTAGCAGTGCTAACTCCAATGCAAGCAAAGGTGTCAGAAGCAGTAGCGTAACTCACGGGGAGGGCAAAGGGGCGAGCCGCCCCCTGGCAAGTTAAATGTAAAAACTGGTCCCCCTTTAGTTCACATTTTGATATTTAGCATTCTTTAATTTGTTGTTTTTTATGTTTTTCGGGGTGTTTTCTTTTTTTATCTAGTACGGACATCCAGAGATTCATTGTCATTTCTTAACTTTATTCTGATTTTTGACTAGTGGGCCTCCCTACGGTGACCAGTAGGCCCCTTTCAGGTAAGCTTTGCCAACCCCTTGCTCAAACCTCTAGTTACGCCACTGGTCAGAAGCTCCTCTACTGCCACGCACGCGCAGAGCTGTTTTGTAATATTTCGCTCCATGGCAAGAGGACACTGTCCAATCGCGATCGTTTTGTTTTGCAGTTTCGGCCTAAATTTATTTACTGTTTACACCTAGGTAACTGTTGCGATCGGATATCCCGAGCGGCATATGCGCAAAGCTTCGCACTGTGGCAGCAAGCAACAATAGAGTTCACATGCCATGATCACTCTCCGCGTATGCTAGTCGTTACATTCAATCGTTCACATCGTCAGTATCACCAGAGATTACACGCCACGATCACTCTATTATTGCTTGTTCGCACCACATATATGTATGGTGTTGTTCTTCACGCACATGCCGTTCGTGGTGAATCACACAATCAACGCAACACCACCGGAGAGGTTGCAACAACATCCCCTCCTTTTTATTACGAACCGCACCGATCGCACGTTGTGTGAAGGCTGAACTCCGCACGACCTTCACAAATCTAACACGAAAGTAGCAATCTGTGGCCCCCGGCCAATTATTTTGATTGCCCTGACCAGGGCAGGGGGAAAAATCCAATCCCCAGACGGAGCCGGGGCTCCGGTCGTTCCCTAGTTTCATTTTTTTGTGCGTGATGTCACAAGCAGGGCTGCAGAAAGTGTGGAAACCGGGAAGCAGCTTCCCAGGAAATCGTACATGCTCGCGGAAAATTAATAAGCTGCAAATCAAGTACGCTAATAATTGCAAGAAAACCACAAAAGGGACAGTACGAATTTCCTTGCTCAGTCACGGTGGCCCAATAGTCGAAAGAAACCAACCAAATCGTACTTTGTAGACCATTGAGATACTTCTAGACCAGTGATTCTTAAACTTTTTTGAGCGCGACCCAAATCTGATTTTCATGATCATCTCAGGACCCAAACCTCAAACATAAAAAAAATTTATTTTTTATGTTAGCACTCTGCTAATTTTTCAGGTAAGACACAGACAACCAGTTATAGTACACAGTACTATGAAACGACAATTTATTAAAAACAGATCATTGATTCAGTGTGATTGATGAAACTGAAATTTCTCTTTCATAATATCTTCAATGCACGGCTCTGTCTTACTGAGCGCAATGCGCAAATCGTCACCAGGATTGAGGCAATTGCAAGCCTTGGTTTTAACAACCGTCAGTGCGGAAAATCCTTGCTCGCACAGACAAGTGGTCGCAAATGGGAGCAGAAAAGTCATTGCTTCGTTACCGATTATTGGCTTTTCCTTTTTAACCGAAGTCCAGAACTCTCCAAGTGACGCTGTGGAAAAGAGTTGTAGATGGAACTGGTCATGATGCAGGTCGATAAGCTCTTCCTGCAGTCCTGCAACATCCTCTGATAAATTGTCAACCTTTGCCAAAAACGGATTTGTGACCCACCACTGAGATGCCTCGTTTCTGTCTGGGATGTAGTGATCGAACTCCGTGATCAGGTTTTCCAAATGCTCCATTAGAATGGGTTTGATGATATCCAATCTGCTAATAGCAATCTGATTCCATTCCTCCAGATACTCGTTCATGGATGGAAACGCTGCTGTTCGTCCACACTCCAGTTTCTTCTTCCAGAGTTGCAGCTTTTCTGTGAAAGCAGACAGCTTCTCGGAGAGACTGATAATGTTTTGATTTCTGCCTTGCATTGATGTGTTAAGATCGTTCAGTGCGGTGAAGATGTCGTTTAAGTAACATACTTTTAGCATCCACTCCTTATCTTCGAACCGAATGGCATGACGATGTACTTTTGCATTGAGAAAGTACTTCAGTTCCGTTCGTAGATCTACCAGACGGCGCAAAACTTCACCGCGAGAAAGCCACTTATGATGCAATAATCCACTTATGAAGCTAAATGAAATGCGTATGATGAAATAGCAATGCCATGATGGAATTGAAAGAACTTCAATTGAATTTTGACAGATTTGAATCACTATGTTGCGACCCATTTTCTGACCCTCCGCGACCCATACTTTAAGAGCCCCTGTTCTAGACACCAAACTAAAGATATCCTGTGGATAATAAATTTTAGTAATCTTTAACGCACGATTTCCCAAATGCCCGGCATTTTGTTGCGAAGCTTCATGTGAGCAGTCCATATCACTTAAATAAATTATCTAAAACTCTAATGTAGTAAAAAAAATCCTTGTCAATTCAATAGTGCCACAAAATAAAAATTTTAGAAGCGGGTTAAGCAAGGATTAGACGTGAGAATTTGCTACTTCAGGATGAAGATTTGCCGCTTCCATCGGTTTTGCACTCTTTCAGTTTCTCGTTTTTGCGTGCCCAGTATCTCGTTTTTGCGTTCCGAGCGGTAGCGTGGTACACTGCGGTGATGCAACTGTTTACACGTTGAATGTGAACCGATACTACTAAGCTGAATCAATCCATGTTGATCTGTGTACGCAGTTATAGTTACGGCTCTTGGGAACAACTTTTTCAAGAAAACAAATTCCTTTTGTGACCTCGTAAAGGGGCGATCGTCTTCAACTTGCTGCCCACGGGAAATTTACATTTTTTCAAGCCCTGGTCATGAGTAGGGCAAGTTTTTGGCAATTTTGGCTCAGGTTACCTGGCCCTGGGTCCAGCCGCTAAGTGAAAATCTAAGTCCTTTGAGACTTTGATCAGCTTTCTTAAGTTTCTGGATCAAATGTTTGGGCGAAATTATCAATTTTTTGTATAATTACCAATTTTTCTGTTGTTTTTTTGCTAAAAATCTTTATTTTCAAACAACTCCACTAATGACTTCACTCACAAAAAATCCAGAGTCTAAATTTAGTTTCCTTGCGGATTCGAAGATTTGCCAAGTCTTTTGAGGGTTTGAGCAGCTCTCAAGCATAAGTGCCTTTTATGCACTTGCTAAGACATGTGAAAACTGCTTGATTGAGGCTTATATCGCCTGGTAGTGAAGTTGTTGAGTAATAAAGGTGATTTTGACTCATAATTAATACATGCACTTGAGCCAGCTGCAATAATGATCCAACTTTTATTCATTTGTCGGACGTGATACATTTTTCTGATAACACGTTGAAGATAAAACAGTTTTTTGAAAGTTTGATCATAGCATTGCCTTGATAAACAGACAATAATTTTATTTTAGTAGCTTTGTTTCATTGATTTTTTTTTTCTGAGGTGGTGTGCTATCCATCCGATGCTCCCAAAATGCAAAAAATAAAATGTTATATAAAATCAGAACTGCCAAGTGGTAACAAGCAAGATCATGTCTTCAAAAAATAAGATTAACTAAGGAGTGGTTAAACAAGGGTACTTTTGTGGTCAGTCTTTGACATCACAGTTATTGCTTTCAGTCTTTACAGTAGTGTTGCAACCAACCTGCGGAGTTGGAGGTAAAATATCCGATTCCAACCTTTCCAAAATTTCCAAATCCCAACTCCGACTTTCCAAAATCTCCGATTCCGGCCTTTACAAATTTTTGGATCACGACTCTGACTCCTTAACATAAAGGGAATGAAATTTGGCTGTTAAAATCAATAGAAATCGTGGTGCAAAGCAAGAAATCTACTTCAAAAAAAGTTTCAAAAAAATTGTACCATTTCAATGAAAATTCCTAATTTAAGAGTGTGATGTAGTAAATGATCGAATTGAACTTTTGGAGTTGGACAAAAAAATCTGATTCTGACCCTGACTCCCAGTGTTGTTGGGGATCCGACTCCAACCCTGACTCCTTACGACTCTGCAACCCTGGTTGGAACAATGATGCAACAGTGCTATGATTGTAACAATCATACAGCAACCTTAAAACTATACTTTTCAAGTACAAAGTGATGCTCAAGGGTATCATTGGACACATAGGAACTGCACCATTCACCCAGTTGTTTGTTATTTTGAAAAATATGATGCGCTATGCTATCAAAGTCTTTGTTTCGTATCAGGTGATCATCAGCACGATGTGCCAATGTTTTAATCTTGTGCAGTTTGATGAAGAATTTGCAGCTCAGAAAATAATCCCTAATCTAAAGAAAGTTGAGTATTCTACAGATAGATGTGCAACTCATATAAAAATTGCCAAAGGTTTTGCACTCCTTGCCAACAGTCAAAGCATATTTTGGTTTCTTAGTGATTTTTCAGAAATTGCCATGTGATGGTATTCGTGGTAATGTGAAATTATCAACTGTATCAGAAAGTATGCACCACCCACACTAGAGTCCTGCGTGGGATGGGTTAAGCCGCGCGGGTTCTGGGTATCCGTGTTTGCCGGGTGGGTGCAGAAAATGCATTGCTATGCGTGCGGGTGTGGGGCAAGCGTGTGTTGAAATTGCTTCGGGACAGATTGTTCTTAACGCGAGTGTGATACAGGCGCGGGATGAGAAATTTTTTATGCGGGTCACTGAATGTTCAACTCAAAAATTGCTAAGCATGTGAAAATAATCAGCTTAAAATCGCAAAACACACAGATATACTAAAGTTGTTTGCCAGCGTTGTGGTTAGGCGAGTAGCCTTACGACGATTCTTACATTATGATGTAACAATCCATTGTTGCAAAACATTAGCTCAGACTCTTGCAGTGTGGTAGCCAAGTGAACAATCTCCATTTTCCAATGCTGCTGTGGTGCTTTGAAGGAATAATTCAGTCTAGCCCTTCTAAATAGATAAGACAGCACATCAAGCATAGCTGGTCACAACTTGACTGAAACATGGTTTTTATTACCTCAAATCTGTTGACTGCAGAAGCTCAGATGTTTGGAAAAGTTTTGGTTGCCAATGGAAAGAATGATGAGCTTGATTTTGCTGCTTGTTAGGCTTGTTTTCATGCAGTATGAGTTTTTAGTAGTTTTCGGACAGGTGCAGGTTTGCGATAGAAAAAATGGGGCGAGTGTTGGGTTGGGAGGGCCTGTGTAGCTGGGCGGGTGTGGGTTGGAAGTGTGCAAGGTGGGAGCAGGTAAGATTTCTCAAAATCCTGCTGGTGTGGGGCGGGTCAGGTTACAATTTTGAGGGTACAGGGTGGAAGTGGACAAAATTTTCAATCCACACAGAACTCCAGTCCACACACTTTAAATTATAAAAGTAACAGATATGTTGGTGCACTGCACTGAAAACTTTCAAAGTATTCATTTTATTAGCTTTTCAAATGAAACTTTTGCCAAGCAGCAAGAGGCAATGCAGCTTGAATTTCACCAATCTTATACTATCAAGGGTACACAAAACTTCCACTACTTCCATCCAACACAAATGAAAGGAATGGGTCCCATTAGCATTCATTTTGCAACACCACAACTAATTGTCAACCCAAACCCATTTGTTTGAAAGGAAATCATGTTGCAGCTGTGTATGACAAAACATGGTGCACTGGCATAATATAAGATGTTGGACAGGAACAAGTACATGCTTCCAATACAATTGTGCATTCTAATGGATTTTCTTCATTCGTTTTGGCCACAAAAAGATGATTTCTGCTTTTTGCCAATGCAGCCACCTTATTTGCACTATTGAAAGCAACATGGCTAAAATCAGCTTGTGGCTACTTCTATGTCTCTTCAAGATTGATAACAAAGATAATGAACAGATTTGAAGAAATTAGCTTTACAAATGCTGTTATGTTTACAGATACAAAATTATTATAGGTTACTGCTCTTTTACCTTATATACTATGTGAGGTTGTTTTTGGGCAGAATTTCATTGCAGTTGAATTATTTACACCATGCATGTCGAGCATAAGGCCAACCATTAAAAATGTTGGAACATAAAAGATGTTGAATTTCAACAACTTGTTGATTCGACAACTTTGTTGGAATTATTTGACAAAAAAAAATAATGTCATCTGACGTGTGTATATGTCAGGTAATGCCATAAGGGTGAACTTGAAGCAAAAAAAAAAATAATTTAATTTTTTATATGTATATGTCAAATAAACTTTATGTTTGCACAAAATCAGATAAAATCTCTGGATCATGCAACTCTGAGTTTTAAATTGAATGGAATTATGAAGAAAATCAACTACCTTATTTTTTGGGATAATAGGCCCACTTTTGATTTTTGAATGCAAGCTGTTCTTTTTGCATTCATAAGGAGCAAAATGGCAGATTACTTACGTGGGTGTTTAATCTGTCACACATCACTCATGCTTGACACTTTGGCGTCCAGCCGAAAAATGGGATTTTCGAAAAAAAAACACCGAAACGCAAGTGGCTTTGTGCTGGAATTACTCCGCTCCTGTACAGATTACGGACCTGGTCGAAGTGTCAAAAGATGCGGCAAGCCTTCAAGAGTGCACTCGAAAAAAATTCATTTGGTTTGGGGGGTGGATTTTCTTGAGTGACGTCATAAGTGGAGGGCTTTTAGGCCACCTTGGCCCACTTTACCTGGCCCTGGGCCCAAACCGTTAGATGGTAGTATTTCACTGAAGTCTTTTATTGGAAACTAGGCTATAATCCGAGTCTTTTGATACTTTGGACGACTTGCTAAGGTTTCGGGTGCAAAAGTTAAGATCTTAACTAATCAAAATATTTGACTAATTAGCTAATTACACAATTGATTAATCTATTTAAGATCATGACTTTTCAACCAGAAACGCTAGAAAGTCGATCAAAGACTCAAAAGACTCAAGGTAGTGATTATGTTTTAATTACCTCAACATTTCGCAGTGATCGCTCCTGATCTAAAATAATATTATGGTTTTGGTTCCGCATTACCCCCCAAAGAATTGCGCTTGACCCTCGGGGGATAATTTATCCCCAGTTTGGGAACCACTGCCTTATAACAATGATTAACCAGGGCTCAAAGGTCACCACTGAAAAACTTTGTGTCTTGTTTTGTTCAGCATGGGGCCTTGCACTCCATTGCAAAATATTGAATGAACATAGTCCGAAATGTCACAGTAGGAATCAGCAAATGTTCCAACAGCGAATTTCCAATTTTTTTGGTCCAATCTTCTTGAAAAACGTCAAATTTAAAATGTTTGCAGTTTTGGAAATACAAATCCAATTTCAAAAATTCCAATCTGGTTGAGCTCAGAAGACTCAGATCTTTCCTCTTATGAATTTACATGAATGTTGGTGAGGGTCAAATGAAAAATCCCAATTTTTCTGGATCACTTAACATGGAATGACCCTCCAATAAATCCATAACATCTATTGTAGTAGCATTTTGGCTTGATTTGGCAGAGTTCCTTTCAATGATGGGAATAAATATTCACAGTGAAACATTTCATTATGGATGGTGTATGCTCTTTGCTCTTAGCTTTGTCACTGTGTTTTGTGTGTTAGGGCATTTGCGTATGGAACAAACTAGCTAGTATGTAATTCACTTTGATTTTTCATTTGGTATGTCATTCAGATTGTCCTGAGTCATTCAAAGGCGGTGTTCAACACATAACGGTACATGCACACTCCTTCTCATATGGTGGTGAAGGAACTTATTCTTGTCCTAGTGGTAGTGATTTGTTTTACAAAAATGGAACTAGAAGACATGA
>Ga0210059_1011014_pt1 | contig 13886 bp, 13 predicted proteins | sample Ectturendosymbi2_FD_188042 | JGI IMG/M metagenome (GOLD analysis project Ga0210059, IMG submission 188042) | Ecteinascidia turbinata endosymbiont from Florida, USA - Sample 2 (SPAdes) (version 2) | ecosystem: Host-associated > Tunicates > Ascidians > Unclassified | place: Key West, Florida... | reverse complement strand
AAGTGAAGTACGAGTATATCGTACACCAGCCACGAATATATCGTGGGCCGGCGTTCTGCGCCTTTGCAGCTTTCCAGACAAGCGGCGATTGAAGTGTTCTGGGGAATACCTACGATATCGTGACACTCGGGTTATGCAATAGCTACTTAGTGAACGCCTCTGCTCGTGAACTCCAGAGAACCGCTCCGTGGCCCCCAAGGGGGCCGAGGGCCCAGTTTCAGAAATCAACCCTGCACTAGACTATATAGCAAGGATGTAGCATCAAAGGGCCACAATGAGGGTTAGATGAAACGCAAAGATATACCGATGTGTGCTTATACTGTAGATCTGGTGATACTACAGATACATTTTAAGCATTGCTCAAAGCGAAACCATTTATAACAAAAACTACAACAAAATCTAAAGAGAAACTACAAAAATGAAAGCAACAAGAGTGACTTGAAATGTTTGCATACATAAAATTTTTATCATGTTCGTAAATTCAAACTTAATTTTACAAGGTCACAAGGCCTACTAGACCGCAACCACAGGTACATTCCCAACAACAATGATTCCAAGCACGTATTGCAGATATTTCCTCTCCATAGTTTTTTTATGTGCCGACACAAATCATTTTCCCACATACTAATAACCGTATCCAACTCCTTACAAATATTCCATTTGTTGCAAAATGATTGAAAAATGCATGCAGGTGAGCGTGGTACTAAATGTTAAACAACAAGAGGAAATTGACAAAATAGAACAATGAAAATAAAAGAAACATGCATTTTCTCAAAAATTTCAAATGTTAAGATACCACTACTTTAATAAACAAAACCTACACACAAATGCGTATTCAAAATGTCCTCAGTGACTCTCAAGACTAGAGAGAAACTGGTCGGCGAACTATGAAGAAAAATGCGATCCATAGCCACTACATTGGCTCTGGCGGTCCCGAAACTGTTAGGGTTCAAAAACGACAAACTAATCCATGTTGTTCCATGTTTGATATCAATCTATTTCTGGTTTTGAACCTTCGGCCTTCAATAAGTTAGAGAAATCAAACTGCGACCGCAAATACGTGATTCCTTTCTGCACACTCTGATCAAGATTAACGCTAAAGATTTGCAAGTATTTCGCGTCTTGTTTGCACAAGCCTCTGCTTGTGCTAGAACTGCTTGATGTTTTTTCCATGAAACTATGGAAAGTAGCGACATCGCCATCTTCCAGAAGTAGTTTGGTTTCTTGTGGAGAAAGATTTGGCAACTCCGGCTCGACTTTCCTTCTGCACGAATCGTTAAGCACAAATACCGTACAAGTTAAATGCAATTGTTTTGTGGCAAAGATGCAAAGATACACCGCTTATCAATAGGCAGAAATTTGCTGCAGGTGTTGTGGACCCCACGGGGCAAGGATCCACACACATTTTGGGGATGTAACTGTTCCTTTTAAAATTTAAATTATGTTCCTGTTTTGCTGTTGACTTCATTCTGAAGAAGCTTTCTATTTTTGCATCGTGTTCTATTGTCAACGGTGCAAGGCCAAGCGGCCTCACCTAATATTATCACCGGTCAGAACTTGCTTTTTTGGTTACTTCACAGTTGAGAATCAAATTGATACCAGGATAAAGGTACGGCGATTCGAAGGCAGACTTTCTGCAGAGACTCCCTTTTTCGAAACGTGCGTTATTGGAAGAGAGCGAAATTTACGTAACAAGTGTTTTTAAGACCTGCAAAGCTGCATGCGGTGTACAGCCTGCCGGATAGCTTTACTTCACAAATTATACATCACACGCACTGTTTTCCTGTCACGAGCTGTGGTCCGTACACGCTCGAAGCAACAAAACAAGTCAGAGCTGAACAGATCGGTTTGCACAATTGCAGCACCTCTAGAAACAACACTTTAACAAACTCCAACAAATTCATCCACATTGTGACACACGTCACAATAAAGGCAAGGATTATTACGTTATTGAAAATAAGCTGAGTGGAATTCTAAAAGTTTTAAACTTTTTCTACAACTGTCAATACTGTAAGTGCTGTTTATAAATCAAAAGGTATAAAACGTAGTCGTAGATAAATCACTTTCCAGATTGATTTAATCTGCATTACTGTATAAGACACTTTGAAGTTCTGAAATAACCTGAGAAGTGTAGTTTTTACGGACAAAATTAAAGTCGATTGTTTTGAATGATTCGCAGCTAATCACTAGCATAAAATAGTGGTTTACAGTGTCGTCATATTCCGTGTGCTGAACAAGTAAGCACTTCAGTTGTTTCAGCAACTGTGAACGTTGTTTGCTTCCCTGTGACATACAGAACAAAAAAGGAACAAAAATGGAAAAATTTGCGGTCTTGCGTATTTACACATCTACTAAAAATATGGTGTCTACTAATCAGTGGCATATCTATGCAAAATGGCACCCATGGCAAAGTTTAAATGTGCGCTCCTTTTAATAATTTAAATATTAGGTATAGCCACAAATTTTCGAAAGATAAACTATGAAGTAAATGAATACTTCAAAACAGAAAATGTATGTTTATTTTTGCCTTAAACGTTTCAGCAGATATAATTGTAAACTGTACATCATGATCATAACAACCTTTTATACTCATTTATTTTTGTTATAAAGATTATAAAAACATTGAAATGATGATGATACATACTTTTATATTGTATCGGCTGACCAAATTGTAAATCTTGCAAAAAAATCACATGACACGTTGCAACTACGAATGAAAAATTTTTTGAATTGGACTACATTTCTTTGGGATGGTAGAATAAGTTACGTGTGCAAAAGCAACACCACTTTTGAACGCGGGACAGCCAAACCACTGACTGAAAAAGACATCTCATCTTTTCGTTCATAAGTTAACATTTATTGCTTAGCTGGTACGGTATACGATAATAACTGCTGATGTTTCAAGGAGCAACTATGGTTCTCTTCCCCAGTCTATGGACTGGAGCATTGTGTTTAGCCTCGAGGTACTTAAACGTTTTCAGGTGCACCCCCTTTGGCGTTAGTCATTGATATTTTCACCTCACGTAACCTCAAAATCAAGCGCAAAAAACAGAACAACAATTTATTTGCTATTATCCTGCCTTTCAAAAATATGTTGCTATCATACCCGCTCCCACCTTGCGAACCTTTCACGTACCCCAGTTTAACAAACCAGGATTTAGCGTTGCCCATTTATCGGACACTAGTGACCATCGAAGAAATTTCGTAAAGTTGGCGTGTGCCGCAGCAGTTTCAAGAAATTTGTAAATCTCTGTGAGCTTAACAGCAGTTATTTGCGTAACAGTCAGATTCTCACAGACTCTGACTTAAACCACGTTCTGACTAACATCCTCTTGCATAAAACGCAATGCAGCAGCACGAACTGACTTATCCTTTCGTATAGCGTGAGGATGAGGTCTTGTAGAAGGCAAGCGAGCGTTGTTGCATCATTGCATCGGCTAAGGGCGCTGTATCGGTGTAGCTGTGCAGTTAATCGTTGACGTATGGGGCGCAAAATAGAGTTTGAAGAAACTGAAAGTCACAAATTTTGATTTTGCCAAGCAATTTTTGCGTCCCCATCAAAGTGGCGCCCATGGCACGAGCCATGCCGACATACGCCACTGCTACTAACAAAGAGACTTACTTGTAGATTTCTATCAGTGATGTTTCATCTGAGATCGCCTCTCCCGATGAATTTCCAATTAAGGATGCTCGATCTGCTTCTGCTATGACAACGCATATGTAGTTCATGCGGTACGGCCACTGCTCTGTTAGCACAATCCATTGCACGATTTGCTCAGCCAGAGCTTGGTTTCGCACCACTACAAGTATGAACAAAATGAGGTTACAACCAAACTGCACTTGCAGTTGGTTTCAAGGTGTTCCACTCGTCAAAACGAACTAATGGTTCGACAGGTTATAAAACTGGTATTCCTCCCTTTACACGATTGTGATGCTTGGTTAATCAAAAACAACCTTTTTATTTTAGTCTTTTGAAAGATATTCACCGAATTGTTTCATGACCTAAAAGGTGTTCAAGATCAAAATGATTTAAAGTGGTTTCAGGCACAAGATGGTAAAGCAAGCTATTAAAAAATCAAGCCGACGTTTGTAAAGTCTGGTTCTGCTTTCAAACTTTACTGACGAGTTTTCCAATGTACTCGTCATACGGTATATGCGTTTAATTGCAAAACAAAGACGCAGCTTGATAAAACAATAATTCCTACACTAGCTCTAATCTTACGTCCGTTTCAGCAGCACATTGCGCGTTACAAGGATTTTCAAAGACACTACCGATTTGTATCAATCCAGACAGCGCACGGTTGTGCACGTTTCTTATTTAAAGGCACAAAGCATCTTTATGGCTGAAGATTCTGTTGCGTTTATGCTGAAATTAAACATTTTAAGCAGCAAAATTAGATTAAAATATTTACATGGATACGATATTTGTAAACTAAAAGGATGATTTATTTGAACAACGTCAGGGAAACATGAACAAATTACTAAAACAACATTGGTACGAATTGTTAGCAGAAGTTTTTGTTCTTTCACCACTACAGAGTGCAAAAACATGATTTTTTGGTTGTGGAGTGGGTGTTACAAAACCTATCATAACTTTTTTCCTATCATTCTTTTCGATTGAAATTTTCAACGACTGTGCAGGACATACCTATGAACATATTCTGCAAGTTTAAGAATATTGCTCGTACGCAAATGGTAGATATGGGGTCTCAAAGTAAAAAAACAGAAAATAATCCCCCATTTTTCGGACGTTTACCCCTGTTACGCCCCAAAAAGTTTGTTTCCATTCGAAAGAGCAACTCATCCGCAACATTCCAAATGTGCAAACTCTTTTCTAACTTCAACAGTTTGGGCTGCACAGCCTTTTCAAAAAAAACACTCCAAGTATTTCAGAAGCATTTTTGTTAGGCTACGGTTTCCCCCATTCTATATGACGTCATGAATTGCTGCCGAATACCGCAAAGATGCGGAAGTTCAGTGCCTTTCCAAAAATGTTTCAGTTGTTGAGACAGCTTTGGTGGTTCGCGAGTTTTCGCCAGAAATGTGCAACGACTGCTCTTCTACGCCAAAGTTTGGCGCACGGGGCAAAGGTGTGCTTTATTTTTATGAAATAAAAGTTGAAATCAGGAGCATGGGAGGAAAAATTGCTAACTTAAATCGCTGTCATACCACAAGTACATAACAATTGCGTAATACTCAAAACATATATATATATATTCATGGTCGGATATGTGATGAGTTTAAAAATACAAGCTCAAGGACACCACCTGCTGGAAATCGTGAAATTGTTTCTTGATTAGTAGGTGACGAGGAACCACTTGCCACTTCTTTCACTATAGCAGCTTTGTCAACCTGTTTTGTCAGAAAGTTTTGAATTTACCTCAACATATTGATATCATGAAACCATAACTCTACTCCTAAAATTGGGCTTTAAAAACTCCCAAGTTGCAAAATAACAAGAGGTTTACGGGATTATATAATTTTCGTTTTTCTTCAATTTACGTTTTGGTAATTTTTCATGCAAACTCAATCCACTGTAACACAATACTAGTTAGGATCATAACGCCTGCAGCAAATACGTGCATTTATAAGCACGTAAGTTTGGTCACCTATACGACGAAGAAACTTGTGCAACTTAGCTATGCGAACAAACTAAATACGCAGCTTACTATTGAGCGTCTTCCTTACATAAACACTTCTTTCAAGATGATAAGATTTAGCTTTAGTTTTCAATTAAACGCGGCGTTTTTTGAAAAGCCATTACTAAAAAAAGTTCTAAAAATGTAATGAAGTTTGACATTTGAGGAGCACAGTGTTTCATACGTTGAACACTTACAGAATAACTGCTATCACTGAAACTAATATTGCACTCACTTCTTCTTTCACGCAATCAACAACAACGGTGGTGATTGTTGTTCTATCGAAAACTCTTTTGACCTTTTGTGTACTGGCCAGCAGATGACTTTGAACTACAATGTCATTTTGTAAAAACTTCCTGAAAACATCAAAAGCATATGGAATTGTGTTTGTGTGTAATTACAAATTTTAGTTTATGACTGATAGACAGGTTACGGAAGTGTTTATCGCAATTTTAAGCCAATGTAGTTGCCTAAGCTCAAGAATACCTGGTCTTCGTTGAAAATGCAATAAAATACAAGCTTAACACTTCAGTTCAACTTCGTCTATACTTGGTTTTTGAGAGGTCCACGTCGCCCAGACCCGCTTGCTTGCGCCGTGGGAAAAATGCGATTTAACCTGTCTATTATGGCTGCCAGGCGTAACGTACAGTATATATTTAAAAGACTTAACTGACAAACGTTCACAAACGAATGCAATTAAAACATTGTCATCCACATTTTCAAGGCGACAGAACTTAACCAAATGTGACAGGTGTTCTTGCGGTCCCTCAATGGTTTCATATTCAAGACTGCAATTAGCACGCATAGTTTCACTACATTATGGCGTCAAGCAAGAAGCAAAAGATCTTAACCGACGAAATCACTGGACGAGATTGTTATTATCATGTAACTGACATACAGTCATATATGAGCTATGTATAGCGCGCTTTCCATTCGTGGTGCGTCGCGCATTGGTGATTCATGCGACGTTGCGCATGACTGTCACAGTATGACATAATTCATTTGTTTCGTTTTACTTTCGGGTGTCTTCAAAAGGTATGCCGTACAATTTGATAAAGTCACCTGCATGCCAACAGAAAGTCATGAGAATCCAGTTCATCAGACTGATGCAGTGTTGTTTCAGTGGTCGTTGTAGATCCAGTAGAAAGATTGATGCCTGCAACAGTAGATACGTGAAATTGTTTTTCCTGTGTTTTCTTAAACCAAGTTGTAAAATCTTGGTGGTGACTTGGGTGATACCTCGAGTAAAAAGTATATGTGTTTATTACAATCTGCTTTCCTACAGGAAATGAAATTCGTTTGACATTTTATTACCATTTCAATCGATGTTTTCCTTCCTCAGAATCAAATATTGTTTGTGAAAGACCCACACAAAACTTGCAACAGTTACATAAACCACTGTTACTTTGGTACTTTCCGCTGGTATAGTCGTCGCACGAAAATATGTCAGACTATTTTTTCAAAGTTGAAACAAGCCACCAACATAACAATCAGAGCAAAAGTAAATTAAAAAGATTCTCTTGAGCGCAAGAGTATGAATGCTTATATTTCACAAATATACATCACGTTTTTTGCGTTAAAGACAAGACACCAATTTTGCAATGTGCGTATCTGCAGATTTTTGGTTGCCCAGCTGAATGAATTTTGTCTTGAATTGCCACTTTTCCACCAACTGAAGAACAATGAATACAAAATGCTGTATTACATTGTAAAAGAATTGCCGCTTTTAAAGTTTGGTCAGGTCGCATGTGGTGATAAATATTAAAAAAACGCAATAAATGCTTCATTCATTTTCAGCAAAAAGTAATGTTTTCCAATCGCTTCTTTCGCCGAGTGTAAGTTTTAGCTTTGTTTATGAGTGTAATAATTTCATAGTAAAAGTATTTGATCAGAAACTTGTATCCATTATTTCAAGTATGGTTTTAAATTCTATCACATGAACAGCAGACCAAATGTGGTTTTGATGTCCGGAACTGTCAGCGTAAGCTTACGTTAACCTAATAATTCAAAATGTCGTAAATTAAAAACGTTGACAAGCCAATGCAATCGTTTTGCACTCTGTCAGACACAAAAAGATGTTATGAGCGACATTACCGTTCATACAACTGAATCATAATTGGAAAAAGATAAACTGAAAATCACCAAATAATTAAACAACATACTTCACATGGTATTGATGTTCTTGAAAACTGTTTCTTTTGCGGTAAATACTTTGTTGTTAATTTTTTAACGTCCTCTCTTTTGTTTACAAGAAACATTTACGTTTTTGCGTGTAGAACATGCTGCAATTACCATTATGACGCATGTCTTATCACTATTCATTTACAGTTTGCGACGCTAACAACATATTTACCACATCAGCTGCTAAATTCTTACTTGTGGCAAACAAAATGCCAGTGGAAAAGCTTTCTGCAGGTATTCGTGAGGATTGACATGGGCATCCAACAAAGCTTGAGATAAGCGTTTTTCGATGCAAGCCAAAGCAACGCGTTGATCGATTCCCAGTAAGCAAATGTATGGAGAAAATTGATCAGAGAGCAAAATATTGAAGGCTTCGAAAAGCGGTAAAATCTAAAATTAGTAAATAAGGCGAAAACTGTGCCCACAAAAAGAAAACACCCAATACTTCCTCTCAGAAGCACAAAACGCAGTTAAGACGTAAAGCAAGCTTTAGTATTGCGTCAAAACAATGATAAAACGCATTGCAAAATTTGTATGAAGTCATCCACTCAATCACCTGGTCAGTGCAAACTTTGTCCAAGTTATCCACGGAAACAAGAACTTTATACTTCCGATCATACGTCACTTCCGCGCAGTGGATTAAATGCGTAAGGTAGGTAATCTGGAGGAAGATTTATGTATATCATGTCATGTAATTTTTCAGACTTCTGAATTACAGTATACATAAACTTTATGTAACACACTAATATTCGACTAGTTGGGAACTTGTTCCAATTTTTATTCTTGTTTATTTTTAGAATACGCGTGACCATAGTTCAGCTGTGAGATAAACGAAAACTCTCTAATGCAATCAAAGTGAACATTGTTTATCTTTCAAGGACGCAAAATATTCTGGCTTTTTTGTAATGGCTGAAAATAAGTTTCAAGGTATGCTGTTTTATTGTGTTCACCTTGGGAAGTTCTCAAACAATAACAAGAGTGGTTTTAGTCCTCAAATATATTTACCTCATTCTTGATAGACAGCGCGACAGTCACTGTTGAGCTGAATTCTGTTAATTTCGCTGCCGATGCAACTGCTTTTGTTTGGGAAAAGAACATGGCGTACACGAAGTGAGCTACAGCGTACACTGTCAACAATGAAAGAGGAAGAGCAGCCAAAACCTTGACTACTGTGGAAATTGCTTCAGAATTCTGAAAGAATAAAATGAACAACTTGCTTATATCTTGCACGAACAATGTAAAGCGATGCATGTTGTGAGTAGTACAAACAATCATTTTAAAGATCTAAAGACGCTTCTTATAGAAACTTTCCTAGATTGCATTCAGGATTTTATTGCACGTTTTATATGGCTATCACAAACAATTATCACGGCTTGGTTTTCACAGTTATGCATGAACAGTACCTGGCTTTCAAACCTACTCACCCAGCTTGCGGCGAAAGTCAAAGGAATTGGAAGAACAATTACGAACAAGAGAAAAGTGGCCCAGAATATGAGCGGCAACCCACAAGCAGTTCTTGGGTATCTTTTGAAAAGAAAGCAAAATCCGAAAGACTTATTGGAATAATCTGTCTCATGCACAGAAGACGATTTGAGCAAAGGTTGCTTTTCAGCTTCAGACGAATTGTTCGGCTGCGTAGCTTTGGCAAACGGGTCATCGCTACAAGCTGCGATGTTGTTGTCGAGCAGGTAGTTGATGGCGTTGTTTGCTTCTGTGTAGCTTACGTAACCGACTACGTACCACTGTGCGAATGCAGTGCTGGATGACGGATTCCGTTCAACAGTTGCTATCCGCTCATCAATAAGCCATCGCGTGTATTTTTTGTAGAACCGCACCACTCCAAACTGTTGGAAAATAGATTGAATTTTGGATATGTCATTTCCGCACTTGACAAATACGACGTTGTTGTTCATCGCTGCGTTGGTGACATCCGGTGTAACGTTTACAATTTGTAAACGTCTGAACAAACGCACAGCGACAGTACCAAACTCTTTTTCAATGGCGGTGATGAGGGTTGTGATTATACCAGCCCATAAAATTCCAGTGTGTGTGTAGGCGACAGCGTTGAAACGAACAAAAATAAATCTGAGCACAAAAAGCGTCATGTGAGGAAGACGTAAAGAAAATAGGAATAATTACTCCACACTTTGCGAAATTAAAAAACGATCTGTGTTATCTTCTGTCAAAGCAAGTACATACATTTCACTAACGTTCCACAGCTTATTTGCAAGGTAACAAACATGCATGGAAGCCTTTCCAAGATCAGAAGCACCTTGTGTCTGGGAGAGAGGTGGGTTTGTATGTTTCATTATCAGTAGAAACTTCTTCCTTGTGTGTGTTAACGGACGAACTCCAGTCATAGATTGGAAGTTTTACATAGGCACCGACAAACAACATCTTTATGCCTGTGAATAGTGAAAACCACCTTTTTCGAGCACCAATTGCCACGAAAAAAGCCAATATAACAAAAAATACTGATGTGCAAAGACCACTCAGTGACAATATTTGCCGTACGTTGAACCTTTCGGATACAGTTGGTATACTTTTGCTGCTTATGTTGTTGACTATCACTGATGATTCGTTTTGTGTGACAAGAAATATTGTTGGAATATTGAGCAAAATTCCGCATAGAAGCAAAACCAGTGAAATCGATATAAATAAAGCAGCAGATATCCAAATTTTCCATTCTGGCTGAAGAGTCACAAAGGTTGCAGAATTCAGATTCTTTTGTTGTTGACGTTTCTGCAAAAGGTCTAAACATAATCTTACGTTAAAAAATTTACTTTTTCGGATCAATTAAAATGATTTCAGCAAATTTTCCTATGAAAATAGTGCACTTTATATTTAAAAGATTTCTTACCATTAAGTGCGTTTATCAAACAAGTTCTTCCGCTTCCCCAAGGGGCGAATACTGCAATTTTCTTGGGTGGGTTTACATGACTTACAACATGAGCAAGAGCGTTTGCATAGACCGTTGTTCCGGCATAATCCAAGGCTTGTTCACCTTCGCTAGCATCCACATCTTTAATAAAAGTTTGATTTAGTTAAGTAGAATCTAGTGCGCTACTGCATCAAGTGTAGAAGTGCATGACTATTGTAAGTTTGTCTAATCTCATCTTGATTATTTCACTTTACTTGGCCAAAGATGTCTGTAAAATACACTGGATTTTTTCTGCACCATTACAAAACATGTCCAGCTAGTTTTGCTCTGAGTTTTAGGCACGCTACCTTCAAAGACATGCTTAGCAATTAACCCTTCATAATTAAAACGAAAGGCTTATATCTGTTGAGGTGGTAGCTAATCTAGGAAGTCAAACAAGTTGAAGATGTTTGTTGTATGCAACCAGTTAACATAGTGTATCTTATAAGATTTAAAACAAATGATAGCAATATTCAGACAGCCATTAATTTCTCTGGTATTTCACGTGAATGCTGTTTGTGGGATTATTGTAGCGTTGGCCATCATTTTGCAGGAGAGATTGATCAGAGATGCAGAAGTGACGGCTACAATAGATCGTAATAATTGATCGCATATTCTGGAGAACCTATCCCGATGTTTATGTAAGATCTGAGTTCACTAAATACACTCACAACAATTTTCTGTGTTGAAGCAAATTTATCTCTTTTGAAAGACGTTAATTGGGCAAGTTTACCCTGCGCAAATTTTAAAAGCGCAAAATTTAAACATTTTTTCATTTTAACTGTTGTCTATAATAATGAAAAACCACGGTGGTTGGTAGGTCTCTTGAATAGGAAATGCTATTGCCTGTCGAAAAATATATTTGGCTAAAAAACATGGTTAAAAAAAGTTTTTCTTCATTTGGCGGAAATGCATAAGTAATGGATGATCCGCTTAAACAAAAATACTATTAAATTTATTGGTAGAAGTTTTTACTGACCTACAAAACTCAAAACTCAGTATTCATGTAGTTTCACCGCACACCACTGAGAAGAAAGTTTTAAGCACAACTAATCAAACGTCACTACATCAAAAATGCATTAAACAACAATCGAAAGCATTTGCAACGGAATTAACATAATATTAGAAAATTAAAGCGATACAACATGTATGCTGTTAAACGATAAGTTTGATATGTTTTCACAGGAAAAATAGCGTAAGCCGATTCAAAATCAAGCCAATCTTTACCTTGAAGTCGTGTAGCAAAAGTCTCATCACTTAAAGATTTTCTTGATAACATTATCAATGTTCCAGCCACGTAACGTCGCTTCTTATTTGTCGCCCTTCACAAAAAATAATCGCATCCGTTCAATTAGAATAATATCCGTAAGCCCGCAATTTTTTACATTATGTGTTTCACACAACTACCGACACAGTCTAGCAAACCCACGGAATACAATACTAAGGTAAATTATGTTGCTGACAATCCGGTCTGAACATTGCCACCAGTTAATACAACTTTCTGCATTCGGTTATGAGTAGTCCCTAAACGTCAACATAAAGAGTTTTTAAGTTACAGAAAGTCACAAGCTACAGGTCTGCCCGTAAGTCAACCTTTGCAACCACATCATCTTTGCTACACTGTGTTAAATCGTCTAACTAATTCGAAAACAAGTTAAGCGACGTTCCTGCACCTTCCCGTGACTGTGCTACTGAAATAAGTTTTTCATATGCTTTGGCGAAATCTTGTTTTGCTCTTGTTTATGTCACGCACTGCGTACAGGTTTGTGACAAATCGAATGCGTGGCTCAAGTTTCTCGCAACGCGAAGGTTCGACATTACAGAGAAAAACGTGCGAGCGGAGAGAGGTACGTTTGTCAACAAAACGTGCGAGTAGAGAGAGGTACGTTTGTCAACAAACTTGCCAGTGCCACAGTGAAAAAATTGCATGTCACCTGGCATTGTAAGTTTTCTCAGCTTGCACGGCATGTTCAGAAGAAAACTTAACAAAATGCGTCTTGTGCCTTTTTGGTGATAGACGTTGCGAACTGCTTTGTTGTCACCCCGTTCCATGGAAATGGTTAGAAAGCATCCATTTTCAATCTTTACGTCAAATCTTCGTGTTGCGAGAAACTTGAGAACTTCATGTAAAGAATTTAACTTGAAGCAAAATAGAAAACTTGATATAAAACCCCTTGGTTTGAAGTGATTTATATTAAAACTTCTGAGGCGGTAGCAGTTGTTCTAGTTGTTTTTTGGGTGACCGTAACAAGAAGATGAAAAATGTCATTAAAAACTATTAAGTTAGAATTCAATTCGTTGGCTTTATTATTGTTGTTTTAATTTTTTTCCCTATGCGCTTATTTCTGCTGGTGTGATTATTTTTTGTTATCATAACTTTTCTACCCGCAATGAAGCTTCAAAACTTGGTCTGAAAACCGGTCTCACGGTACGTTTTGTGAGTCTCAGTCTCAAAGGTCTCAGGTCTCGAAAGATAAAGGTCTTGAGCCCTTTGTCTCGAGACACAGATTTCCTTACATAAATGTTTTTGAAAAAGATCCAGCAGTTCAAATTTGTAGTTATTTGTTTAGCCCTTGTAGAAAGAAAAGTGAAAATAAGTGAGCAAAATTAATGAAATTCAAAGAAATGGAAGTCCCGAGTCTGGATTTTGCAACTCTCTTGACCTGGGCGCACGTTATATTCGGTTCATAGCCGCCGTGCCTTCAACAACCCCCACAATCGTTGGACTTTGTGAAGCATTTTCTTGTCTCGAATCTCGGTCGCGAACATTCAGGTCTCGGCTTCAAACATATTAACAAAGTCTCGGTCAAGGTCTCGTGCTCTGAAACAAGTCTCGGAATTTACGGCCTCGACTACATATCTGTGTTCTACTCAATAAATCCAAATTGTGGAAGGTCCTATCATGACTTTACAGTGCCTTTGATGTGCCTTTGTGGGTTTATCAAAAAACTTACCAATCGTGGCATGTCAGTCACCGATGAGCCCACATCGGCGTGAGACGAGTTCGCAGCTACGGCTTTCTTGAGAACACATTGTTTGGCGAAAGGTGTTGGTGGCATTTGGCCTAGTGGCTTCAGTTGCACCAATCCTGACGGTCCCTGATAAACTTCCCACTTATTTAGGGGTGTTTAGGGGTGTGTCAATTG
>Ga0210059_1011012_pt1 | contig 13887 bp, 6 predicted proteins | sample Ectturendosymbi2_FD_188042 | JGI IMG/M metagenome (GOLD analysis project Ga0210059, IMG submission 188042) | Ecteinascidia turbinata endosymbiont from Florida, USA - Sample 2 (SPAdes) (version 2) | ecosystem: Host-associated > Tunicates > Ascidians > Unclassified | place: Key West, Florida... | reverse complement strand
CAATTTTATTCAAAAGTTGATAAGCCCTCAACGACCCCTATCTACACAACACCCTACCTATCATACGCTACACTGACTTGAGCACATAAATGTAACTAGTTTTTCTTAGTCTTACACAAAAACAATTTACTTTACTAACAATGAATCCAATACGAATTGTGTTACTTAAACTTATTTAGGCAAAGTTCGAAAATTAAAAGTGGGAGGGCCGTGCCCTCCCAGAAAAAAGTGGGGGTGCCTAAAACCATGAGGCGCCCCTGGCTCCGCCACCTATGAGCCTACGTAACACCTAGTTTGCTGGACAGTCATTTCGTGCTATTTCAGGTGAAACGTGGTACTATTTGCCAATTCACCTTGTTCATTTTGATTTCTGTTTAATCTCAAATATATTTTCGTGTCGTTATGTATGCGTAACTCTAGAATAATACTTTTGACGTTAATTTCGCCAATTAAAATTTGATGTTAAACCTGAAAAATGTGATTGTGAAAAGACTGAGCTGAGTGGCAAAGCTGACAGTAGTCACAAGGCAACTGTCACCAGCAGACCCGTAACCAGCTTTGGACACCAAGGGGAGGCGAATAATCTTCTGAGGGAGGCCCAAATTTTACATCGATAGCATGCACGAAAACAGTGGTTATGCATATAATATGTCCATGACATTTTTCAGAAGGGGAGAAAGTTTTTCCAGCGGGACGAAGCCCTCCCCTTAGTTACGGACATGGCCGTCAGATGACTAGGTATGCAGACATCACATTGTAAGCTAGATTGGTATGTGGGTATGTATTCAGAAAGACTTCTGGTTCGTGTTCTTTAGGAAATCTTGAAAATTTCTCTAGTTGGCTTGGATAATTCTGCTTGAGAGTTTGATTGATGCTGGGAAAGGATATTAGACAAACGATGTTTGCACGATCGAAAGGTTACCCAACAGCATGCAGGGGCTGACAAGGGGAGATTGAAAGGATATATCATCCACCCATCAGCAGTGAAAATAAATTGTAAATCATTTTGTGAAGAAGCCTACGCTAATTTTGGCCAAATATTTTGTGCTATTGTAAAAGGATATCAATGGAGATTGGGCTTGGGGTGAGGCTGCATGCATGATGCCCAGTAGCTAAAGATTTGTAGCATTTTTAAACAACGGAAATGTGCAAGAAAAATATTTAGCTACCATACCTTACAATATATATATCGTACCTTGCAATTTGTCGTCTTTTTAACGTTAAGCAACTTAAACAAGACATCAAATCGCGCTGTAACCCACACTCCTTATAAAATGCATAAAAATCGATGTGTTCTACTTAAAACTGCTATGCACGACCAATGCGATTTGCCGTTTTGTGCACTCTAACTGACAGCTCTGATAAAAGCCAGTTGATGTGTTCTACTATATTGCTGTGCTTGTTTGTACCGTAGTCTGATAGTAGTGCAACCAAGCTGAACTACAGTACCATGTCCAACAACAAAATTAAGTTTATTAATTTCTAAATCTTTTGTAGGGACAAAGCAAAGCGTGATTAGTGTTGCTTTGAAAACACCTCTAAAAACATGATTGGGAATCTGTATTTACAAAACTTTACTTCCGCATTGGGCCGATGACTATATTGGTTTTACATCAAGCTGCCCCCCCACATTTTACAACAAAATTGCGCCCATGGAACCAGCGAGAATGCTTGCTATATGGGAAAACCACAAGACCCTTGTATGGAGCAAGATAGCATTCGTTACAAATTTCCGTGGCCACTCACAAAACACTAACGTGATAGGTCAACGTACGTGAGTTAGCCAATTGGGTGCAACATCCGAAAATGTCAAATGGCTGCAGTGTAGAAGTATCTACTGTGCTGTCCACAAGGTTAAGACGAATCAGCGATGTGTTGCATCCTCAATGTGCTGCCTGTAAGGCTCAGAAATTTTTTTCAATTAGTCCATAGTCTACTTTGCTGGCGTTTTGAACTATTCAGATTTGAAGCAGTGTTTGCTTTTTGCGAGGAAGCGTTTACTTAAAAATTTTTGAGTTAGGTCCAGTGGCAACTCTGGCACTTGGGCTCCTCGGGCTTAAATTTGCATTGTAGAACGCGAGCTACTTTGTTTTGTATATTTGTGCCACCACCCACATCATTAATTAAGGTTGTTAAGTCGGGCTCTGTTCATTGTGCTTTGTCACTGTTCATATGTTTTCGTACTGTGTCTGGCCTTTAGCGTTCATGTTGCAGGTGATCCGATTCAAACAGTATCGTTCGTAGCTTACGTTCTCTCGACTTCGTTCGCCCGCGCTTTACTCAGGCTCATCCGTTAGAGCCTGAGCTGCCAATTGCAGAGAACTATTTTTTACTATATAATTCATTTCAGATTGAATGCTTTTTGAAGAAATGGATTTGCATAGACCATAGACCATTGGATTAAATTCCCAATCTATGGACAGTTCCCATTCGAGAGCAATTCTAACTGGCGTTATCTTTGCTCTGGCACGTGAATCACGCAACAATGGACGAACTCTCATGACAACTTCTCATTCATTGTTACTTGTCTTAAGTCACAAAGCAAACATAGTGCCAGCCAGATGAGAGCAGATGAAACTTTCCGTGACGCACTCCTCGAACTGTTGCATTCAGTCAGCTGTCAGTTTAATCGCGACTTGTATATCCGTAAGCAAAGTTTTTTACTGCTATTTTGTACTCAGAAATGAAAGGCTAGGTATAAAAAATAAGTCATTTGGGACTAGAAAGATTGCGGAAAGGCATATATTTTCCGTGCATATCACCTCTCCTGCATTTTTATGAATATTACTTTTATGGATTGCATGCAAAATATGTGATGAGCCCAAGTAACGCTGTTGAACTGGAGTCATTCCCAGTTAGATCAATATTAGATACAATAAAGTTAATGTATTTGTGTTCATTTATTCAATCATTATTCATCCACAAACAAAAACTTAACTTAGTAAATTGCAATATATTGCAGAAATTGCAACATTTTGAAAATGGTTGATAAAAACGAATATCTTGAAAACACTGCTGAATCACTTCCAACACCACTGTCCAAAATTTTTAAACCCCTAACCAGAACCGAGGCATGCTGCAACAACGGCAAAGAGAAACTCAAATTTTCAACTAAAGCAACATCTAATTTAATCACGCATTTGTTTCTTCCCGTGCAAACTCTGCCATAAATTTGCCACTCCGTCTATTTCCCGGTTGATGACGTTTTCGGCTCTTAAATGTATAGCCCAAATGCTGCTATTCGAAATTGCGAGCTTTCTTGTAACATTAAAGACCGAAAATCGAAGCTATGGAACTCGCATCGTTTTGGGACATACTCTATTTTTTGTTGTTAGAGAATTAACACGTATACGTGGAAGTTTGCAGTTCGCCAATCAGCATTGAAGTTGTACCTGGATGGCAGTCGTGCGTTTCAGCTGCGTGTTATAATTCACTGGAAATAACTACACCTTTGTACTTACCTAATTCTGTTTGTCACGAGCTCGGCTAACTGACAGTGAAGTCTGTTCGCTAAGTTTAGACTGCGCTAGTAGAATGATGAATTTTGTTACTGTTGTATTCCAGAAACTGTATTCGAACTCGAAGATCAATCATTGTTCAAACGATCAACTGTTGTTGCTTTAATTGTGACAAGTGTTTGCGTTGATATAAACTACCATTGTGTAGCAACATCTGTAGGAAATAAAAGGCTGCAGCCCCCTGGATATGCAGAATTCGCGAGGTGTCAAAATAGGCAAAAAATTGTTGGATATGCCGTGAAAAACTTAGTGAGTACTGTTCTCTAAAGCTTGCGAAAAGCTTGTTCTGGCACCACATCTGGAATCATTCCAAGATGCCTGCTTGTATTGTTTTCATATTCATAAAATAAATTGTAATTTCAACTTGTAATCAGTTACAAGTGCGAAAATAATTGTAATTGTAATTTGATTTTTTTAGCACAGAATAATTGTAATGTAATTGACAAATTTGAAGGCATAATTGCAATTGTAATGGAACTAAAATGATGTAATTGATCCCACTCTGCATGGTTCATCTTTCGTAAAAATTGTGTCTATATGTAACATTTAAATTATTAAAAAGGGGGCGCATTTAAACTTTGCCATGGGCGCTACCTTGCATAGATACGCCATTGATTCTCCACACAAGTGAAGAGTTTGATTGATTCGCGCCAGGAAGCACACAGAAGGTTTAAGTTGCTACGCATGGACAATGCTGGAGAAAAACGGACGAAGACAACGCGCCAGCACTACCGCAATTGGTCACCGTCATACAAGAGCGTGATAATGGAGGAAATATGAAGATTGGTGAAAAGCATCAGACCTTTGGGAGATGAAGAAGATACTTTGACATTGTGGAATGTTTGCTACTCACAGTGTGCAAGAAGCAGGGCTGGATTAAGGGAGGGGCAACGGGGGAAATTGCTCCGGGCCGCCCGCTCCAAGAGGGGCCCCGTGATGACAACTATTTGTTTTAAATAAAATACTCGTTTGAAAAAATGTCATGCAAAAGCGATACAGGAATACAAATCTATGTTCCGATGTTACATTAAGTATATCTATTGATTTCTCTGCAAGTTTGACTTTCTGACAGTTTTGGTAATCACTACTGAATGTAAATATTTTCGGTTTTGTTCAATAGTATCGTGTTCGCGCAAATTGTAATGTGTTCGCGACTTTGTGCAGTAGGCGTGATGCACGAGTAGATAATCATACCCATGCCAAAATGACGATTATTTTATATTTGAATTACAGTATAATAATTGTTATTTTGGCATGGGTATGATCACTGGTGGGTTTAGGGTTGAGGGGGCCTGAGGCAAGACCAAAAAGGGGGGCTCTCTGATGACGTGACTATACTCAGCCAAACGTGGTGATCACTTTTGATCAAGCCTAAGATACGGCCACCCAAGGATACGTTCCTGCGACTACGGCATTATTGACATAGCAGAAGGAGAAAATGCAAACGGGTATTCATGGTACAAATGTTTGAAAACACTGAAAGTTGGGAAGACAAGGCTGGCAACACTTAAAAGTTAGGCAATAGCAAGTTGGCATCGTCTCCACTTACACATTTTCGCGCCCCATTTCTCTGCATTCACCACCAATAAACCACAAAGTTCACCCCTTTGAAAGTTTAACACTATTCCCCTTTGAAAAAATGCTTGGTCGTTAGTATCCTGAATTTGTTCATATTCATGTCTTTATGGGAATCCATGAAACTATAAACAACCAAGAAAATTTAAAACACCAAATTTGGTTTAAATTTCATCCTTTTAACTACAAGAACATAGCATATAAATGCATCCAACCTGACACTTGTTTTGGAAAGCTTCGAGGTTGGATGAGTCAAGGCTGCCCTCATCTTGCATTGACACTAATTGCTTGAAAAATGTGCAAAAGTAGGAAATAATTCATCATATTCCTTATCGCAAACATTTCTACTGCACCAAGTAACCTACACAATTGATTAAATCTGTGCTAACAAAAAACGGTTCAAGTTATATTGACTAAGAGCTGGCAAAAAACTTGAACATCAACTGCCAAGTCTACCTTAAACCAACCAGTTACTAGTCAAGCTTCAAATAACCTGTGACTTCAAGCATGGGCTACATTCAAACCACCTAAAATACCTGAAATATCTGTAGAAAAAATGAGTAGGCTACTTATAATACTCAAAAAATGCCACTTCTGCTACCTGATAAGAAGCAAGAATGCAGCCTTGCTTATTAACAGCGTTTGCAGCACAACAGCAATGATACAAAATTACTTTGTAAACTAAGAAAATGTCCTATAAATCAAAAGATGTATTGTGGTCCCAACTATAACAATTGCATGTTGTCTTATTTTCTGATGGAAATGTCACAAGAAACATCACAAGAAATGAGAAATTTGTCTAACTTATTCAACTCAGAGACATAAAAAGGACTACTTTCTGTTCAACTGTGGCATTTTCATAAAAATTATCAATATAGCAAATATTTCAATCTCTAAAAATCCTCGTTTGCTATAAAAATTATTATTTGGTATAAGAAATTGTCATTTGGTATAAGTACTTGCTCTTATTTGATAGAGCCTTTTCAGAACTTTTTGGAAGAAATTTGAACCCACAACGTTTTTTAGGTATAGAAGTGTTTGAAGCTTTTCTTTATTTGCTCATTGGAGATGGTGGTGGGGTCCCTTTGAAAGGAAGGTACTTACACATTACAGTTGCTGTTTGGGCCCTTTTGAAAGCAAGGTACTTACACATTAGAATTGCTGTTGGGGGCCTCTTTGAAGGCAAGGAATTTTACATTACAGCAGCTGTTGGGGCCCTTGTACAAGTAAGGTACTTACACATTACAATTGGTGTTTGGGGCCCCTTTGAAAGCATAGCACTTGAACATTACAGCTGCTGTTGGTGACCCCTTTGAAAGTAAGTTACTCACACATTACAATTACTGTTGGCTGCCTTTTAGAAAGCAAGGAATTTTACATAACAGTTGCTGTTGGGGGCCCTGTGAAAGCAAGGTACTTCCACAATACAATTGCTGTTGGGCCCCTGTGACAGCAAGGTGCTTACACATTACAGTTTCTTTTAGGGGCCCCTTCAATGAAGTTCGAAAGCAGAGTACTTACATATTTCATTGACTGTTGGGGGCCTCTTTGAAAGCAAAGTACCTGCACATTACACTTCCTATAAAGGGCCCTTTGGAAGTAGAGTACTTACTTATGATCTGCTTTGTAGTACATTATATGAGTGAATAATACGTTTTTTATCAAAAATAAGGAAAATTTACACACGTAACACCTCAAGGGGGGGCCGAGGCAAGTGCCTCGCTCGCCTCCTCTTAAACACACGCTGGGTATGATTATCTACTCATGCATCACGCCCATACCACACAAAGTCACAAACACGATACTATTTGCGTGCTAAAACTAGTCTTGCTGTGGTTGGTATTTAGTGTATAGCAGTGGTTCTTAAGTGCTTGTTTCAAGCCCTCAACTTTAAATACGCTATAAAAATGTGGAGTGCATAAGGTTTCGCGGCCCCCTGGAAATTTATTGACGCCTCCATGGGATGGCGTGCCCCCCGGTTAAGAACCACTGTTGAATTGTATCAATGATCCATAACTTCTTGTGCCATCTACTGTTGGCCCAACCGAACTGCGACCTTTGTTTCGTCATAAAAGGTAACTTATGGTGGAAATACACTTTTCTTCCGATTGCTAATATCGTTGTGTTAAATCATAAACATATGAAGCATATGAAGCTAGCCAAGCCATATTATACCACATGCTATTGCGTGGTCCGCCAGAAACGGTTTTAATCAGTCGATTTGTAGAACGGAAGAGTAGAAAACAAGATTGTAGTGTTTAGCTAGCACGATGCCGAAATTTGTAATACCTTCAGGAGCTAAAAAGCACGAAGTTTCTAGGGAGGCAAAGCCAGGGTTGCCAATTTAGCGGTTTTTCCGCTAGATCTAGCGGATTTTAATGTTGTCTAGCTGGAAAATAATTGGTCTAGTTCTAGAGCCTAGCTTGAAATCTAGCGGATTTTAGTTGGAAGTGGCGGATTTTAGCTGTTTTCATAGTTGGTATTTGAATGAAATGTTTTAAGACCAATTTGTTCCATTTTATTCTGACCTACCTCGCATTAACTGTTTAATTGCTTGATTGTGTATGAATCGTTGTGTAATTTTTTCGTTTCGCAGGGATAGTTGTAGGCTAATTTCGTGCAATTTAGTGACTTAGATTACGTACAATGTAAAAAACGGATGTCCGATATCGTTAACGGATGTGTGATGACGTAACCGGAGTGGAAAATAACTCGTTTCATAATAAATAAAGGTAAAGATACAACAGAAATTTTTTTTTAAATTTCAATTGAATATAACCTTCCCCCACACACGTAATGCTGAAAAGTTGCTATGTTTTAACTTTTGTATTTTCACAACAGCTCAAACCTAAATGTACGCCCCACTGGAGCATGTTATCAAGATTGGAAAAATCTTGGTGTGAGAGCGATGGTGGCTGAAATTAAGGCAAGACTAGCCGCAAATATTAAGGGTCATCGCCAGGATGTCGCAGCAGGGGGGGTCAAAAACCACAAGGGGAGGCACATTTGTAAATACAATGTTGGATGTATGCAGCAATCGCCACGAAAAAAGTCGCTTGCGATATGTAAACTTTGCTCACATTTAGCTCGACCCAGAAAGTTACGCAGATATGAACGCCGAACTTGCTGAGCACCGTCATTTGATGTTATGCAACTTGTACAAGGGAAGAGACAAGAAATAGCATATTTTGCAAACCGTTAAAACTGCTCTCTCCTCGTAGATTGTCCTCGCTTTTCACCTTTGCTCCTCGCCTCCTCTTTCATGTGACACGAGCTACAGCATATCAGACGGTTCGCTGTAGGCCTAAACCAGAAATAGTGCAAGTAGACGATACAACGTGGCAATTGAAGCACAAAAGCAGAATCTCATCCTGTGAACCTCTCCGTTTGGAATAAACTTCGTCAAAGAATTTTTTTACTCATTTCTGGAATCAACATAGCTCTGTTATCTGTCACGCTTGAATCCTTCAGTATACCCAGAGCCGATTTAACTGATGCGATGTCCCTAGGCTAATCCAATTGTAGGATACCATCTCCCACTGTTACTCGGGAAAATAGAAAAGCGCGAGGCCGAAAATGACGATACTGACATTCTAAACCAGAGGTTTCCAAACCTGGGGTACATTTGCCCATCTAAAGGGGTACATTTGAGGTTTGTAATATAAGAGAAAAAAATCATTACATCATATTTATTTCTAAATATTTATACATATATCAAAATCATATACTTATTGTTAAATATATTTATGAATAACCGTGATAAAATATTTTGTCATACGAGATTTTAGGGGTACCTGTTCATTGTTCATCTGTCGAAATGCCGAAGGGGTAGCCTACATGCTCATGTGTCGGAATGCTTGAAGGGTACATGGGAAAGAAAAGCTTGGGAACCCCTGCTCTGAAAGTACCGTCACAAAAAATTTGTAGATCCTTACTGCGAGTGCTCCACGATGACTGCGCTTGTTCTTACTTTCGGCGCAAAAGCGTTCAATGACACGGAATTGTGCAATGCACGCTTGGCTGGCAGGAACACTACTGTAATTTCGACAGCGGAGACAAACAAAAACGTCACGGTTAAATTTTTGAAAAAACACATGGCCTGCGTCAACTTTGCATCTCTTTTTTCTTCGCTGTGCTCAACAGTAGCACCGAAAATATACAATTTCCTAAAAACCAAACACACTACACATATAGCCTATGTAGAGGCCGTAAGGACAAGGGCTGTAAAAATCGTGCACACGCAAGCAAAGTACGTCAAGTAAAAAATCCCAAACAGTTGCAACTACTATAGGATCACGATTGATTGTTACTTTTCCAGAGTGCAAAAAATCGAACGCAACGTAAACGTTGCGCGAAAGGATGTGAGGTTTAAACTTCCCTTATGCTGTCATTATTGAAATACGTGTTAAGAAATAAAAAGTTACCATCATCGAATGACGTCAGGTTGAACAGAGCACAGTAAACAATTAAAAGGGTTAAGTTCTGGCCTTCATGACAAAATTACCTAAGATTTCATTAAAATTTGTTTGCCTAAGTTTGTCATTTTTAATGCACCGAATGCTTAGTGTTGTACAACCTGTCCTGGAACATTGTGATCCTTTAATTTAGTTTTATTTTTTTGCATCTTTAGAAAGACCTTTCTCCTGAGAAGTTTGTGACCATCAAACTAAGAAGACTCCGCGTGGTTGGATAGACCGACCAAGAACACTAATCCAAGGCATCAGACGTCAGACCCAAAAGCTGCTCGGTCCTTTTCTTGCTGTTTGTTTACTCGAGTGTTTCCCAATCTTTTTTGGTTAGCGCCCCCTTTTCTGACAAATAAATTTATATCGCCCCCCTACCAAGCCTAGCACACATATCAACACAATTTTTTCGTATTGCATATTTGGGATGTTTGAAAATGATTAAAACAAGAATGAGTGCAAAGATGCATTTCATTATAAAACTTAATTTAGTAAATTAACTCATTTAGCAGTCAGAAACTGTTAGAGTTAATGATTTGGAAACTGTTAGAGTTCACGAACGGCTCGATTTCATTTGAACAGCATTAAACTTGAACAAGAAGGTGAAGATTGCTGATTTGGCTTTAATGAGGTTAACACCATTCTCCTGCAATTGCAAATGAACTTCATTGAACTTCGTGAAGATATCTGTGGACTTTGACAGCCAAGATTCTGTATCTATGACACCCTTTGACAGTCACCTTCTGTGTGCAGCAACAGGCGTACAAACTTTCTTCATCATCATCCAAGTGCACCACATTCCTTAAACTTAGCAGAACACTTCTAAACCGTTTGGTGTCCTTTGATCAATCAATCCGTTAATACTCTGGCACATTTTCAGTAAATTTTGAGTTCGGAGCAGTGCAGGATTGAATTTAATCTGCATATTTTGAAAGTTTTTGAACTTACCGGTAGCCGTGACACTTGCAGTCGTCCACTGGCTCTACCATCTCTCTCTCCCTTGGATTTCCTTCGCGCTGCTCAAGCTAAAGTGCGTTCTGAAATACACTTCTGTTTTCCAGGATCTTTTCGATTCCCTTTAGGTAACTTATTCTTGTTGGCACCTAACACTATCTGTAAAAAAATATAAATTGCCTTTCTACTTTCGAATTGACCTCGTACAAGGTCATTATTATATTTGTGATCATTAAACCACCCCATCCAAAATTAGCTCACGCTTTTGGTTACGGGCTGAGTTTAAGTGCAAGCGTGCATTCTCAAACCTGACCGGTGATAGTCACTGTAACGAAACGGGCATTGTTAAGTAGAAGTTTAGCCGTGCCAAGAACTACAGCTGACGAAAATTCCACTCATAATCATTTAATTGTAGAGGAGAACAGTCTTACTGTGCAGCTTACCTTTCGTGATGGAAACTGCAGTTCATCAATTTATCTCCGAGCATTTAACCTCTGTTTTGTTTTCAAAACGCTAAGTTTTTGTTTACAAACTACATGCATACATGTTTGTTGATCATACTGTTTTTTTATGACATTTGGTCACTCAAAGTTAGTAAGACAACAGAAATGTAATTATTAACTGGGTTTCCTATCGCCCCCCAACCTCCTATTTCTGCTTCACCGCCCTCCTAGAGTTTCTCACCTTCCCCAGGGGGGTGGTACCGCCCACTTTGGGAACCACTGGTTTACTCTTTGTCCCATTGGGTGAAGTTATGTGGTTGCCATTTGGCAAAGTGACTTTTGCTTATTATTTAAGCTCAACGAAATTTATTTGATTTGCTTAGCATGGGAACAGCACAAACTTGCGCAAGTAGTGTAGCCTACACAATGGCAATCTGATTTTTGAATGACTGAATAGAAACGCTAACAAAGCAACTGTATTGCTTAAGATCAGAAAAATAACTGTGCTTTTATTGTAGGATAATGCTAGCATTACACATATCTCTTATCTGCAGTATAACCTTTTAAGCTTTGTTCAGGTGCGTATCGAACCTTTCGCCTAATTCACAAGTAACAATCGACACGATTCACCAAAAGCAGGACGTGGTCTAATTTAAGTGCTTTGAGTATGTCCACATTACAGTCGGCATGCAGCTTGACCAACGGTCATATTGAGATTCATGAAAACTCATTGGAAGACCCTGGCGTTATCAACACAAAATCTTATTGAATGAATAAAATTTAAAAACATAAATTGTTGACGAATGTTTATTTTTCGAACTGATCATATACACTAACGGCACCGGCTACTGACTATGCGTACCAAAGTGTAGTGGAGGGCTCCTTGGACCTTGAGGTCCTATGCTTAGGTATACATAGCCTACTGGTAAGTCCGGCCCTGAGTGTACCCAACCTGCGCAGTGCCGGATTAAGGTAGAGCGGGGCCTGTAGCATTTCGAGAGCGTGGGGCCCCTAAGTTGAAAAAAAATCTCAACCCCTGCTAAACAGTGATAGCGTGATTAGAGTCAATGACTCGACTCGACTAAAGTCACGATTTATGGTGACTCGGACTCGACTCACGTTGAGATAAATGGTGACTCGACTCGAGTCACGTTTTTCACAAAATGACTCGACTCGAGTCACAGTCAATGACTCGAGACTCGAGGCAGAGTCATTTATACAATATCTTTGAGTTCCTGACAGAGGTGGTCTAAGCTATATCAAGAAAACAAACATTTTTTTCATAACTGAGCGAAAATCTTGCATCTAGATTGCGCCTGGGACCCTGACCTTCTTTATTAGCTATCCAGCAATTCACACATAATGTATAACAGCATGCGTACCTTGGTTCCAAACCAAACTTCCATTTACCGCGATACCATTCTTCAGAAGGTCAATGTATGGCCGCAAAATATTTTTATTGCATGGATCAGTGGTTCTTAAATGGGAAATGCGTACCCTATAGACCAGTAGTTTTCAGCCTTTTTCATACAGCGACCCATTTTGCAACCCAATTTAACCAAACGACTCCCTTCCAAAAATTTCCAATCATGCATATGAAATGCAGTTGTGTTTGCACAATAGAAAATCACAATGACTAAAAATAACGTACGATATCACTATGTTTAACAAAGACTCATTTATTAACTAATGCATATGGCAGCATCAGTGAGAGAGACCCATGCCATGTACAAATCACTCCACAGCACAACTCAATGAAAGCTAGATAACTCCCAAGTTAGCTACCGCAATCACATATCTAATTACAAATACAGCACATTCTTACGTCACAAAGTTATTCGTGCGTTACCAAACGCAACAGTACTGCAGTGGTCATAGCCACACCTAAACAATTTTGAATGAAAAAGTAGGCTATCGTTTTTGCCAGGTAATCAGGGATGTAGTGTTACAAAAATAGGTGTGGGAACGCCGTTCCCGCCCCACTACACCCCTGATTTAGGTTAAGGCTAACACCAAATCTCAGTTGCCCTCACCTTGGAAAACTGCCAAAACACATTAAAATCGCTGTTTTTCCAAGTTAAAGTGGCCAGCCGGTTATTTTAACAATGGTTATGCTATTAGAAATACTGTACTTATAATGGTCAATAATACAGTAGATCGCATCTAACTAATTCACTGTGACAAAAAAGAAATTATAGGAAGTTGTTGTTTCAAAGGTGGATGGTGGATGACAACTATTATTTCCACATTGACGGGGATGTAAAATGTTGGTGAAATACTGTTTCTGAACAACGCGAAAATATCGGATGCGACCTGTCATCCACGTGCTTCTAAGATGAATTACTAACTTTTTCCTGTCTTCCATGGAACTTTGCAGAACCGTCGTCAGAAAATCAACAAGTGTCTTTACATTTGTGCAGGGAGGATTGACATAGAAAATTTTGACAAAGACTCCCGATTTCTAGTGCTTGTTATTCCAATTTGGGGGAGCCTGAAGTTTTGTTTGGGGGGGATTAGCCCACAAAAGCCCCCCTCGTTGCGACGGGAATGGAACTTTGTAGTGGTAGGAATATGTTTTTTGTTATTGTTCGGAATGACAAACACTTACACATCATACAGATGTATGACTTTTCAAAGTTACACACGCAGTGGCGTAATTGACGGGGGAAGAGGAGAGAATCGCCCCACCTGGCAAGCTACAGGGTGTTTCACAATTGTTGAAACAAAGCAATTGGGCACAAATACAGGATTTTAAATGATACCACAATGATGATTACATTTATTGAAAGGTGAAAAGATAACATTTTATAATCTGCAACTGTTTGTCCTCAAATCAGAAATAATATGTCAAGAAGAGTCCTAGAGTACATGCTCCTTGGCTCCTTCGTCGCAGAGATTTGCTCGGACTCCGACCGACTGACTCTTGAACCCTAG
>Ga0210059_1011011_pt1 | contig 13888 bp, 13 predicted proteins | sample Ectturendosymbi2_FD_188042 | JGI IMG/M metagenome (GOLD analysis project Ga0210059, IMG submission 188042) | Ecteinascidia turbinata endosymbiont from Florida, USA - Sample 2 (SPAdes) (version 2) | ecosystem: Host-associated > Tunicates > Ascidians > Unclassified | place: Key West, Florida... | reverse complement strand
GTTTGTATTTCACGGCGAGTGGCGAGCGGGCAGTCCTGTTGTTGTCGCTATCACGTGTTCTCGACGCTGCTCTTTGTTTCTGCGCATGGTAACTTCGATTTTATGTTAATTAAAGCCTAACGTACCAGAGTCGCCTCGCAGGTTTCTTGCGTCACAGTGAGCATGCTCAGATTTACACCACGGAACGTGACAGGCTGTTGTGTGGCAGTTCGTTGAGCAGGAGGCTTGGTCGCGATGTTTATCAATCTTGCACGCAGTAAAATATGAGCTATACACTGGAATGACATTAACTACATTGTTTCATATTCACCACATGAGAACAGCACAATGATTTTTAAAAAACGTAGGAGAGGTTGCTTTAACAAATCTTTCGCCACGATCAGAAAACAGTACACTGATTTTTGAAAATGTGTTGAAATTTTTTGGCAAATGTTTTGTCACGTGACAAAATTGTTTTTTAATTTGCCGAAATGACCAGTTCGTAGCGTTTGACACTGCTTTTTTCTATGAGCTGTCGTCACAACCTCGACCATTTGCCTCATCACGAAAACGAGCGAGTGAAAAAATTACACTGGCAATTAGGTATACGTTTTGCGGTATACACAGGGTTGACAACAAGATCATGTTTATTTTTAAAAATTGAAAAATGTCAATAAGACTAACGTTTTTGCAAAAACGTAGAGCTTGGGAAAATACATGGAAAACTTGCAAGCCGTAATTTACGCAACATTTTTGAGTGCTGTGTTTTGCTTTTACCAAATGGGTCTTTCTGTTATGGTACTGGAACACCATTTGCAAAGGTGAAAAGGATTTGCACATCTAGGATCTGCGGGTAAGTGCGTGTTACGCCAAGAAATTTCACAATTAACCAATCATGAATTGTTGGATTGCATTTTCGATAAACATTACGCAGCAACATAGGCGTACGGGAAGGCATTTTACTGAGGGGGCGGGAAAAATTTCCCCTGAAAATAACAATTTGCCCTAAAAATAGACAATTTGCCCTGAAACTAACTTTTTAGTTTAATCCGAATGGGGCCTGAAACCTTATGTAAATCTGTTCTATACAGTAGAATTCGTTCAAAACTGCTTCCTCTGTAACGTCAATTCGCCCATAACATGAAATTTTGTTTGGTGGCGATGGCATCTTTTATATGCATTTCAATTTGCTTATAATGTCAATTCGGCAATAACGTCATTTATGCAATCCCCTAGAGGTGCCGTTATAGGCAAATTCTGTAGTTACCTTGCTTGTTATCGCAAGGGGTTGAAGTTTCTTGCGTATTGCGTTCTCCCAGAAAAGAAATTTTATGGTAATTGCTTTTAGTGATGCAAATATGTACGCGACTTCGATGACGCAACGCAATGTTTTAAAAGCGACGGTTCCGGATCGAAGGGTCTGACTCCCTAAACCTGCCTGCGTTATCGCTGCTGTGCGCTTGAGCAAGGCACTTGAAGACGCGCACTCAAAGGAGCCAAGCAATCTGCACGTCCGTGCTGCCCGCTTCTAAACCTCCTGTTAATCAAAAAAATCTATCATCTTAACACCCTGCATCTCTAGCCAGTGAAAACGAGCAAACACTCGAAAACGGGCAAACAAAGAAACACCGAATTCTTTTATCAAAACAAAGAAACACCGAAAAACAAAGAAACATCAAAACAAAGAAACACCGAAATTCTTATATCAAGTTGTTGAACTATCGACATCAGATTGTTCGATTTTTACAGAAAACGAGGGCTTGGCCCAGATCAAATTCATTATAACAATTCACGACTTTGGTCCAGATTACACACTACACTAGCCCAAATTACACGGATCACCCCCAAGTGACTATACACTGTATTGAGCATTTTTTCACCGTTTACGATTTTTGAGCAACTTGCGCTTGCCCTGGAAAACCAGAGTTTCCCTGAAACTTTTCACTGTATTGAATATACTTTTTACATTGAGGATTTTTAACGACTTGCGCTTGCCCTGAAAACAGAGTTTCCCCTGAAATTTTTCACTGTACTGAATATATCTTTTACCATTCAGGATTTTTGAACAACTTGCTCTTGCCCTGAAAAACAGAGTTGCCCAGAAATTTTCACTGTATTGATTATACTTTTTACATTCAGGAGTTTTGAGCAACTTGCGCATGCCCTGAAAAACAGAGGGTGCCCTGAATTCACAGTCCTGAATATACATTTTTTATTTATTCAGGATTTTTGAGCAACTTGCGCTTGCCCTGAAAAACAGAGTTACCCTGGAATTTTTTACTGTATTGAATATACTTTTTACATTCAGAATATTTGAGGAACTTGAGCTTGCCCTGAAAAACAATTTGCCCTGAATTCACAGTCCTGAATATATATTTTTTATTATTCAGGATTTTTGAACAACTTGCGCTTGCCCTGAAAAACAGAATCGCCCTGGAATTTTTCACTGTATTGAATATGTATTTTTTATCATTCAGGATATTTGAGCAACTTGCGCTTGCCTTGAAAACAGAGTTTGCCCTGACATTTTTCAAGTTCTGGGGGCGGCCGCCCCTACGCCTATGCGCAGCAAGTTGAAGAATTTGGAACACTTGTAACTGTAAACCGTCATCAAGCCACCCTTTCACAGTGTTAGCTCTGAATTATTTGGCGCTTGGCAATTGAAAATTAGTCAATACCACAACATTTTGTTTGCATTCCATAAACTCGACAGTGGCAAATTTAAGGAAAGGAGAGTTTCCGCGCGTTTTAAAGCGAGCAAACCAGAGTTGTTAGACAGCAAACATTACAATTTACATAGATTTGGCAGTGTATGAAATGACACGCATGGCACAGCTATGGAGAGATTCAGTAAATATTTAAAATAGTTAAGTTTAATTGTGGTGGTTATATTTACCATCAAATTCTTTCGCCATGTGAAAATCATCTGCTATCACATCAATATTAACAGCCACTTGAGGGTTTAGATTTCCGAGCATACTACAGCGCGTCAGCTAAACCTCCTACTGCCCCTGTTTCAAAAACAAACGTGCTGGGGGAGCTACAGGAAAGTGTTCTGTTTGCAGTAAGGTTTTACGTTTGACCGCTTCAAACCTCTGCGTAAATGAAAGAACTTGCAAATTACACGAAAGTAAAGAAAGCATTCTGATTGGAAAAATTCCATACTTTGCATTACAACACCGCAGGAAATAGTGCAAATGCTGTCTAGAAATACATTTTAATAAACAAGATTCTAATTTTAGTTTTAACAAGTAACTTTTTAGGTGAAAAGAAAATCGATCGATGTGTATGAACGTCACAACTGCGAAACTGAATCTCATCAAACATTGTTTTCTGTAGCCAACGAGCTGCTCCGACTTACAAACGTCCTTGCTTCAATTTCATTAAAAACAAAAACAGCCGATTGAAATTAATTTGATGTGTTGACAGGTCCTTATCACTTTGGTCTTAACCTACCCTGTTACAAACTTGACTCGTAACTGTCAAGGTTTCACGCCGCAAGTCTAATCTTCCTTTAACATGCACACACCACGTAACAGACCAGACGTCCAAGCGTAAGGCAGATAGCCCAGTGGAAATGTCAAACGGACAAAAGCAATGTGGTAGTAGGAATTCGAAACTTGGCGAAGGTGGAGGCGAGGGAGTGTGAGTTCATTTCCTGTAATTCACTGACAGCGTTTGCTTTTGAACCAATCAATATGATTTCTCTTGAATCAACTGTTTTACGTTGTTATTTCTGATACGATTTTGAGAGAACCCTTAATTTTGTTGCGAATTGGTAAACAACATTGAATAAACCACAAAAATTAGTTATATCTGCTATAAATCACTGGACACTTTAAAGTAAAATTGAAGTTACTAATAAAATGTACTCTTGAATGTGAAACACAAAATTGGTGAATTGATTTCTTTTATAGAGCATTGGCAAAAACTTACCGCCCCAGTGAAAGTTACAAATAACCAACTCATCAAAACTGTGCATAGACTTTTCCCTCTCTCTCCAGCAAATTATCTGAGTCCTCTTTTGGATACAAGAACGAGTGTTTACTTTATCGCTATTGTTGCTCGTAGAAGTAGTGATGTTGTCGAAATATACTCGATAAAATCCTCAGTGGAGCAGCGGTCAAGTGGTCAAAGAGAGAACCACGGTTTCCCCTTAAAATAAACTGACAACAAAAGTCGAGTCATATTTCTTTTGTTTATCAATGTGTTTTTGAGACATAATAATTATACTCAAACAGCACACTGTAAATATTCATATGAGTTTGCAAAATGCACAGCACGGTTCGCAGTTTTACAAAGTATTTTGGCAAATGTAAGAATCATGCCATTGCATAAACAGGCGCAGCTTTCCAAGGGATGGGTAACATCTCGCTAATGTCTTCTTGGCTACCAACTCTAGTGGAAGTGGACAAAGACGTATTTAAATAGCAATAGAACTTTTTAATGAAAATAGCTGCAAACAACGTTACTTGACTGATAGCAGGTCTGTATACAAAAGAGCTGGCACGGTGGAGGAACCACTAGTAAAAACTGTTTAGCCCAATATTGAATAGTGATTAATTAAAAATGAAAACAAAACGACAAAATGATGTGCAAGACTTCGACTGATGTGAATAATCCTTGTTCTGTGTAATAAGCACTACTGGCCAATAACATCGCTGCCTGCCACAATCACATTCTGCTGTCAGGTGAAGGAACGAAAAACAGCTCGACGACAAAGGGAAATGCATCAGTGGATATTTGATCCCAAAAGCAAACGTTTGTTACGAGTGAGACTTCGTCGGAATAATTTTTGTTATTCTGAGTGCAATGATAGTTTACTACGATTAATTACGAACGAAACTGTATTGCATTGGAAGTGGAAATTTGCACGCATTTTTCCAGCATAATAAAAATAAATCACTGCTCCACACTCTTTTGGTGGTTGAACTGTGTCAGAAGCAGAAGAGCATAAGAAGCACAAAAACAAGCGTTGTCAAAAGGTACCAATATTTGTAACTTAATATTTTAATGTGAACTTCAAACACCAGTAAGAACCTGTGGTAAAAACTAAGTATCCACTCTAAGACGCTTTCCGGTAGCAAGCATTCCGGGTTTTCTCCGCCGTACCACCAGTCACGCATGGATAACTTTTGGCGATAAGGTCTGGATCCCGTTTTTTCAGCCTCAATATCGTCCTCGTGAAGTAGTCGACAAAGCTGGCAATACCCAGTCGGTTCTAAGGGTACTGTCATTGGTAACTCATTTTCATTTTTTTCCTGGCTTGTGGTCGGGCATTTCCAATCAAAAAATCCTTTGAATTCTTTTTCATTTCTGTCGTAGTAGCGCAAAGAATTTATCAGGTCTTCTGGGGTAGCAAAATCTTCAACAAATATGAATGAGTTTTTCGGCAGATATTTGACAACGTCGGATCGCGTCGGGCCCCAAATGACAGGAACTAGTCCAATGTGCAAAGCGTTCCACCAAACTTTTTCTGTGATGTAGTCACGGCAGTGAAATGAGTTCTCAAACGAAAAATAAAACTTATAGCCCGAAACAGTTTTTGAAAGATCCAACCAATTTCCACGAAGAGGTCTCAAAGCGCACGATCCATAAACATCTAACTCTAGGCCTCCTTGAAGCAAACTAATTATCATTTGGAGACGTTTTGTAGCTCCTGGAAGAACAATGATGAAGCTGTTAAGCTCAGCGAAATTTATTTAAAGAAAAACAACAAAATCTATGTTAAATCAAAGTTTTATCGCTTTTTTAGGAAAACATGTTTTAAGAACAAATGGAATAAAAAAACGAAAATAATTAAAAAAAGAATGAAAAAACAACCAAATATATCCCTGAATTGATTTCGATTTTTGCTGTTAATCGTACATAGTGGTATAAAAAGATGTATCTACTTTATTATAAATTCAAATCGATTCACCCAGGCTTCTGCTTTCAAGGTAAATCGTAGTTAGACCTTCAAAGTTTTATTTCCCAGCTTCAGTGGATCAACCAGCAAGATACTCCGTGCAGAAGAGGATCAAAATTGTAGAGGCTTTTTCGCGATGAATTAGTTTCGGAGGGACATTCTAGGCGGAAACTCTTCAACCAGGGTCACAATAAAGCACCTCCTGGACAAATTCAGGGAGTCGGAAAGTGCACAGGATATAACGTTAAAGGTCGCAGTGGCCGGCTACGGTCAGTCAGGACAGAAAACCACATCATTTGGAGCAGTCTCCGAGGAAATCCACAGGATGTTTGTCCCAGTAGACAGATCTTTCAAAGAGATCAGTTAGGCGTATATTGCACCAAGATCTTCACCTGCTTCCGTGTAAGACATAGATTTTACAACTTCAGACCGATGCAAATAATGCTAAGCGACGTGCGTTCATTTTTATCCAAACCGTTTTTTGCTGAAAAATTCAGAATGTTTTTGAAGATTTCTACTTTTTCTTAGAAATCAATCACAGGAAGAAGCAAGTTTTTATTAGTGTGTTTGGGGATGCCTATTCGTTTTCAAAACCTATGCATTTTTTGTCTTTACCTAAAATTTCATTTATCTACAGATATCTCACCTCTAGTGTACCCACAGTTTCCAACAACCCAGACTGCCAATCGTTTTTGTCTTTCGTGGATTTTACCGAGCATATTGGCTTCCAGGTTTGTCAAACCTTTTTCTTGTTGTGGCTGCATTGTGGAGTAAGGATAAAAAACATCTGAGTCTTTTCTGCACAAAAGATCAAAATAAGTTGCAACTCGTATGGGTGTGTTAGTTCCGAAACACTCTACCACACAAAACAATTTTTTCCCTTTCTATTGACTGAAGACAAGATACGCACTTATCTGTGATTTAAATAGTTTTCTCGGTTTCTCATACGTGTGGGACAGCTCAACAACATTCAATAAAATATATTTTTGGAGCAGGCTATTACATACAGAGCTGGTAAGTCACCACAAATGGAAAAGGAATATATTTGACATCCAGCATTTCTGTACCTCTCTAGCCTCTAGATCACCGTGGTCCAACTACTTTTGACCTACGGGCCACTTTACAAAAACGTGACAAGTTGCGGGCCACTTCCAATAAATGATGTATAAAGCAACATTTTCACAAAATTCAAAAGTAAAAAAGGCAAGGTAAGGAAGAAAGACAGTTGCAATTTATTACAAATTTCTATCTCGTGGATGCCTGTCGTCAAGGCTTCTCTGACACTATCGTTCCTTTATCAAAACCAGTTTTAGTGGTAGCAACTAACAGGTCAAAGACTATCGTCCGGTTTTTGTCTTCCATTCAATTTCTGTTTATAGATTTGACTTGCTGCATAGTGTAGAAAGTGTAGGCTACTCCCACACACATATGTACTTCCAAACATCGAGTGCATTTTTAGCGCGAAATCTCTTAGTTTGGGAAATCTATCTTTGCTGACTAATTTCCACAAGCTCTTGACAGTTTGCAGGGATGGGCAATTAATTCGGCTGGGGGGTCATTTTGACTTTTGAGAAGGTCGCCATTTAGCAGATAGACAGATTTATTTCGTCGTACGGAGTTCATTGCACCAGATGTATACTATTCAAGACAACGAACGCCGGGGCACCGAAAAAGCGCATATAGGTTATCCAGACAGGCGCCGCAGTGGAGGGTTAGCGGAGGGCCGTACTTTCTAATTTGAGAGTAAAATAAATAAATAGATAAATAAAACAAAACCAATAATGGTACACAGCAAAGGTAATTTTCATTCATTGCTCTTCTGCAAATGCACTTTATACAGCGCAAGCAATTCAGTGAGACAAATGTAACCTCACACGCTTTTCAACAAATTTCAAATCAGAAGATTTTTCCTGAATGCTTCCGCGGGCCACTGGAAGCGTTGTGGCGGGCCATGCGGCCCGCGAGCCTGTAGTTGTCCACACTAGTCTAGACTAGATAATCAAATTTTTAATCGCAAAATGTGAAATATAGGCACCTGTAAGTCATTGTTAAGTTGATTTCGTTATTGTATTTGTCAAAATACTCTTGCTGTCTGTAAAAAGTTGTCCAAGGACTTTCCATATTCATCCAGACAAACAGTTGGCTGGGAAAGCTACAAAATAAAGACTGTTATGAATTATTTCTATTTATGATTAAGGCGTTCAGCACAACAAAAGCAGTTACTTGGCAATGAATAGCATGGTCATGGCGGAAAAAAGATTCCTGTAATAAAAGATTTTATTACGGAATAAAAGATTGATTCGATTTGAATAGGAGAGGGGATAATGTAGATAATAACTTAATTAATACTGTATTAAACAATTTACAACCTATTGCTGATTTTGCTGGTCTATTGATCTTGGATAATCGACCACACAATGAAGAAATCAAACATAATGAACGAGGCTGCATGGATAATGTCAACTTCAAAAGAAGAAATCTTCAGTCAACTCTGGCAAGCCATGAGAAACATGAATGGAAATCTTGACAAACTAACTGATCTTACACAAAATCTTGAAAACAAGCTAAATGTGATAAAAAAGGTGGTTGAACAAAAATAAAAGATTTTTTTGATTTAAATCAAATTTTTTAATGATTTTTTTGACTTAATGTGCAGGGGGTGGCTACCTAACACTTGTAATTTTTAATTTCGAATAAGTTGTTTTAATATGCTTTTTTTGTGCTGTTTTCGAGTACAGCAATAAGAAACAGCTGAACTTTCATTCAAACTTTCTTTGCGTTTATGCAATATCCCAGGAAAATCAGTTCATAACACCAGTGCTGGTAGATAAAAAGAAATATCTATTGAAATGACAATACTCAAACCAGCTTATCAAATTCATGGACACATAATGGCATGTTACAAAGCTTGTACATAAATGAAATCTTGGCAGCTTTTTTGGTGCTAAGTCGATTATTAAAACTAATTATAGCACCGCAGCTTTCACTAATTCAACTTCTACAAAAGAATGACTTACATGTATAAAACGGTAAAAACCCTGCAATACATTATTATGAATCAAAAGTATATTCTCAAACTACTATGTCGACGGTCAAAAGCCTACATGTTTGATCGAATTTAGATACAACTTTTACTTTATGCCTGTTTTTTTCCACTGAGACATTTCGGTAATTTTTTGCGATGAGATATTTCGGTCACTTTTTTTCGCTGAGACATTTCGGTCATGTTTTGCGAAGAGGCATTTTGGTCACGGTGACCCTGACATTTCAGTTATTTGTCCCATAGTAGTATTAAAACTCGACGTAACAGTAATCACTAGTTTATATTTTCAGACATTGTGACTTAATTGACTTAATTTTTCGGTCATATAAAAAATTCGGTCTATGGCTGAAAAATGACCGAATAAAACCTAGATTTATGCAACTCTACACGTTCAGATTTGTGGTATTCTAACTGTTCTGACTTCTGAGCAAGGCCATCGCCAGCGGGGGGGCAGTGGTGCCCGCCCTCCCCCCATTTGAAATCCGTGCCCCCCATTTAACGTTTGGCAGTCCGGTTGCTGCATGCATCCAATTCTGTATTTGAAAAATGTGGCCCCCCGTCTGTTTTTCGGCCCCTCCATCTGGTTTTTGGCCCCCCTGCTGCCAAATCCTGGCGACGGGCCTGCTTCTGAGTCTCCAAGGGTTAGCGATTTCAGTCCACATGTCCTTTTTTTGCAGTTAGTTGACATAGAATGTGTGATCTCACAGAAACTATGATTGATAAAACTTTAATTGCTCTTAAGTTGTGTCTGTCATAAGAATTTGAATACTAATTGAATGTGTCATAAGAATCACACAAAGCTTCAACACTGCATACGATTTTTTTGCTTGATTTAAATAAAGATTTAAATAACTTATTTAAAATCAAATTATTTAAATCAACCAACCTTCTTCGAACTGCTGTTGAAAATGGCTAGTTTTTTGCGTGCCTTCCCACACTTAATTTTTAGCACTAGGCCTACACCCCTGACTATACACAACGTTTGATTAATCGTGGAAAATTGGCATACCACTCATACCGCTTTTGTAAGGTTCGACTGAAAGCTCAAGTACATGATGAGTTTCTCAAGCAGTTTCGTTGATTTGCCCTGAAGTGCTTTATGCCTGTTTTTTCTGGGCTATACATCAAAGGCTTGAAAACGTTTGGTGCAAAAAAGGCTGAAAAAGTTTGGTGCAAGTCAACGTTCGTAATTGGAGAGGGCATTGCCCCCGTTGCCCACAGGGGCTACACACTTGAACTCAATAAAGCTGCAGAGTTGAACAAAACAGAAGTGCGACTGGATGAGGCAACAAATGAGGTCAGATCGTCCCAAATTAGCACTGAAAGAAATTGTTTTGATATTTCTTACCTCAATCGGAAAGCTTTCAGAAAATGTGGCAGTTTTTCGGTTAGCAAACCATGGTATTTAGGAAGCATCCTACTTACCCGTTTTGAGATCTTCCACCAGATCCATGTTCCTGACATTTCGAGCTGCTGGTACTATTTCATAAGTTGACCAAAAACCATATTTTTCAAAAATTTCCACTTAGGATTAGCTATGTCTGTCCAGAGTTGTTTTTAAGGAGTTTTGAGGGACCTAAACGGTCTCTCAAAATACAGTAGACCTCTCTGCATAACCACCACCAAAATACAATCAAACCTCACTTTATGACCATCTCGGCATTCAGATGAAGTAGTTCCTGTCTCTCAAAATGTCTTAAAGGTCACCAAGGTCAAACCCTGAAAACAACCCCCGTGTCTGGTAATTTTTACTGTTGTCATGATAAACCCTCAACATCCGCAAACAAGACGACTGTAGTGGAGTTTGGATAATAAGACTGGTATGCATTGTTTCCGTGGGCGGATCCAGGGGGGATTGGGGCGATCACCTCCCCTAAAACCTACGAAAGTAACTTTATTCATCATGATTTTGTACAACTCGGAAAATAACACTCGCGATTCAAGGCTATTTTGACGTCCATTGTTTTGTCGCAGCAGTGTTGCGAAATACACTTCACCGATCTTATAGTAGTGAACCCGGAATCAGGCATGACCAACAAATAATACTGAAATCGCCCGCCCTAACCTTACAGGCTGGATCCGCCCCCGATCGTTTCAAAATATTTCCTAGTTAGGTAATGGACCAGCAGCCAGAAAATTCTATACGCAAGAAATCCGTTTAGCCTTCAAAAATTTGCGTTTAACTTACCTTTGATGTATAGAGTGTCAGTAGGTTGTAGAAAATTTTCGCTTCAGGTATAAATGTCAAAACGAAATACGATTACCGTCGCTGGTGATCAACGTGATTTCACGTGAAGTTATTCGCAAATATTTCAATGATCTTCCTTTTTTACAGTAATACAGTAATAACTTATTAGATCTGTTAAAATGACTAAAAGCAAAATTGTTTAAAAGCAGTTCACCGTTATTGGGCTAGGAATGCTTCCAGTACACAGAACACATTTTGAGGCACTAATTCAAGGTGCTTTAGATGTTTTTGGTGGCCAAACAAAACTTGGGAAGTGTTTGTTGTACCATACTAACCTGCGCACCGCCATCTCGGAAGAAACGCTGTGCGGCGGATGAAAAATTATTGCGTCAGCTTGGAGACGCCGCTCCTATAGTTAAGCATAGGGATTTCTGAAAATTGCTTCCCGATTTCGTCAATTTGACAAAATTTTGTCAAATAGTCAATTTTTTGACGAAATTTTGTCTTTTTTGACGAAATTTTGTAAAATTGCCCATTCCGAGTGTCTCAGCCACTAGCTGGAAACAAAGAGCAAAATTTTTGAAAAACCAGGCAAACTGACCAAGTTTTCAGTGATGCAAGAAATGTTGTCACGTTCATAAAACCAACGAAAACTGCTTTTAACAGGAATCCGAGTGAGATTTCTCAATTCCAGCAGGTTGATTTCTATGAAGACTATGCTTTAAATAGCATAAAGGCAAAATTTTTTTTGTTACAAAGACACTCTTTGGTTCCATTTATTGTGCTTTGATGTAGATGATGGCCAAAATCACTGAAAAATTCATTTCATTCTAAACTATATTATTTCACCCATACTTTCTCTCCAGCACTCCTCTCAGTAAAAAGAAAATGAAAAATTGATAAAAAATAAAGTAAGCAACAAATTGAATATATTAGATGCATAGACGTTATACACAAAAATACAATATAGATCTTAGATACTAAAATTTCGGGTCGTTGAACGGTATACAAACTGTTGGCAACAGCAGAAAAACGCAAGAGACAAAAAGTTGGCAGAGTTTCATGAAACTGTTGTGAAATTGGCGCTTTTTTGTCAATATTTTTGTCACATTTTTGCCAAAATTCAAGCAGAGGTGAAGTTGACAAAAATTTTGCAAAATTTTGTCAAACTTATATCAACTTGTTATTTTTGGCATTTTGTTGTTCAAAATTTTGTCAAACTTTTGACAACTTGTTACTTTTGGATATTGTTTTTGAAAAATTGACAAATTTTTGTTGAAAGTCAGAGAAATTGCAAATAAGAAAAGTTGACCAAATGTTGTCAAACGTTTGTGAATTTTGTTTCAACATTTTGTTGATCATGAATTGAATTGTGCCAAATTATTGTCAATGTTTTGAGAGAGACGACATGCAAGATGTTAAAAAATTGTCACCAAAATTTCGTGATATCTATTATGAACAACTATCACACACAATATTTTAGAGACAAGCACAAATGCAACATACTTTTGCACTTTAAAAATCATGTGAATTCATATGCACATGACTAATTTTGTTGCAAGCGCCACCATGCCGTTATAATAAACTTCTAATTGGTTTGAATCCCACATTTTTTCTATGTTGTCAACAGTTTCACAACAACAATAATTTGGATTTGATGAAAGCAGGTTTTCTGTATTTAAGTAAAGTGTTCGTTGTTGCATTTTTATGTTTGATTTTATTTCGGAGTAGATGATGGCCAAAATCACTGAAATAATCGTTTCGTTACAAATTATATTACTTCACCACCTCTTTTCCAGCATTCCTCTCAGTAAAAAGAAAATGGAAGATTGATAAAATGTAAAGCAAGCAACATCTTTAATATATCGGAATATCAGATGTATTAACGAAACACAGAAAAACACATAACAGACCTCAGAAATAAAGATTTTGTGTCATTATATATGATGCAAACTGATGGCATGAAAAAAAACGCAAGAGACAAAACGTTGTCAGAGTTTCATGAAACTGTCGTGAAATTGGCACTTTTTGACAATATTTTCGCCAAATTTTTGCCAAAATTCAAGCAGAGGTGAAGTACACAAAAATTTTGCAAAATTTTGTCAAACTTTTATCAATTTGTTATTTTTGGCATTTTGTTGTTCAAAATTTTGTCAAACTTTTGTCAACTTGTTACTTTTGCATATTGTTGTTGAAAAATTGACAAATTTTTGTCAAAAGTCAGAAAAATTGCAAATAAAAAAAGTTGACCAAATGTTGCCAAACGTTTGTGAATTTTGTTTCAACATTTTGTTGATCATGAATTGAACTGTGCCAAAGTATTGTCAGTGTTTTGAGAGAGACGACATGCAAGATGTTAAAAAATTGTCACCAAAATTTCGTGATATCTATTGTGAACAACTATCACACACAATATTGTAGAGACAAACACAAATCCAACATACTTTTGCAACTCATGTGAATTTATATGCACATGACTAATTTTTTTGCAAGCGCCACCATGCCGTTATAATAAACTTCTAATTGGTTTGAATCCCACATTTTTTCTATGTTGTCAACAGTTTCACAACAACAATAATTTGGATTTGATGAAAGCAGGTTTTCTGTATTTAAGTAAAGTGTTCGTTGTTGCATTTTTATGTTTGATTTTATTTCGGAGTAGATGATGGCCAAAATCACTGAAATAATCGTTTCGTTACAAATTATATTACTTCACCACCTCTTTTCCAGCATTCCTCTCAGTAAAAAGAAAATGGAAGATTGATAAAAT
>Ga0210059_1011010_pt1 | contig 13889 bp, 9 predicted proteins | sample Ectturendosymbi2_FD_188042 | JGI IMG/M metagenome (GOLD analysis project Ga0210059, IMG submission 188042) | Ecteinascidia turbinata endosymbiont from Florida, USA - Sample 2 (SPAdes) (version 2) | ecosystem: Host-associated > Tunicates > Ascidians > Unclassified | place: Key West, Florida... | reverse complement strand
GCACCCCCACCCACCCAGTATGCAAGTGAGCACGTCTTCTTCACGGACTTCCAGAGAACCTTTGCAAACCACGTTCACTGTTTCAAGAGGGTCTCCAACGTAGACAACGTGGCCTCCTGGCGCAACGGTGCACCGTCGTGTGTGAAGCGATAAATAACGACGAAAACCCTGGAATGAAAACGTTTGAAAACTTCTTTCAGTCTTAGATAAAACCAGCAAGCTATTCGAAGATAGTTTGAGGGAAAAATAAACGGTTGAAAGCAGATTGTCCGCTGTCGTTACCCACCACTACGCTACACTTCTCGGCTGAGTTGCGAAAAACAGTTATATAACTAAGAATTTAATTTGAAGTTGGACTGCTGTCTGAACCTACCTTACAACCTGATACTGACGATAATGCATGTTTTCATGTGCAGGAGCAGGAACTGCCAGTCTTTTTGTTTGAAGCAACACTTGGAAAATTATTGCCACTGCATTTTTTCGTGCTTTAAACTTTTGCACAAGTAAAGATCAAAGACGACTGAACTTTTCACTTTACCCGAAATTTCTGTTTTGTACAAAAGCACATTCGACGAGACATGCTCACGCGTGAGTTCATAATCAGACACACGAAAAGTTTATGATCAATACCTCGTTTTCGATTTGAAAAGCTGGCAGGTTGAAAAGGTCCTTGTGCAGGTGCAACGCAATGTCGGCCTGAATCTCGCGAGGGAATTCCTTCATTATCTACATCAGTGAAAACAAAAGAAACGAATTAATTCGTAATGCATTAACATTTATATGGTCAGTAGCACTGGGACAAAGCAACGGGCAAGAAGGTTTGTGTTTTCAAATCAAACAGTCATCTTCTCAAGTCACAGTCTGCTATCGAAACTCTAGGTTTTACACGAAAATAAACGGAACACTCTAGAAAGAGACCATTAGAAAACTGCCGACCACGCACTAATAACCTCAAACAAGCTTTTGCAAAACACGTTTACTCTACATCAGGGGTCTCCAAACTTTTTTCTCAGAGAGCCACATAAGCCACTATACAAAAGATGGAGGGCCGGGCAACTTTCATGATATGATTGTTTTGGGATATGTTGCATTTTGCCAAATCAACTAATTTTTCATGAGGATTTTTCTTTTCATTATTGACAAAATGTCTTTGCGGTCAGATCGAATGGCTTCACGGGTCGGATTTGGCCCGCGGGCCGTAGATGGAGACTCCTGCTCTACATAAAACAACAAGTTCACCATTGCAGGTTAGAGCAGATAGCGACGCTCTCAAACAAAAATACAGCTGGAATTTCCGAAAATGGATACCGAAGTTTAACTTGTGATGTGTCGTTTGGGGGGGTGCGCAGAGCGCATTAGGTCCGCGGGCGAGAGGTTTCGGCGAATATGGGCAAACGAGTTGTTTCAGAGAACGTACAAAAGACCTGACCTCATTAGGATTGACTCCTCGACTTTCTCCCCAAGTTCTTTGGAAATGTTCAACCATTCGTCTTTTGATCGTTTTTGACAGCCTGTCAAGTTTGCAAACTATATATGAATCGATGAAGCAAATCGGCCCTTGAAAGAAATTGGCGCTACATTCATATGTTTAAAAAAGTTGCAAACGTACCCGTTTTTTTGCTTTCATTGACCAAATCTACCATAATTCTCGAATTTCATAGCAAAATGGTACGACGCGTAATCCCATCAATGCAAATTCGGGACATCGAGTCTCACGTGGTATTAGTTTTATTATGCAGTTTGCCGAAGAGCGTTATAGAGATGCGGAGTAACGTTATATGATGCCGGCGATCATGCCGAACGAGATACATCGGCCACTTAACCATCCGCGCAACTTGATAGTGCAATAAAGCAACGACGGAAAGCTCCAGTAACCGAACCTGTGAACTTTGATGAAGTCTTTCACGTCTCTCGTCTTAATGTCGTACTGGGACCGGCGTGCGTACATGCGTTGGATGATCGCAGTCACGTTCCCGAACACAACCGCGTGCATTAGAGCTGACAGGTGGAAGCAGAAAAAATTGACCTGGTAAGCTGCTTCACTTCTGCACCGAAGATTTGCGGCAGTAGTGCAAGTCATAGTAATGAAAAGCATGGCTGCACGTTGTCAGTACAGCCACAGGCATAAGTAGCAAAATGTGTTTACAGCAAAATTGTTGCATTGATGCCTAACCGAAGAAAATTTTGAAACTTTGTTTTCACTTTTGTTTTGCTCCTACCAAAAATAACATGAAACGACTTTATGCTGCTTACATTGTATGCACTAAACATAATAGCGTTACTTTGTTGATATGACATCGAAAAAGTAGCAATGCGTTTCAGGGCTCGATTATGTCTCAGGTGAAACGAATCATTTGATGAGGAGATGTATCATCATTGTCATAAAGAAAGTATGCTGTTCATCGCAATCGTCGAATGAAGTTACAGTTTCAACAGAATCGTTTTAGAAAATGTTTTTTTGCAGATTACTCAAATCCAACGAGCATCTTGTTGTCTTAATTTTAGCACTAATAGTGATTACAAAATCTTTTGGCTTTTGCAACACACTTCAATGTTTTTACCTTGTAAATAAAAAGCTGTCAGACGCTAATAAAATGTGGAAGAACAACACCTTGCGAACGTGCTCATTAAGCTTCAAACAAAAACTAATGATGGCAACAAGAAAGACCAAACAATTTCACAACTTCTTTTCAATTCAGATCAACGTGTTTTATAAAATATTCTGCGGAATCATTGCTTTTAAATAAGATAAACGATTAATATTTCGAACTCTTAACTTGAACCCTGCTCAGGTAACCATGGCAATTTTGGCCAAATCATTTTTCAACTATTGTAGAAATGCTTACCGTTTACGCTTAAAACTGATTCTTTCAGTTGCTGATTTTTTATATACGCTCTGTCGGGCAGTCCTGTTAAAATCTGCATAAGTTTTGTATTTTTCGAGTAGGGTGGTGGGGATATGGAAAATTTAACCCATGGATACCAGCACGCCCGTAGCCAGGTTTTAAGGTTTGGGGGGAATATACATTTCAGGGGGAAAATATTTCTGTTTTCAGTATATGTTTGAAACAAATTTTTCTGGGCACAAATTTGGTTGGCACAAAAAAAATTAGGGGGCACTGCCCCAATTGGTCCCCTGGGCCTGGCCACCAGTGGCACGACAAGAAAAACTGTTTTGCTCAAAACCAATTTTCGCATGTACTGTAGGAGCAAACAAGGAGAGCTATGCTAGCGGGTAATTAAGACACACGAGTGCAGCCGCTAACAAGATACAGTAAGCAGATTTGGCTCCTGGCTCCTGTTCAAGTCGTAGTCTTCATGTTAGTGAAACTGTAGAGAGGATCTGGCGTGTATGGGATTTTGTCCACACTCTGCTGCTTCACAGCAACGTAATTGCGTTTGAGAAGGGGGTCGACACAGGCCCGTAGCCACGGGGGTCTTTCGGTTGCAATGACCCCCCATAAATTATTTTTGTGCCCTTCCAAATTTTGTTGTGCCCAGAAAATGTTTTGTTAAAACATGTAATAAAAACAACAATCGTGCCCCCTAAACATATTTTGTGCCCCCTCAAACCTTAAGACCTGGCTACGGGCCTGGATCGACACTTGATCTTGAACTGATCAGTTTGTAAAGTTCGACTAGTCAGAAAACGCCTGCACGCAGTTGTTAGTAAGCACGTTAAAATTTTGTAAAACTTTAGAACATTTTTGTTTAGCACACAGGCCCTGGACTTGCTTTTTGTAAAGGAAGTTTATAGGTCGTAAAAATCACACGTGCGGTACCTCAGAACAAGCGTTGCCTCTGCTAAATGGACAAAATCACCTTGCTTTATTTTGTTTATGATCGATAGTGCGCCGTGATCAAACTTATTACCAGGGATTGTCGTCAAGTATTTGCCCATTTTGGACAAAGGTTTCCTTGTGTGCCTGAAAATTGCAAAAATATCCTTGAAAATAATATATTTTCATGTCTCAAACTAATTTACTTCTATACTTAAAAGCACTAGGTTTTCTGTATGCGTTCGAGGAATTAGCCAACCGCGCTCTGCTTTCATCTTATTGCGATGATTCCAACTTCCCAATATCTATATTTAAGTATGTTTTTTCCGCGATGGGTGTAAACAAGGAATCGATCAGCAATTTTCGATAGGAAATCGATTTCACGTAAAATTACGCATCCTCAATCCTTAACCAAAGATAATTATTTACTTCTATTGTATGCAGTATCGCAAGCTTCGAGCAGAAAACGATTTTAATCTTCAACCGGATCGTTAATAAAGGCCATTGGCAGAATGTCTACGTTTTTCCTGCCTTTTTGGTGTCTTTAGTTTGCGTACCTCCCATTTTTTCTTTTGGGAAGTAGTGTTTGTTTATTACCAAATAAACATATTTTGAAATTGAACAAGTTCGTGTTTTCATGTCAGGTGAGCTTTAGAATAAAAGCTGAGTTGTTGAAAAAAACGCCTGTGCCACTAAAACGTTACAGTTAATCCTGGGCCAAGCCAGGGTTGCCAGCGGTGAAAGTGTCCGAAGGTAAACTGAGAAATGTGTTAGAAACTTGCTCACAAAGAATGAAACGTATGATCTATCGCATTACAGACAGTCAACAGAAAGATCCAATTGCCCGTTGAATGTTTCTTGATAAAGAACAACCTCAGCAGCTAAAAATAAAATGATCTAACGTAAAACGTAATAAAATGATTTAACGTAAAAATTTACTCTTTTCAACAGTGGCGCAATTACAGGTTTGAGCCAGGGGGGACAGACTTAACAGAAGAGGGTCTACTGGCCAACGCAGGGGGGGCCACTAGCCATCACTCAGAAAAAAATTTAAAAATTGATAGTGAATCCAGATGTCGTAGATGTCTATACTAGCTAAAAAACGAAAACACCTCGATAAACGCAAAAACAACAACCTACTGAAAACCGAAGGAACGCCAAATATCAAAATGTCAGTTAGAGGGGGCCCAGCATTTACGTTTAACTTGGCAGGGGGGCGGATCAACCCCTGCCCCATTGTCAGTTACGCCACTGGCTTTCAACTAATAACGGCTGGTTATGCGGCGTTTGACTGCTTCGATTGAGAACGCATCGAACGAATACAGAGTGCATGGTTGTTGGCGCAGTTCCACTCACCTCCGATCATCATCACACAAATGGAAAAAATCTTCTCGTTGTTCGTGTTTGCTGAGACGTTGCCAAACCCTACGCTGGTCAAGCTGCTCAGAGTGAAATAGAGTGAAGTGATGTAGGCGCTGGTGTCGTCAGGACCACCTTCGGTCTCGTTGAAAAAAGGTAGGTGTAGAGTGGCGCCCAGCTCGTACAACCATCCTGGAAAGAGACAAAAGATTTGTTCATTTTTTATCTTCAGACCGGGTACTCGATCCCAGCGTAAAGTATAAAGTAGCCGAGAAAGAAAGCTTGACCCCATCTCATGGCTTCGTTTAGCAAATCCTTGCATCTAACAACTCTTGAGGTTAATTGGGTCTCGCAATGCATCGCCAGGTCGCGAATTCAGCAAATACAGTTTTCAAAGTTAAAAGCAGTCAACTGCTCACCGAAGCGCACACAGAACAAGAGTCGTAATAAAAAGAAAGAAACAGCGCAACGTTTCCAACGACAAATCCTCACCCACTCCCTTCCTGTTGCGCACCTCGCTCCTCCCGATGCTGAGCCAGATGCAGGCCAACCAATGAGCGATCAGGAGGAACATGACCATGAGCATGAGGAGGACCACGGCGCTGTATTGCGACCAGCGGTCAATGTTGTGGAACAGACGAAACAAGCGAACGAGACGTACGGTCTTCAGAAGAGCGACCGGCTGAGCTCCCTGCAAAGCACGGAGTTGCAAAAGTCACTTACGCAGGCGTGGTAGGAAGACGGTGACAATACTTTTGAGTGCTTTCCACGGGCAATAATTGATTCCGTATGGACACTCCGCTGAACAGCACGCTTTCGGTCGTGCGAACAACCCGCTTTCCTTTGTCATTACATCTGACTTTGTCTTCAAAAATTTAACTGGTCGAAGTCGCATTCAGTGAATAACTAGTTTCCACCCTTGCTCAGTCGGTACCGGGCTCACAACACACAAGCAATAGAACCAGGATTTAAATATACAGTAGAGTAGGGCAAGGTTTTGCGTGCGTACGCGCTCACCAGAAGCAAACGCCTGCAATACATAAACCCAATCAAGGTTGCTAGACACCTTTTGAGAAAAGAGTCAAACCACGTCTAAAAAATGTCAACCGGGTAAAAAATGCCAAATTGTTAAAATAACATGAAATTAAAAATTCCTTATTAGTTGTCGGGTGGTCACTAGAGCCAAACAATATTTTTGACGCCAACTGCCTCCAAAAACCAAATGTGTAAATTGTTTACTAAACAAATACTAAAAAATAACTGCAGTTACGAACAGCAACTGTTCTTTGGTAAAGGCCTAAAGCTGCACTGAATTTTGCTGTTATTAGCTCAATGAATAAAACTGCACTGAGTTCACTTTTGTGCGACGCCCTTGGAAAATTAAAACGACGCACAGGGCGTCGCGACGCACAGTTTGAGAACCATGGTTTTAACCTTTCAGGGACAAAAGGCCCATTGTAATGTAATAAGCTTACAGCAGTTCGTGATTTAGGCATGTCGTAACCGTCGCATGAGGTGGAAGTAGTTCCTTAAAACTAGAACTGATTAAACCATACTGAAGGCCAACTATTTTACAAGGGAGGCTGAAGAATTTGGCAATTCTATCTGTAGAAAATAATACTGCTTAAACCATTGACCTTCAAAATATTTTGGGAGATTTTGCAAATACAGAAGCCAGAAAAGAAAAGCATTTTTCTAGAAGCCCTGTCCACGCATGAGCAGAATGTATGTAACTGCCTTTCATTTTTTGAAAAGAAACTTTCATGTTGTCTTTCAAAATTTTGCTATATCAATCATTTTATTTTTTTCGTTAAAAACGAGCATACTACACACGAAATATAAACGTATATCAATTCTCACTTTTGTAGAGTATGGCCTCGCCATCCTTTTTATAATTGGGCCCCGCAATTCCGAGAACCGGCCCTGGCCCAAACAGTAAACACGTGTTAGCTGCAAAATTTCCTTTCCAGATCTCCCAAACACACGCGGAGCTTCTATAAACAGCTTCACGAAGGCCAATTTCGATTTCACTTTAGACTGTCGTTGGCTATCATCCTACGAACTGCATGAATATTTTACAAAAAGGTTCGGACTTTTTAAAACGCTTTAGGAGTTTAAATATTTCATCACGCAACAAGTAATAAGCTCATAACCCTGCTGCTTTGTTAGCTTTTTCTGAAAAGGAAAGATGAGACCGCAAAGCTCTCATGAAAGCTGAAGATATATACTCTGATAATACCACAGTGCATGATTCTTGGCGGCAAAGTCCGAAAGAATTCTTTTCGATTCATTTATTGACTATTTCTGCATCCAGTGCAGGGCTGCACAATTTTTTTCTATTGCCGACGCATTACGTAAATTGTTGAAAATTACGGCCGCCAGTGAGTTCAGGATATTTTTTTATTGCGTTGTTTCTGTTCTGCTTCCACACGTGTGTTTGGTCGTCTTTTTACCAAGTATCTTCATAAAATAGACAAAGAGTTTTTATTAATGCACAGCCGACATAACTTTTTAAAATTAAATTACACGCACACGGTTGCATACATTTCCATCGAAGGCCGCACGAGGCCGTATGGCCGCAGGTTGTGCACCTCTGATCTGGTAGAACGGGTACTGTGACGCAACACTCGCATCCTGCAGATAAACGCTGATCGCTTGTAATGAGGTTTTAAAGCCAAGTCATGGTAGAACAGCAAGTGAAACATGCCCAGGATGGCTGCGTTCCTAATCGAACTGCTGGTGATTAGTTTAGTGCTTGATCACAAAATCAATAAGACTTCGCTGCACCCCTCAAATATGTGGCGCAATCTGTTGATCCCAAAGAAACTATGTGAACAATATTTGTCTTTCCCAGCGTCGTGAAAGGGGCTGCGCCACTAAGTTTGAAATCTGTTGATTTATACAAACGTTTCTTAAAGTAATTGCTGCTTACAGAAGAAAGCTGAATTTTCATCTGCCCCTCCAGCAAAGTATAGAGCAGTGGTTGCCCCCACAGAGGGTTATTTGACTTTCAGTGGGGGCATTGAGGCGATTGACGGGTCAGGATTCAAATTTTCGAATTTAATTTTTTTATTTTTCTTCAGGTTGTTAAACATGTGACAATGAGACAAATATAAAATGCCAATGAGACAAAAGCAAAGCGGAGGATGAAAACGCCTTTATGAAGAACAAAAGAACGATGAGATCGTTGTGGCCCACCACCTCTTGGAAACGATAGCGAAAGTCCTGCTTCGATCGTTTCTAAAGAACCAGCCACATTTGTTTGTTGGGTCTGTTAATAGCTGAACAAAAAGTCAACTTGTTTTTTCAAAACCTAAATTGCTTCACGCACGTTATAACAGGGGTGCGAAGGCACTGATGCCATATTTTGTGATGATCATCCGTTTTCCTGCCCACGTAAGATTAAGATATAAACTTGCTCGTACGGATAAGAATCAAGGCAGACTCTTCGGTACTGACAACTTGTCATTGATTTGACAAGTTGCCCAACATCGCAGCAAAAGAGCAACACAAAATTTTCAATCTTGTGCTTTTAAGCAGCTTTTTCCTTAAACAAGCAGTGAAGCAGAAAACCTCTTGTGTGTTTCATGCGCAGCCAATACATGTTTACAATACTATGACGATTTTACTTCTTTCAATCTATACTCTTGTTAATCTGCATTCACTAGATTAAGTGTTTTGAATAATATTTTCTAACATAAAGGCACATGCCAATGTCTCTGAGGTTGGCGAACGCTGTATTCGACGAATAACCACTCAAGCCTTCGTTATTTTCACTTGTTGATTCATATTTCATCACCTGCTTCTTGCCACGAACACTGTCAAAACTTATGGCGGCGGGGGCTATGAACCTTGGACCAGAAGGGACAAACTTGTTGACTCGCGGGCTGCAGCGGGTTCTAAATTTGACAGTGGGATCGGATCAGCAGTAGATGGATTGTTTGTAAGAAGCAAACATTAATCAGGTATGAAAAATAAACTGAAACTGCTTTCATTTACATTATTTGGGAAGTTCGGTCAGTCAGATTAAAGAGATCAACAGGTTGAGGTTCGAATCCCGGGGTCTACATCTTAGAGTCAGACGTGGCTGGATTTGAAGTGGAATTACGTATAAAACCTTCCCATCTCAGATATCAGTCTAAACATCTGATTGACGAAAACGGATGCGCTGAAGCGGATCGTTATTTAACGGCAGAGATGTGGAAGTATGCTTACTCACAAAGTTTGCATACTCACAAATTTTGCTTACGTATGAAGTGTGCTTACTCACAAATTTTACTTACTCACAAAGTGTGCTGACTCACAAAGTATGCTTAGTCACAAAGTGTGCTTACTCACAAAGTTTGCTTACTCACAAAGTATGCATACTGACAAAGTGTGCTTGCTCACAAAGTGTGCTTACTCACAAAGTTTGCTTACTCACAAAGTTTGCTTACTCATGAAGTGTGCTTACTCACAAAGTTTGCTTACTCATGAAGTGTGCTTACTCACAAAGTATGCTTACTGACAAAGTGTGCTTGCTCACACAGTGTGCTTGCTCACAAAGTGTGCTTACTCACAAAGTTTGCTTACTCACAAAGTGTGCTTACTCACAAAGCGTTCTTACTCACAAAGTGTGCTTACTGACAAAGTGTGCTTGCTCACAAAGTTTGCTTAGTCACAAAGTGTGCTTGCTCACAATGTGTGCTTGCTCCCAAAGTTTGCTTTCACAAAGTTTGCTTACTCACAAAGTGTGCTTAGTCACAAAATTTGCTTACTCACAAAGTGTGCTTGCTCACAACGTGTGCTTACTCACAAAGTATGCTTACTCACAAAGTATGCTTGCTCGCTTACTCACAAAGTATGCTTACTCACAAAGTATGCTTGCACAAAGTATGCTTGCTCGCAATTTTGTACCATTTGCACGCTCAAGCGTTCTTACTCTCAAAGTGTGCTTAGTCACAAAGTGTGCATGCTCACAATGTGTGCTTGCTCACAAAGTGTGTTTACTTATGAAGTGTACTTACTCACAAACTGTGTTTACTCACAAAGCGTGGTTATTCACAAAGCGTGCTTGCTCACAAACTGTGCTTACTCACAAACTGTGTTTACTCACAAAGCGTTCTTACTCACCACGTGTGCTTGCTCACAAAGTGTGCTTAGTCACAAAGCGTGCTTACTCACAAACTGTGCTTGCTCACAAAGTGTGCTTACTCATGAAGTGTGCTTTCTCACAAACTGTGTTTGCTCACAAAGTGTGCTTATTCACAAAGTGTGCTTGCTCACAAAGTGTGCTTCCTGACAAACTGTGTTTACTCACAAAGTGTGCTGAGTCACAAAGTGTGCTTACTCACAAAGTTTGCTTACACGTAAAGTATGCTTGCTCACAAAGTGTTCTTACTCACAAACTGTGCTTACTCACAAAGTGTGCTTGGTCACAATGTGTGCTTGCTCACAAAGTGTGCTTACTTATGAAGTGTGCTTGCTCACAAGCTGTGTTTACTCACAAAGTGTGCTTATTCACAAAGTGTGCTTGCTCACAAAGTGTGCTTAGTCACAAAGTGTGCTTACTCACAAAGTGTGCTTACTCACAAAGTCGATATGGAAGAGATGAGAAATGGTGTCGACGGGCAGTGCAGCCACGAGGTCGACCGCGAACCACGTCCTCAAATAATTAACGGCGATTTGTCGGGGATCGGCGACGATCCAGCCATTCTTGTTGACAAACGTCGTTCGGAACGTGAGGGCGATATCTGAAAGCAGACGACATACGAAAGTAATGCAGTAACCTTGCCATGAAATAATGCAGTTGCTTAACTGGTTTCTGCTGTGGCTCAAGGCCCCCATTTACTTTGAAAGTTTACCACATAATCATACTAAAACGAGCTGGTAGGTGGAAAACTTAACAGAATCTTGTCACAGGAAGAAAACACTCCAATGCTCCTAATGGCGTTAATTTGGAAAATATCAGTTAATGCAATTTTCTTCTTTCTCCAGGAATCAAAATGTCCACATACGAAAGTAGAACCATTTTACATTAATAAAATCATTGGGGGAGTGAGGGAATCCGGTTGGGGCAAAGTTTTAAAGGTAATGTTTGTGATAAAGTTTTCAAACAAATTGCAAACGGAAATAACAATGTTTTAAACATTCAGCAACACAACAGTTTTCTCAATTCTCCTATAACACAAACGAATAAAATATGTAGCGTAATGCCGCAAGAACCCCAGCATCCACACCCTGTCATTAAAACCCTAATGAAAGATAATTTAGTTAACATGTTGTCTTCAGTTAGGTAACTTTTCAATTATCTAAAATTTAAGATAATTCAGTTAACGTTTTGCACATGCAACTGCAGCTTGAACTCAAGGTGTTTCGTTGAAGTTTGTTCAGAACGATTGCTGGCAGGGAGAAGTTTTCTTCGAGTTTTAAAAATATTTCATTGATGTTTTTTAAGTCCGCGCTGCTCAGTGCACTTAATTAAGCTGAACTGCTGTGAGGACGTGCGAAAAAGCTGAACGCAACATTGTGCTTTCACCGTCTTGTTGTTCTGGTGAAGAGTGAGACCTCGAATAATAATGATTATAATTAATCTTAAAGTATTTGACTTACGGATAGCAAAACGGAATTTAGTCAACAGAATTCATAGGCGGATGTTTTCAACACATTTTTGTTTCAATTTTGTACCATTTGCACGTTCACTTCACATGTCCACCACGCCAATGTTGCATTAATAATTAATTAAAATAGCCAAATGTAGAAGAACAAGTTTGCATCTGGTTCGACAGATGTCTGTTGAAGCGAAAAAATGTGGGGGTGACGAGCCGCGTAACACCGTGGTGCGATCGATTGTTATTTCTTAGAATTAATGGCGGGGAGTGGGTAGTTGTTCTGTTTGCTGGATGCCTTCAGCTGTGTTGTCGCATTGGGTTGGAAGGTTGAATAATAATTTGATTGAAAAGAGGGGGACTAAAAGCCAACGCGCATAACATGTTTATATACGCTTCATTAAACTTATCTTGGCCAGAAACTGCTTTTCATTCTTTTGTGTAAACCTCCAAAAATATGCACTAAAAATTATGTTGTTGCTGAGTTCCAAGAAAGGTTAAACTTGTTAAGCCGAAAAAATAAGCACAAAAATTGTGGTCGACGTGGTATAATAAATATAAAAAAATGTAATAAAAAAACAGTAAAGAGAACTAATATGGTGTTTTTTCACAGCATTATGCCGCACTATGTGAAAGTAACCTTGCGACGTGTAAGTCACCTGTCCTTCCTGAAACGAGAAACTGTCATATTCATTAAACCCAGCCCATTTGAAATCTAAAATCAAGCTTTTGTGAGAACTGTTGGATTTATTGGATTACGGACTTGAACCTTCAAAACGCAACAAGTAACCACCTTCACCCACATCGATTTCAACCCAAATTTCTTCCACCTCACGCTATAGCTCCAGGTCAAGGCCTGTATATAAAAGCAGCTTTCTGCAAACATCCCCAGATACTTGAAAAGTGGGATCGTAACATGTTTCAAATGCAATGTCATAAATTGCGTCGGACTTCCCAGAAAAAGCAGATGCTTTTTGTTGGTTTAAAGTCCTACGCTTTCTACGTTACAGCTTTTCAAAAGATTTTTTTCACGAGTAAGCTGCAGTTCACTCCAGACAGTAAACCCAGCATCCTCCGTTGTGCAGTGCACTTTATGTTTCTTCCGAATGTTTATTTACACCAAATTGTTTTTCACAAATTCACGCTATAATGCTTCGCAAGAAAACCGAACATTCAAACATTTTAGAGAGTTTCAAAATCTGCTAAAAGAATGTTAAAGCATTTCCGCTAAACACCGTCTTATCAGCTTTACTTATTCTTCGAACACCGCGCAAGTTCTTGGAAATAATTCCTCTTGAATGTCTGAAATTAACTATAATTGCGAATAAACGTGAAGATGCCTTAATGTGCAGTTTCCCGTTGATCCTTACAGCAAAATCGCCTTTCAAAACATTTGTGATGCTGGCAAACACATCGGCCCCTAGTTTTGTACAGAACAGGATTGAGTTGCTTTGCAACGCAAACACTTTTCCTAATGTCTCGGGAAAATAGATACGCTCAGATCAAACACTTGCAACAGCGATCAACGTGGTTCTATTTGATCTGTTTTGGTGGTTAGCAAACTCGTGCCGCGCTTATGTCAAAATAACGAAGATCTAAGAAGCGAAGGAGGTTCTGGTTTGAAACGAAGGAAAGAGGAAAAAGGTGAACACGCACTGTTCCTCATGCAGACTCCAGGCCGTAACTCTTTGTGTATGTGCATCAGGTTTGTTCATTTCTGGTGATGGTTACGCTTACTTTCTTCACATCAAAAAAATAAACAGGGCTGTTTTCTCTTCTTCAGTTTCAAACAATCAAATGTTGAATGCAGGACTCCTTGTTTGAATGCGTTAGACTGGTCTACTGCTAAGGTTACATCAGCTGCTGGTCAACGGAGAGCCATGGACCGGAACCCTCAATAATTCCATTTTAAAAGCATGGCTGGCAATTGAGTGGAGATGAGCTGTGACGAAGATGTTAAACCTTCTGAGGCAGATCCGCGAACAACAAATGCTGCTCTCGGTGATTTGATATTTTCACCTTATGAGCTGCACAGTATTTGGTATTTATTTATTGGGGCGAGGGACCGCAAGGTCATCGAATCAAGCCCCTAATAACGCAATAGACACAAAACAAAAGGCACATAAACAAGAGTAAACAAACGTAAACAAAACGCAACATAAAA
>Ga0210059_1011007_pt1 | contig 13892 bp, 9 predicted proteins | sample Ectturendosymbi2_FD_188042 | JGI IMG/M metagenome (GOLD analysis project Ga0210059, IMG submission 188042) | Ecteinascidia turbinata endosymbiont from Florida, USA - Sample 2 (SPAdes) (version 2) | ecosystem: Host-associated > Tunicates > Ascidians > Unclassified | place: Key West, Florida... | reverse complement strand
TATGATGTTGTTCTATTGACAATTTTGCTCTATTCCCAATTTGCCATTTGTAGTGAATGTGTCACATTTTATGCCCATCACGTTTACAGCATTGCTGGGGTTTCAACAGTGGCATTGTGCTGTTGCGATCGAACGCCCGAGCGGCAAGCGCGCGAAGCTTCGCACTGTGGCAGCAAAGCAACAATAGAGATCCTGCACCGCAATCACTCTATTATTGCTTGTTCGCACCGTGCATATATAGTGTTTTTCTTTGCCTACATTCCGTTCGTGGTGAACCGTGCATTTCAGCACAACGCCAGCGGAGTGGTTGCAACAGTGCCATAGCCATTATCACAAAGTATTGGCTAAGCTGTCAGCTATGCTTAACAACACATCTTAAAAGAGCTGTTAAACTGCCAAGGCAGTGAGCACAGCAAGGATACTATACCTCAATCACCACTGGTGGTGATGCTGGGCACAAGTTGGGAAAAACCTTTCTTGACTGATTTGAAAAGCCATTCTTGTGTAACAAATGTTCTACTCAACATATCACCTGCTTGAACCTTGGATATATAAGATGATTTCTATAAAACTGGATGCCTATTTCTTTACTGCAAAGTCTAGCCATTTGGATTGTCTTAATGGTGGTTAACTTTTGTTTAGGTGTATTTAACTTTTTTTTGCATTGGATGTTGAAGTTAACTGCATAATCTGTTTAAAGATGGTGATTGCTCATGCAAGTGAATTAATCCACTCTGCTGACATCATGCTGGTCTAATTCTGAATGCAGTTGTTACTAGTGTGCTGACACCTAGTTGTTAAATTTTTATAAATCAAAACCTTAGACTTCATTGTTGTGTTTGCACATACCAAAACTGAATACCTGTGCTTTTGTGAGTCAATTGTTGATTGGTATGAGCTGAGAATGTAGCAGTAATGAGCAATGGAACATAACACATAAGCTGTCCAATATGCATTGATGTTGTTGATGCATTTTCATATAATTTTTCTTTTCAGACAATTTTTTTGTTTACTTTGATTATTTAAAGTTCTACGTTTCTGAATTTCTGCTGGTGTTGTAACCATGTCTAATACAACTGCTCAATGTCGTCAAAACTACTACAAAAACAAAAGCAACACCTCAGAGGTAACAGGTCGTTTCTGTGCACATCTTCATTAACAGAGTTTCCAGTTGGTTAAGCCTTTTGGTCATTCATGCTTTTGTAACTGTCTTATCAATGAACCTGACTCACTATATGGCTTACACAATTTGCTTTTTAAATTTGTTGTGTAGAAACTAATTGAATCTGAACTTCGCATTTATGTAAAAAATTGGTTGTATACTGGCAAGAAACGAATTCAACTTTCTATAGGCAGAGAATAGACTTTACTGTACAGTGTTTTTTACCAAACAGTGTATTCTTCAGCCATTCAATTTAAATGTTATGTAGTGCAAACTTGGATCGCGTGTGTGCAGGCAATCTAAAGTTTGCCACATTGCAGGATACGCTGTATTCGTGATTGCAAAAATGTGTGTTTTCAAATCTGCACACAGTGTGCAATAGATTTGGCGTCGTGGACGTAAAAGTAAAGTGACAAAGAGGTCTTTCTCTCTTTTTACGTTTTTAAAATGAAAGTTTACTGACAGTCAAAAATGCAATTTGTCTTTTTTACGTGATGCAGAACCTTCGTAAGAAGCGACAAGAAAGCAATGTGCAACTTCGAAAGGGGAAGCGAGAAGAACAAGTTTTGAAGCGACGAAATATTAACTTGGAGGATTTGAACACCAGTCCGTTGAAAGAACTGAATTGTCAGGTCAGTTGTGTCTGATTTTTATTGTGATTTTACATCGGCACACGAGTTGCGTAGTTCAACGTGGTGTAGAGCTGGGTTTTTCTTTTCACTGCGACATTTCAGTCGTTTGTCCGAAATAGCTTAAAAACTCTCATTTTTTTGTTTTCTAATATTTTATGACTGAAAAAAGCATTATGACCAATTTAACGAAATTTTTTTCTATCGTTTAAAAAAATATTCGGTCAATGACCAAAAAACCACGTGTGAAGTAAAACCGCTGGTGAAGTACAACAGGACTGATTACCAGAGTAATTTGGGTGTTGGCATGGAACATTTAAAACAGAAGTCGTAATGTGTACCTGGTAGGATAAAAAATATCTCTGGCGTACGTTGGTTCTTTACGTTGTGGTACGTTATGTGTTTGTTTCTCAAATGCATCGATTTCTTTCTTAGGAGGTGGTTGGTTCTGTGATGAACTTTGAAGACATTGTGTCAGGAATATATGACGACGGAAACGCTAACCATCAATTTATTTGTACACAAAATGCTCGAAAAATATTGTCCAGAGAGCGACATCCTCCAATCAACAAAATGGTGCAATCCGGCATAGTCTCCAAATTGGTGGAATTCCTCAAATGGGAAAACAAGTAAACTTAAATTTTGAATCAATGCAGCGCTATTTGTGCTTTGAGGTATCAACACGTCATTTTTGCAATTTGTATCTGTGTTTTTTGTTGTGGAGATAAGTATGCAACATTTTATAACTATCTACAACCAGTTACTTAGACGCCTGTAAGATTTTCCAACTGCTAACAGAATAAAAGACTGCAAAAACGAAGCCACCATCCTTTTCGGATTGAAAGGTCGTTTTTGACTTCGTCTCACAACCCTATGTTTCAAACTTAATATGCTTTCAACTATATTGCTAATAGTGAACTGTAAATAAAGTGTCGTATTCTACTTTTCTCAGCCCCAACATGCAGTTCGAGGCGGCATGGGCTTTGACCAACATTGCATCTGGTAACAGCGAGCAAACAATGGCGGTTGTGCATGCTGGAGCTGTTCCCCTGTTGATAAACCTGCTGTCGAGCCCTCACAGAAATGTTGTGGAGCAGGTATTCCGTTTGCTGCAGTTTTCATAATGAAGTTAAAAACTTTAGATAGTCATGTTTGGAGAAGCTCTTCATGATTCTTACATGGAGTATGTAATGGTTGATATTCCAAAGTTTTATGCCTGGGCTTTGTGGAATGGTAAACTTTGTTCTTCATTGCATGGACATGGACCGAGTTTTCTTTGGGGGAGACAAAGTTTGTGTGATATGAATGTTATGTCAATATGTTCGCTCAACCGTAGTACGACCTTTTTGTAAAATTTGCACAAAATTGGAGGCAAATTATGGAAATGATGTTTTGGATGCCATTGCCCAAGTGCCCCCTGGCTACGCCCACGGTGTTATGGCAGTTGCATAGTACTTGACCCACTTCTCTTGTTTATTGTCTGGTTTTATGCTGGAGGTTTTCAACAGCGATGCAACCACAAAATTTGTACAACTAGATTATTTTTTATCATAAAATGTTGGGGTACAAAAGAGATTGTGTGTCCCCTTTTCCAAAAGTTGGGGGAACATGTCCCCCTTGAACTCGGTCCCTTTGTTGATTTCCTGTTCCAAGGACACGCACCTTGTGCTCTGTTTTTCACTGTCCTTAACCAATTTCCTCACATTTTGTTATTTAAACCTAGTCAATGTGGGCTCTGGGAAATATTGCTGGAGATGGAGCGTCGATGAGAGATTACGTGCTGGAGAAAGGAATCGTTAAGCCTCTCATACAGCTTGTCACTGTCGATGGCAATGTGAGTTCATCGTTTTCCATCACGTGCACACGCCTTCTTCAGAGATTCTTAACTTCAATTCCTTTAACCCGTGGGTTGTGAAAGCTGTTAACCCTTCAGTTTATTTAGGGTTCGTTTCTGCAAAATCTGACGTGGACCATTTCGAATCTCTGCCGCAATAAGAACCCACACACTGCTCTTCCGTATATCGTTCAGCTGTTACCCACCATCGCACGGCTTGTTGATGTTGATGACATGCAGGTTTGGAACTTCGTTCTTTTTTTTCAACAAACAAGTGGTTCATTTCTCTTGTGATTAGTCCTGACCAATACCTGGATTCCGCAACCGTAATCATGTGATGCCGAGGAAAGGCATTTTTTGTCAATTTGCGTTTATTTGATAGTTCGTTCAATGTTTAATCAGGTAAAATTGAAACACGCCTAGCTGCACGATGAGCAAAAAAGCTAGTGATTTGTTTCTGCTGAAGTTGTGGATTTTGTGATGTTTTTGCTGACACTACTTTTTTTCCATAAAATTCAAAAGCAAGGAAGTTTCGTTACAGTTTTTACCGACGTTTATCCTCAACATGGATAAAATTTCCTGTTTGTTTCCCGTAATTACTGACTTCGTTGCAGGTGAAAACTGACGTCTGCTGGGCTCTCAGTTACGTCACAGACGGTCCGAACGACAGAATTGAGCTTGTTTTGAAAACAGGCGTTGTTGAGAAGCTGGTGAAGCTTTTAAACGCAAAGACGGACTCCACTCTGCTCACTCCGGTGCTGCGAGTCTGTGGGAACATCGTGACCGGAACGGACCTGCAAACCCAAGTAGGCCAGTCGTTCCATGAATATGTAACATACTGCAGGTGTAGGTGCCGGGGGTTGTCCCTTCCATCTGAAAAGCATTCCAGTCAAGACTCGTCGTCTTTCTCTTACCATTCTTGAACTGATTTTTACAAACTGGTATTTGCGAAGGTGCCCTTAACGCATGAGGGCAGGTAACGCCAATGCTGAAGTCTTCCATCGAGTCCAGTTTTTTAAAGGTGTTTTAGGGACCCGATTGGAGTCCCGAGAATTGAAAATCGGGTCCGTACAGGTCCATACTGGGTACCTAATATTATCCTTCAAGAAAAACTACTCTAGTCATGCTATTTTGCCCCATTTTAGTATGCGCGATGGTAACAGTAGTTTCAGATACAATCAATTCTACAAGGTCAAGATTTTTTTCTAACCGGCCGCTTTAACCGCACCACAGTCGCAAATTTCAGCAATGTTTTGAGTTGATGACATCATCCTTCGCCAGGCTAAGAGTCTCATTGGTGCGTTTTTGAACAGAGGAGTAGGACCCAGAGCGTGCCAGATCTTAAACTTTATGTCAGTGTTTTGTGAAATGCGGGAGTAACTTCCATTTTAAGGTTTATGTCTTTTCACCACCACCTCCACCGACATGCTTGGTATACTTTGCGTTAGTGATGTACCCAAAGTGCAACTTGGGTGCTGCGCCACTGCTGTTAAAAGGGAACAATACGAAATGTCTGAAGCAGCATTCCTTGATTTCGGAGTTTGGCCACAATGCGTCCCTAATCTTCTCTATCTAAGGTGCAAGCCGTTGGCTGTTGATTGTTTTCAAGCCTACTTTTTTGCGTTAACAAATATATTACATTTCTACTTCACTGTAGATTTTTTAAAGACCGTTCAGTCTGACGAACGAACTCGTGTCTAGAATCAGTTGATTTTTGGCGTTAATTATCTGAGCTGATTAACAGTCCAGCAACATTACAACTCGTCTACCTTGCTACTGGAACCTTTCCAGAAGTGTTTTTTTTCTGTCCTGAAAGTAACCGTTTACGTGCAGCGTATGCTCGACCTCGGAGCGCTGAAGGATTTCAGCGGCCTGCTCGTTCATCACAAGACAACCATTCAGAAGGAAGCCGCGTGGACGCTGAGCAACATCACTGCTGGCACGCAAAGCCAGATCCAGGCCGTGATTGACGCCGGGCTGGTGCCTACGCTTGTGGAGCAACTGAGAAAGGTTGGCCTCTGTTTGAGTATAAAAACGCTTGCACGGTTGTCGCTTGCCGGCGTCGTATCCCTTGATGAAGCATCACAAGCATTGAAAAAATTGAAACGCAGTGAGAAATTAGAATGAAGTATTGCACAAATACGCTAACAAAGCGACTTGCGCTTTATAGCAATTAGCAACTAGTGCAGTGGCAGATCTTGGTTTGTGCTCGTCACAGATGTACAATATTTAAAATGTAATGATTAGTTGCTAATCATTAGCATATTTGTGATGGCCGCTTTCAGCTGTTATGTCTATCAAGCCAGCAGTCGCAGCCAACTGCCCTGACGCTGTCGCATAAAGACAGCATGAATGCTTACGTTCGAATCCGATTAGACATTGTCTTCTTTCGTCATTATCGGGTTTTCTTTGTTTCGTCAGCAGACGCTGTATTAGGTCGTGTCAAGGTCAGCCACGCGGCCAAGACTGACCGTTAATATCGGTTGTCGCATCCCGTATAGCGCGGCTAGAACAAAGTTACTGCGTGGAGTGGAACGCGCGCGGCTTCACCTTTTCTGCGGAAGTGACGTTACTGTGAGACAACCCAGTTTAAACGATGATATCAGCCATCGTTGCCACATACAGTTCCTAGAACCCGAGTTTCTTCGCCATTTTCAACAAAGCGTTGATGCAAGACGAACGGGTTGTCATGACAAACCCGCGTTTGCGTCGATAGCAGTCGTTGACCAACTACGAATAACCTTTTCCAGGCCGACTACAAGACGCAGAAGGAAGCGTGCTGGGCAGTAACCAACTACACGTCCGGCGCCTCCGTCCAGCAGCTGGCCTACCTTGCCAGCAACAACGTCATCGATGCCTTGTGCCAAATGCTTCACAGCAAAGAAGCAAAGATACTCCAGGTTTGTGGTCAAAGGCTGCTTCGACAACAAACCTCTGCGTAATGACCGATGATCTTACGTCTACCTGACGACGGAACGATTGAACGGTCTGCGTATGACTGAACAGGAATAAAATCGCGTAACTTGACCATAAGTTAGCTAACCGAAGTAATGGACAGATCTTTGGCAGGGTTTTTCTTTCTTCCAGCTCTACTTACCACGACCAATCCAGTCAAGTCTTATAACCAACCCACTCTGTTTCAATCACGCGATTTTTGGCCGCAACAGGCCACACATGGCCCGCCCAGTGTTTTCGACCGCGCTTTCAGAGCTGCCTTCCTTTGCAGGTTTGCTTGGACGGCATCACGAACTTGCTCCAGGCATCGGAGAAGGTAGGAGAGCTCGAAGCGATGTGTTGCGCAGTCGAGAGCTGCGGCGGCGTCGACAGCATTGAAGACCTGCAGCAACACGAAAACGAGAATGTCTACTCCATGGCCTTTCATATCATCGATCGCTTCTTCTCTGGCGAGGTGAGCTTCAATATTTATTGATCAACGCTTCACGCCCCTTCGACTACGCGTTACACACGACAGCTGTTCTTGATACTGTGCAAAATATCATAACGAACTTTGGACGATGCGTTGACAGGCTTGTTAACGCTAGAATATATTTGCAGCACTGTCAGTTTTTCCGTCATCAGTGGCGTAATCGTAATTTCCTTAAACAATACAACGTTCAGCTCATGCGTGGTTCCTGCTCGCCGCTTGGTGCCGCGAGTGAGTTCCTGGCGGTCACAACATTCATGAACATATATATATATATTTACGAAGAAATAAAATGGGGTATCCCTTTTTGCAAAAATGACCTTGCTTGTCCAAAGGGCAGCACTAACAGCGGATGGAGTTCTTGCTCAACTGATGACGCCATTGTTCTGCATGCACGTTCTCGCCAAACGGATGATTATCCCCGTTTCATCGCGTTGCAAGACTCTGATTGATTTGTTCGTGTTACAAGTCTGTCTAGTATCGTAAACCCTGGAGGATTGGATTATTGGATTATTTTAAAGAAAACAAATATCCGTTGATTATCGCGTTATCTGAGGTCAAAGCTATCACCGTAACGTTCTCTCCCCCAGTCGCGGTAGCGTGGGTATGATGACATAATACCAAGGGGTGTTGTGGCAGAATTCCTTTTTCGGATTTGCTGAACTGTATCTGTCTAATTACATGCATTTCCGTTCTTGCATTTCATTGTGATGTCACAAATTACCTTATCACGTAAACAGTGTTTTTGTGACTTGATTTGAAGCAGCGATGCATGAAGCAACCTTCATCTGGAAACTAACTGTTGATATGAATTGTTTTTTTATTAAAAGCTCACTTCGAAGCACTGATTTTGTAACCTGCTGTTTTTCGCAGAGACATTCCGGTCATTCGTCCGACAAAGCTTAAACTTTCTATCATTTTTTGTTTTCGGGCATTTAAAAACACATTCGGTCATTGACCGATTAATGACCAGGTTGGACCACTGTGTTTATTGCTTGCGATAACTTCGTTGAATGCACCGCGTTTTTTTCAATTGCTAACCGACCGAAACAACGCTTGAATATTTTCCGGCGGCTCGGCCATGCGCATTGCGTTGTTCTGTAACAATCCCACCTCCCCAAAATGCGCAGTCATCGCAGTGAAGAGCCGCCGCCACTTAAACTTTTCCACCGCCTCGGGCACTTGCATAGTGATCTTCCATCAGTGATGATAAAATTGCCTGCCACCAGCCCTGTTACTTTCCAGTGGACAAAACACGGCCTTTTCTATTTTCAGGACGATGACAACGTTGAGAACGTCTCTCCCCAGGAAAGCGCCAACGGCCAGTACTTCGAGTTCCAGACCCCCTCGTCTGCACCTTCTGGGGGGTTCCGTTTGTGATCAACTAAGGGCCGAGCGACGCGTCATACTGCCCTAGATCTTCTTTGCTGACCGAGATAGTTGGAATGCACTGCGCTATTGGGTTCTTGTCTGTCTAAGCCTGCTACTGCTGTTGTTGCTGTCCTCTTTCTCTCGTGCCATTGTGTTACAGATCGTTTTGCCACAATAGTTTCCGCTTGCTTATTGGTTTGTGTTTCGTGAAAATAAATAGTGAAATCTCTCTGCATAATCGCCTTAGCAATGCAGTTGTGTGACACACAAAATGCACGCTGCGCGCATGCTTGAGGTGCAGCAAAACCAAACAAAAAATGGATTTGTATTCAGTTGGCAGTCGCTGCTGACAGTGCTGAGCTGCCATGTGGTCAACGATTTAATCCTGTCTGGAAAGGTGTTTTTACCACGAAACTCGTTTTGATCGGTTCTACTGCACTTCTAAGTAGCAACGCTCACGTAGCAAGCGCAGGTCACGAAAGGTCAACGGAATACTTCGCGTAGGAACATGTCGGAAAGCAATTCCTCATAAACAGTTCCGACAATCGCGTAACATGTCTTTGGCTCTGAAGCACAAAATATCTTGCGTTCTTACCAGACCGGGCCGCATCATTCCAACTGCGCTTGTGCAATGCAGCGTCGATTTTGCTGCAAATATCATCCACAGCAAAGCGACAATAGATAGGCAGGAACATGTTCAACTGTCGTGCATAGTCTTAGCCAGGTGGGGGCCAAAGGGGCAATGCCCCCCAAATTTTCAGAAAATATAGTCATTTTGTGCTTTGAGAGGCATTTTTCCAAGCAAAATAGTGTTATTCGCCTAAAATCAAACATTTTGCCCCCCAAAATTTTTGGGCTGGCTACGCCACTGTCGTCGAGTACACTGTCACTTAAAGTAGCACAGGACCACAAAAACGCGAAACGCCTTGCGTTATTTTGTTACGCATTCAAAAACACCTCCGGCGTTCACAGTAACAGCAGCTCTTGTACTTACAGCAATATGAACGACAGCCACCAAGAGTGTGCCGTGCTTGCAGACCACTTCTTGTTTCCCGCCCGTCCGCAGAGTATTACTTCACACGCTTTTTCTGAAGACCGAAAAAAAGTTCTGTACCCAAAGCATCAGCGAAATTCCAATACTTTGCCCAGTTTTTTATCCTGCCGCACATTCCCACTCCCGCTTTTTCGGCCAAGTGGAGCCACTGCGCTTCCCGAGCCATGCTTGACGTCATCAGGACATTTTTAGGAAATCTGCAGAACCCCCGTCACCAGCATTCTGCGGGTCACGGCTTCTCCATCACTTCGCTAACCTGTCCCTTGGTAAAAGATCATTATTTGTGTGGATCGGAACAAGGACCGATTTGAAAAGTGGAAGGTTTGTGGTGTTTGAAAGCTCCAGTGCTGTGACAACGGAGCGACAAAGCTCATCTAATATTGTATCCGATTTACCAATCCGCATACCAAGCTCTTCGTTCCGTCTTCCGTCACCAGTGAATATCACCCATAGGTACCTGACTTGGATTTCTGGAGAGACTTGGCCTTTTTAGTACTAATTTTCATTCAAGCTTGGTGCCACGCAGCTGCAAAACGATCAAATGAGTGTTGAAGACGCTGTTGAGAGAATGCAAGCAGTACGAAATCATCCACAAAAAGCAAACGATTGGTCCTGCAGCTTCCAACAGTGAAACTTCGAAGACTTGGCTGTTACTGTATGCCCAATTCATATCGACTATGAAGAGGCGTGATGATAGCACAAACTCTTGTCGGAGTCCAACACCTACGGTTAACAGTTGTGATTTAATGCACCAACAAGGACACAAACTTCTGAGCAGCAAAATAGTGACTTGACTGGCCAGCAACAGGCAGCCGTCAAACTATACTCCCGTAACACTGCCCAAAGCTTTTTACGAGGGAACCGTATGCTTTTTTGAGGTCGACTAAGCATGTGTAGACATCTGAAAACAGATGACTGGACTGGGATTCAACAGTGTTCAAAGTTGTGCTAATGTTATCAGGCTGTAGGCACGGCTGAGAAACTTCCACAAACATTTCGAAAATAATTTGTTTAGTTGGTTTAGTGCAGGGTTTCCCAACCTGTGGTGCGCGTACCGCTAGTTGTACGCCAAGGTCTTCCAGGTGGTACGCGAGTAACTTCCATTTTTTCACAAAAACTTGGAAACACAACTTTCTAGTTTACGAATCGGGCTTTGGTTCTAAAGAAATGAACTTTCCTGTAGCCTGCTATTCCTATTGTATCGTAAAATTATGACTTTCGATGTGCTGTTGGCAAATTTACGCCACGCATCGACCAATTTGTGGACGGTAAACAAAAAGAAAAATCTCATTAAATTTAGTTGTGGTCTTTTATTGTTTTTTTTAAAGTATGTTATTCTTCTGAAGAAACTAAGATTCGATCTATTAGTTGTTCTGGAAGACGTGGTCCGCGTTGACAATGCGGGGTGCCAAAGTGGTACGAGATCGTGAAAAGGTTGGGAACCCTGGTTTAGTGTCTCAACCAGCGGCAGGGATATCTAGAACTCCAGGAATATCTAGGAGTTCTAGATATCACTGACCAGCGGTTTGAAACTCAGGACCAATTTGAAACGACGAAAAGTTCTACGGGCCAGCCCTGCAGCAAGCATCAGGCATATCATCGATGAAAATGCATAGAAATACTGAAACTCTGAATCGGTGTTATGTTGGTATGAAAAACCTAGTAGCCATCCGAACTGAGCCACTGCAGCATGTTTGCCCGTTTGTGCAATGCCAAAGTTTAATAGCCACTAAAAATTTTTTTCTCAAAATAATTTTATTGCAACGGTTTTCTCCCACGGCAGGATGGGCAAATTACGGACCGTAGGGTAGTCACACGTAAATGGATAGTATGCCTACATATTTCGAGATAGTACATATTTCGAGATTGTATGTTAAAGTACTGAAATTTCATCGATAAGACTAGAATTCGCGAGATTTTATTCCACACGTGTCATCCGAAACCGCATTTTTACTCAACCGGAAGTGACTATTATGCAATATTCGCGGTCCCCAGTAGCAACGTGCAATATATGCCCCCCGGCGGTAAAAGTAAAATATAATGTAAAATATGCGGTCCCCGGTAACAATAAAGTTTTCAATGTAGCCCTCCGTTGAAAATGTTTGCCCACCCTCAGTGGCGTGACTAACGGGGGGCCAAAGAGGCGAACCGTCCTCCCTGGCAAGCTAAATGCAAAAACTTGCCCCCTTTAGTTGACATTTTGATATTTAGTATTTTTTAATTTGTTGTTTTTTTGCGTTTTTCGCGGTTGTTTTCGTTTTTTATCTACTGTGGACATCCACGAAATCCAGAGATTCACTATCATTTATTAACCTTTTTCTGAGTTTTGGCTAGTGGGCCCCCCTACGGTGACCAATGGACCCCCTTCAGCTTTTCCCCTGGCTCAAACATCTAGTTACGCCTCTGCCCATCCCTGTTCTACGGTATGTTTCTTTGGATTCTATCAACGAAGTGTGATGTCTTTTTTATGCTTAAGTCGATTTTCAATTATGACTGTTATTTATGGTAAGCGGAAATTAATAAATGCATTTCAGGAATCGTAACATTTCAAAGGTACGTTTGCATTTCCCACCACGCAGTTAGATTAGTCCAGGGGTCTCAAACACGCGGGCCGCATGTGGCCCGCGAGTGTGTTTTGTGCAGTCCGCGGTGCTTTTGGAGAATTTTCAAATAATTAACATCTATTTTATTTAGTTTATTCGACAGTGTTCAAAAGTGCTCGGACAGAGAGTGAACAAGTTCCTTTTAAACGAACGTAGAGACTAGAAATGATTTGCTTAACTCATGATACCTTTCGCAGGAAGTAAAATGCAAAAGCTGTTTCTAGTAAGGTCCAGGTACCGCTCTCGTTGCGTCAGCGTCATAATGCGGATCTCGGGTTACTTTATAAGTCCTCATTTGGCCCTCGGAGAAACTTGAGTTTGAGACCCCTGGATTCGTCCAAAGTAGATAGATGTCATGAATGTAGCGTGGAATACTAGGCCACAAGTCTTAGGAAAGGACATCATGTATGTTTTTATGAACTTTTGTAGAAGACCTCTAGTTCAGAACAGTTTTTGGATAGGCTATTCCTGCAAATGTGCCAGTTGTGGTACTGTTAACGCTGATATGAGTAAAAGAAGGATAGCTTCTCATTTTTCTAGTACTTGATAGCAGGCCCGTCGCCAGGATTTAGCAGCAGGGGGGGACAAAAAACAGAAAGAGGGACCAAAAACCAAAAAAGGGGGCCACATTGTTAAGATGCAGTATTGGATGTATGCAGTACCGTTGGGTCAAACGTGAAATGGGGGGGGGCGTGCGGGGGCACCACTGCCCCCCCGCTGGCGACGACCCTGCTTGGTAGGTTAGTAGGCGTAAGAACAATAGACTATGAAAAAAGACATTACTGTAGACTTCGTTGAGAGAATGCAAAACAGCACTGTGGGGTAGAAGAAACAAGGTTAGTGACGATTTATAGCTGCAGAACTGATGCAAAAAACGAACGTGCAACACCTGAGTTTATAAAATGTTTTTTCGCATATCTCAATGGGAAACATTTAGTGGTCGTAGGAAAAAAATTTTAATTAAATTTTTTTCCACAAAAAGCGTATATTTTGAGAAAAATTTGTTTTCGGTTACAGACAATTAGACAATTAAAATATTAATTTGAAAAACATTCTTCTGAAAAAATTGTTTTAAAGTTATTTTCGTTGAATGCAAAATTTTGACGTGGCGCTAACGACCACCATACTGCAGTAACGAAGCAATGTTTCCACAAAAGAAATCAGATGACTGAGTAACAAACAATTACCCCGTGGGGTGCGTGTTTACGACCCCTGACTAAACGACCTTACAATGCACATGGTCATACAATGATTACTCTTTTAGCAGCGAATGTATCAACAATGTGCATTCCACTTGGACTCTGCAAAATCTGCGCCCCGATTTTTATCATTGAGGCTTCAAGAGGCAGTCGTTGTCAATGGCAGTGGTAAAAAAAGTTTTGTGTAAGAGTTGAAGTTTGAGGTCGGAAAATGCTACATGTGTGCGCAAAGCGGACCGCAATCACGTGGAAGGTGAGTTTGTCATGAAATCAAAGCAGTTATTGTGTCAGAAACCAAGAAACGCGATTTGCTGCCACTCAGTTTTGGAGAAGTGCTCCCGCCGAAATGCCTGCAAAGCACAGTAGATTATTATTTGCGTTCGGCTGAAAAAAGCTCGTTGCCTCATTGCGACGCGTTCTCGGAAAACAAATCATGCCTTCAAGACATATCCTGAAGCAATGCATGGACACAGGTGTTCACGGATCAGGCCTGCTGTACCGTGCGTTTAAGCGCAGGGAACAACGCTATTTTGTGTTGGTGTGTAAAATCTGAAAAAACAAAAGACAATGCAAAACACGTCCTTTTTCAGCACTGACGCGTCGTCGGAACCAGTTA